>JAEIGA010012847.1_pt1 | contig 12731 bp, 7 predicted proteins | sample 9270691 | NCBI WGS metagenome assembly JAEIGA01 (sample SAMN17057246, study PRJNA624740) | gut metagenome | biome: biome; isolation source: fecal sample | host: Bos grunniens | place: China: Xizang | collected 2019 | reverse complement strand
CACATACCGAGAATATATCCTTCGGTTTTGAATTCGACGGCTTCGGAAACGATGGAGTTCGCAAAACCGGTTATGGGGACGAGCGTTCCCGCACCCGCGTGTCGCGCAATTGGTGCATAGAGCCCAAAGCCTGTGAGCAGAGCTGATATGAAAATGAGTGTTATCGAGCAAAGCACCGAGGCATCATCTTTGAGAAAGCCCGCGTTCATATAGATGGAGATGAGTGCTTGCCCGAGAGCACATATTGCTCCGCCGAAAATGTATGCTTTTATGAAATTTTTAAGGTGCGGCGATTTCGGTTCATTCTTCTTGACGAAATCGGCGTATTCTTTTTTAGACATATTCATCGAAGGCTCACTCCTTTGCATATATTTTGTCGCACGAAAATGTTTTTTATACGCATTTTTTGACTTTACAAAAAACCTTAATTTTGCTATACTGTTTAAGATATAAGTTTGCACCCGTAGCTCAGTTGGATAGAGCGTCAGACTCCGACTCTGAAGGCCGCAGGTTCGACTCCTGTCGGGTGCGCCAGAAAAAAGCACTTGCGAAAGCAAGTGCTTTTTTCAACGAAATTCGCCTCCGGCGAGTGAAATATGGCTGCGCCATATGAAATAGCTGCGCTGTGAAATATTTGCTCCGCAAATGTGAAGGGCGAATTTCATTTCACTTTCTGCGGCAGCAGAAAATTTCATAATTTCCGCAGGGAATTATTTCACATTTGCCGCAAGGCAAATACTTCACTAATTCCACTTTGATCTATTGAAATATCCATTTAGTTCAATAATGCCAGAAAAGAGACACACCATTGGGTGTGTCTCTTTTCTGCTTCAGTGACGGATTCGAATGGCCCAGGCCACCCTCTCTTGCCGCTTTGCGGCAATTCACCTTGAGGCCGGTCCAAGCAAACACAAAACAGAGGCAAAAAGATATTGCTCAGACCGGACTTGAACTCTCACAAAAAGACACATATTGTCAAAGTGGTTTATGGGAATTGAAAGAAAAGCAAACATGTGGTATAATACAAAAAACTCACAAAGGAGGACTTTTTATGAAAAAGATAGTATCATTGGCGCTTGCCTTAGTTATGATCATATCGCTGCTTGTGGGTTGCAAAGGCGGTATGCCGTCCGGTGAAATGCCAAGCGGAAGTGATGCCGCAAAACTTCTGCTTGCAAATGAGCGTCTGAACGCACAGCTCCTCAAGACCGAAGGTGATATATTTGAGGACGGCGTTGAGGTGATGTACAATCTGGCCAAAATCGCCAATGATAATCTGCACATTCCTTATGTGAGCAGCAGCGCTCCTTTGGCAATAAATCTTTCATCCGCGGTAAAAACATCCACCGTGCTTCAGGGCAATTACAGCGGCAAGGTCCAGATCAGCGGTAACACTTTTACCTGGAGCGGATTTGAAGAGAACAACAATTCTTACGACTACTTCAAAAATCTTACAGATAACATAGTGAGTACCGCTGAAATTTGCGCGGAACTGATCAATACCGTAAAGAAGAATGTAAGAGTTATTGAAAAATGGGTGGATGTCGGCGGCGTCCAGTATTACCTGAGCGTTGACAAAAATTCCGAAACGCTTTACGAAAGAGATACCGTCAACAACATGCTGAATATCTGCAAGCGGTATAAGAACAAGGACGGCAAGGACGTTTACGAGCTTTACAGAAAGCAAGATAAGTATGAGGAAAGAATGACCTATATCCCCGGGCAAAGATACGAGCTGTCCATGATAAACGATTACGGTGAACACTCCGAGGATTATTTTGTGGCAGATAACAGCAAGGGGTATTGGGAGACCTATGTGGTCGGTGCTTTTCCCGATCACTACAACGTGTCCTATTTTATTATGAAGAACAACATCTGCTACGATTCGATCTACGAGCCCAAGGATGGAAGCATCCCGCTTTTGAAGATCATGAGTGCAGACAGGGCCACCGACATTTTGAACTTTGCCGATGGAGAAGTCGTAAGCTTTGTGGATCTGAAGTTCAGCGGGTTTGATGGCATTAAAAGCGTGGAGGCACCCGCCGACTCTGTGGAATATAACAAGGCAGAAAAATATGCGGCTCTTCCAAGCGGAGAGAACAGCAAAGTGCGTCTGACCAATGGAATGGTGCTGAATTACGGGGACAGCTTTCTCAACGGCAAGGTAAGTATCAACGCCATTCATGTCGGCTTCAGTGGCGTGTTCGGATATACAGGTGAGATTTGTCTGAGGATCGAGGGCGAAACATATGAGGAGCGCCTTGAAAGCCTGAGAAGCTTTTTGAAGGAAACGGGCTTAAAATGCAGACGCAATATTGACAGTGTGTTTTCCGGTATTGACAGAGCATATGTTGAGCTTGACAGCATTATCAAATATTACACCTGGAACGGCGTTTCGGTCAAAAATGAGGCAGGTATCGGAAAGGCCATTACTAAGGAAAAGGCCCGCTTCAGCAAGATGGAGGCCTTGTATACCGCTGTGAAGGATGCGAAGGTACTGGATATTTCCGATACGGAGCGCATTGAGCTGAATATCAAATTCGCACCCATAACCAAAAGAAACTTTCAGGACATCACCCTGGATGGCGGTAAGGTATCCCTGGGAAGCGTATCGCTGACCATCGAGGACACGACACTTTATGTCAAGGATGAGCCTTACAAGATCATGTTGGCGCTTGCCAATTCTCAGGGCGGGCTTGTTCATTTCGACATGGAGAATACTTCGTCCACCAAATATGGGGATGAAGATAAGTTTACCGTCACAGCCTCGGCCCTTGAGTTTACACTCCCCGCGCTCTCTTCGGGCAGCTACACACTTGTGGCTTATATTGCTACCTCGGATGGCATCAGAGCCTCGGCTTACACCCCTGTGACGGTTAGCCAGATCCTCAATATGCCTGTGAAGCTTGAGAATATATCCGTATCGGCGGCCAAAGGCGAAAAGGGCGAACTTGTGTTGACCTGTGAGCGGATCGAAGATTTTACCGTAATCATGACCACCGAAAGCCGTATCGGCTATGCAGAATTCAAGGCTGCCGTGTCCGAGAAAGCGTTTGAATACGGTGTTCCATCCGACATCATAGAGGTCCAAACCGATGACACCTATACGGCGCTCACAGGTAGTGAGACAGAGATTCCAGACGGCACTTACCGCATCTTCTATCAGACAGAAAACGGCGATAATGTGGCAAAAGGATACATCTATGTGCAGTATTCTTGCGAATAAAATTCCATTTGTGCGATCAAAATCATAGGCAAAACCGGCGAAAATATCTTTTTTATAGCCCATTTACAGAAAAGAGACACACCAAACGGTGTGTCGCTTTTCTGCTTTGGAGGCGGCGCTTCCGTCGGAACACCGCTTCCGGTTTTATGCCTTTGCCCGGCAACGCAGGATCGCCTGCCGGAATTGCTCCACGCCAAAGCCTTCCTCCACCTTTTTGCTGGAACGGTAGATCTCCAGTGCCTTTTCATAGGCATCGGCAGCGGAGGCCCAGTTTCCCTGCATTTGATGAATATAGGCAATGGAAAGGTAGTTGTCGGTAAACTCAGGATCGGGATCCAACGCGGCGGACTTCTGGTAGCATGCCACGGCTTCGTCGTAGCGGCGCTGCTTTACCCGGATATCCCCCAGCAGAGACCAGGCGTAGAGGTTTTCCGGCTCTGCTTCCATTGCTTCCGTAAACAGCGCCTCTGCCGCGTCGTGTTCACCCAGCAGGCTGCGTACAAAACCCTCCATCAGCATCGAATAATAGTCATGCCGGAGTCTGTCGATGGTTTGAATGATGTGGAGACTCTCTTCCAAACGCAGATCGTCTATCAGATTATCCAGCAGCCACATATAGCCGGGACGGTAGTCAGGATTCTTTTCCACAAAGCCGTAGTAATAATCGATCAGCTCCCGGTGATTACGGCTGCACCAATCAAAGCAGGCACCGTTTGCCGCGTAGGAAAGCAGAGAATGTCCCGCCTTCATGGTGGGGGCAGCCTCCAGCGCCCGCTTGCACAGAGCCTCGGCTCTGCGGTTGTAACCCTCAGCCCTATGGTTGTATAGCGCCGCCAGGGTGGTAAGGCTCTCCACGTCCTGGGGGTCCAGGGCCAGCTTGTCCTTGAGAAACCGCTGGGCATGGTCAAAATCAGCCCGGGGGATGAAATCTTCCGTTTCCGTCATGTTGTATATGCGTTCCAGCTGCGCCTCGTCGCTGAGCTCGAAGAAATCGTCGATGCGAACGCCGAAGTAGATGGACAGCGCGGGAAGAAGGGCGATATCCGGCATCGCCGCGCCGTTTTCCCAGCGGCTTACTGCCTGCGGGGTGACACCCAATTCCTGCGCAAGTGTTTCCTGTGTGATGCCCTTAATAAGGCGAAAGTCTTTGATCTTCCTTCCAATGTTCATGTCGAAATACCTCCATTTTTTCGGGCGATCTGGCTTTAGTATACTTTATCGATCTTGGAAAGGCAATCAATCAATGCGGAAGTAGAGTTAACGAATAATTGATGCGGATTCGTTTTTCTGCGGAAAAGAGAATCTGGTCCTCCTTTACTTTCGTAGTCCATACAAAAACACGCACAGCAGATCAGCTGCTGTGTATGACAACTGTCTTGTTAGCCCCAACATGGCATTTGCCCCGCAATTGAAATTTTACTTGCCAGTTATTTCTCTAAATGATATACTTGCAAAAAGGGGCTGGTTATATTGCGTACAACGATCTATTTGATTCGTCATGGGGAATCGGAGGCGAATGAGCGCAACGCGTTTTTGGGGCATTGCGATCTGAATATTACAGAAGTCGGATACAAGCAGGCGTGTGCTGTTGCTGAGTTTCTGGAGAGGGAAGCTGGCTGCCCGGATGTGATTTATTCCAGCGATTTATCAAGAGCATTTAACACGGCGAAATGCACGGCAGAAAAATATCACATGCCTATTTTCAAAAGTGAAAGCTTGCGTGAGATCGAAGCGGGGCTTTGGGACAATATGCCCTTTGATACATTAATGGAGAAATACCCTGAAAGCTATAACACATGGATCCATAATATCGGTCATGCCCGTTGCGATGGCGGAGAAAGCGTTGAAGCACTTCAAAAACGAGTTGTTTCTGAAATTACACGCATTGCGCAAGCGCACCATGGCGCGGTCGTTTTTCTGTTTGCCCATGGAACGCCTATCCGAACCTTTGCCGCGCACTGTCTTAAAAAATCGTTGGATGAGATTAAGAGTGTTCCCTGGTGCTCCAATGCATCGGTAACAAAGGCCTTCTTTGAAAATGGGGAATTCACTCTGGCTGAATACAGCCGTGATGATTTTATGGGGGATTTGGTCACAAGACTGCCATCCACCACATGATTTATTATACATAATAAGTGATTCTTACCGGGATACCGTCAAGCAAAAGGAGATGTTTTTATGCTTATTCGATCTGATTGGCACATACACAGCCAGTGTTCCTATGACGCAACGCTTCCGCTGGAGGAGATCGCCGGAAAGGCCAGGGAATATGGCTTCCGGAAGATCGGCATCACGGATCACGCCAACTACAACGACCAAAAGTTTTTAGGCGATCTGGACAACTCCGTGAAAAGCGTCAAGGAATTTCAAAAGCAGCACCCGGAGGTGATCCTGGGCGTTGAGCTGACCCCCATCGAGAAGCCTGAGTTTGACTACATCGCCAAAACCGGCACAAGAGAGGGGTATGTGGCCCCCATCAGCAGCCAACCCTATGCCATTGAACTGGCCCAGAGCAAGGAGGAGCTGGTGGCCCGTGGAGTGCGCTATGCCATTGGCGCTGCCCACTGGCGTGTGGATGTTCCGGGGGGGAGACAACTGGCTCCCGATCTGGATGCCTGCATAAAAGAGTGGTACCGCCAGCAAATGTGGCTGGCCTGCGATGAGCGGGTGACGATCCTGGGGCATCCCTGGTATCATGGGCACGGGATCTGGTATGAGGATTTTACGGTGATCCCCCGTTCCATGAATATGGACATCGCCGCCGCGCTGAAGGAAAACGGAAAGTATGTGGAATGCAATTCCCACTTCTTCCGTTCCCAGCAGACAACGGAAAAGTTCCGCCACCAGTACGCGGAGTTTATTCGTGAGCTGTTTGAAATGGGCATACCCGTGACCTACGGCTCGGATTCTCACTCTTCCTATAAAACAGCGCATCTGGACACAGAGAAGTATCTGATCCCCGCGGGCTTTGTGGAGGGCGATATCTCCGAGGTGGCAGAGGAGCACTTCTGGTAAAAGCGGAGTCTGGACGCGGCAACTTATATAACGCAGAAAGAGACACGCCGTTGGGCGTGTCTCTTTGCTGTTTAGCAGGGCGGCTGGAAGGGCAGGAAGGATTTACAGCTTGATTAATGATTACAAATAGGTTACAATCCTCTTGTCTTCGCGAGGCAAATACTGAAAAGGAGGTCGGCAAGATGTTCTTCTTCTCTTGCAACACCAATTGCAGCTCCATCTGGCAGATTCTCAGCCAGCTGTGCGGTTTCGGCTGCTAATATGACTTGCGCGGCCCTGCTTTAGCAGGGCCGTTTTTTTTAATGCAGAGGCGGCGGTCGAACGGCAGTTTTCTGGAATAAAGTTTCAAAAACGGGCGTTTAGAGCAGAATAATCTGGTAAAATACCAGTCTACTTTGGACAACTACTTGACTATCTGTGTGATATAGGGTATAATTTCCTGTAGTCTCAGACAGAGATAAATGGAGGAATTTTTTGTGAAAAGTCCTAAAGTATCGGTGATCGTACCGGTATATAATGTAGAAAACTATCTGGCCAGATGCCTGGACTCCCTTGTAAATCAGACCCTGGAGGAAATCGAGATCGTAGTAGTCAATGATGGCTCTCCCGATAACTCCCAGGTGATTATCGACGACTATGCCGGCCGTTATCCCAACAAGATCCGTTCCTTTGTCAAGGAGAACGGCGGCCTTTCCGACGCCCGGAACTACGGCGTGGAGCGGGCGACCGGCGAATATATCGGCTTTGTGGACAGCGACGATTATGCGGATATGGATATGTTTGAAAAAATGTATCAGAAAGCCGTGTCCACCGGCGCCCAGGTGGTTTGCTGTTCCGTTTCCCATGAGTATGAGAACAGGACCCGCAAGACCAGCTATGACGAAGCTGTTTTTGGCAAAAGTGTCATTGAAAGCCCGGAGATCCTGACCTTTGGCAACTCCTTTGCGTGGAATAAGATCTACCAGCGGGCCTTCTGGCAGGAAAATGGGTTTCAGTTCCCGCTGCGCCAGTGGTTTGAGGACAGCTACCTGATCTATAATGTTATGCTGGCGGCCAATAAGGTGGAGCTGGTGAACATACCTTTCCTGCACTATGTGCGCTTCCGGGAGGATTCCATAACCAACAAATTCGATATGCGGGTCTTTGACATCTTCAAGAGCGTGGAGAGCATTGTCGGGTACTATAAGGACCACGGCGCTTTTGATGCCATGGAAGAAGAACTGGAGTACATTTGCCTGCGGCATGTGTTTGCCCGGGTCAAGCTGCTGAGAAGATGTGAGGACCGCAAGGCGGCCCTGCGGTTTGTGGAGGAGATGATCCGTCAGCTGGACGGCTATTTCCCCAATTGGAGAAAAAACCGCTACCTGCAGCCGTCTGAAAACGCGTCTGTTCGTTCCAAATTGAAAAAGATGAGCCTGCGGCACGATCTGTTGCTGAAAATGCGAATCGGCATGCCTGACTGGGTGCGTTCTGTGGTACGGTTTTTGTTAAAGACGGTGAGAAAGCTGAAGAAACTCCGCACCTTGCTGCCCGGCTATGCCGCGAGAAAGGCGAAGAAGGCCGAAAAGGTCAAGGAAGCCAAGCGCCACTACATCCAGGCCAACGGCATGGAAGTGCTGCAGGAAGTCCAGACCATTCTGTCGGAACTGGGTATTACCAGCTTCGCGGATTTTGGCACCTGCCTGGGCCTGGTGCGGGAGGGCGCGCTGCTGAAGCATGACCTGGATATGGACGTGGGCGTCATCGCCAAACCGGAGGATCGGGAGAAGATCCGCATCACACTGGAGCGCCGTGGCTTCCAGCTGTGGCGGCAGTATTGCTACCAGGGCAATGCTGTGGAAGAGTCCTACTATTATCGGGACATTAAGGTGGATCTCAACTTCTATGAGATGACCGACGACTATGCCCGTACATGGCTGTTTTACATGAAGCCCGGCCATAAGTATGAAAACAGCTGGACCCGCCATGTGGTGCAGATGACCTATTCTCCCATTCGCGGCGTGAAGTACGCGGAGTTCAACGGATCCAGGATCGCTCTGCCGGAAGATCCGGAGCTGTTGATGACGGAGAAGTACGGTCCCTCCTGGCGTACCCCTGATACCGGCTGGATCTACTGGGAGTCTCCCGCGGCGGAGAAACTGGAGGAAATCGGCAGCTTCAAGACGGTCTCCTGTTCCGGGATCGTGCAGGATGCCGTTGTGGAATGAGGTCAGCGTAAACGCGGCTTTATCCATCTAACAGAGAAAAATCAATAACTACCCGGGTTTCCGGGAAAAACCGACCTGCGAGAGCTCCGCAGGTCGGTTTTGCGTTGTGGGATATGGCGGATCAGACGCGGAAGAGGAAAATAATTCTTTGTGAATTTTTAGGGGGAGGTATTGTTTTTTAAGGGCGGATACGGTATAATAACCCTAAAGAATAGGAAAAAACTGTTTATTTTTGTTACAGATGTTGCAATTTGTTTCCGGCATGACGCTGGCTGTGCCCAGACTTGTCCCAGGGGAGGTTTACCATGAAAAAACTAAGCGATCGTCGTATATGGCTGTGGACTGCGGCGCTGGCGCTGCTGCTGAGCAGCTTTGCCTATGCCACCGGTCTGCCGGCACATATCCATCAGTGGGAATACTCTAAAAATGGGACCGATACGCTGACGGCGGTGTGCGTCGGGGATGGGGAATGTTCGTACGGCGGTACCGGTGGCTCCATCACGCTGAGTGCGCCTATGGATCTCGTGTATAACGGCGGCGCCAAGGAAGTGGAGATCATCCAATCTCTGCGGACGGATGACGCGGTGGAAGTGGTCTACAGCGGCAGCACCACCCAGGGGAAACCCGTTAATGCCGGTACATACACTGCCACCGTCACCCTGGGAGGCCAGTCCATCAGCGTGGAGTTCACCGTACAACCCCGCCCGTTGACGGCGGATATGGTGCAGCTGTCGGAAATCTCCGCCGGCTATACCGGGTTTGATCTCACTCCCGGCGTGGTGGTGAGCTATAACGGCATGGATCTGGACCAGAGCGACTGCAATCTGGCATGGTCTGCCGCGCCCATCAAGGAGTTGGGTACTTATACCCTTACCGTCACCGGTCAGGGCAATTATAGCGGCACAGTACAAAAAACGTTTACCGTTGAGGCAAACCTGGTGGCGGATGTCCAGTGGCCCACCCTGGCTCCCATTGACTACGGCCAGACCCTGGCTCAGATCACTCTGCCCCAGGGCTTTGCCTGGGAGGATCCTACCCAGGTGCCTGCGGTAAATAACAGCGGCTATACCCTGGTGTTTACTCCCCGGGATATTGTGCATTCTGATTACTCGGCAGTTTCCGGCTGGGATCCCGCCAGCGGTACTGTCCGGCGCACTACGGCGGTGACGGTGACTCCCACTGCCGGCGTTGGCCAGGTGACCATCGACAGCTGGGTCTATGGCGAAACGCCGAAAACCCCGGTGATCACCAGCCAGACCCACGATATTCTGAATGCGGTGTGCCTGTATGAAGGCAATGGCTACAGCGACAGCGTGGCCCCCACCAAGGCCGGTACCTACACCCTTACGGTTTCCATTCCCGCCCACGGGAATTACGGAGAGCTGAAGGTCAGCGCGGAGTTTACCATCCAGAAGAAAACCCTGACGGCCTATTTGCAGGGCGAGGTATCCAAAATCTATGACGGCACGGTGACAATTCCGGAGGATCACACCCTGCGTGTGGTGGTGGAGGGTGTCGTGGATGCGGATGAGATCGGATGCCGGGTCTCCTTTGCCTACGCCAAGGCCGATGCCGGCACCACCCAGGTGCTGGCGGCAGTGACGCTGGAGGGCAGCGATGCAGACAACTACATTCTGGAGGCGGCGGCCATCAGCGGCGATGTGGGCACCATCCGCCGCAAGAGCATTGAGGATGTCACCTTGACCGTGACGAAGGTCCCGGAGTTCCGGGGAGAAAGAGAAAAGATCACCTTTACGGTGGGTAAGATAGACGGCTTGACGGTCACCTACACCGCCAGCGGTGACACGGTGACCCGGCTGGGCACCAACACCCTGACCGTCACCGGCACCGGCAACTTTACCGGCACGGCTTCCGTTAACTATGCGGCCCATCCGGACACGGATTTCCTGCAGAAGCTGACGGCGGACAATGTTACCTCTGAAAGCCGGGACGATCTGGAAACACTGCTGCAGCTGCTGGAGAATGCCAACACCAGCGGTATTCCCGACGGTGTGAAAAAGCAGTGGCAGCAGTGGGAAGAGGACTGCCGGACGCTGATGGATGCCATTGAGGAAGCTGCCAACGCTGCCTACGGCGACGATATCACCCAGGTGGAGGATATTTACGCCGAGAATGTGGCGCTGTCTGACAAGCTGGCTCTGGAAAAGGCGGAATACGCCATGCAGCAGGCACTGCGGGAATACGGCAGCAACTATACCGAGGACGAAAAAGAGGCCATGGAGGAGGAGCTGGGACGCATCCAGGAAGCCCTGGAGGTGATCTACCAGACCCAACAGGTGGAAGCACTGCTGACGCAGCTGCCCACACAGGCGCAGCCCGGTGACAAAAACGCGGTGCAGGCTCTGGCCAATGCCAAGGCGGCTTACGACGGGCTGACGGAGTATCAGCAGAGCCTGCTGCCAGGGGCTAAGGCACAGCTGGATAAGCTGGCCCAGACACTTGCAGGCTATCAGATCACCCAGGGCAGCGGAAGCGCTTGGGAGCCAGGCAGCGACAGAGGGCTGGTGTTTACCCTCAACGGCCATGTGGATGGCCTGGAGAAGATCCTGGTGGATGCTGTCCAACTGCAGGAGAGTGACTACCATCTGACGGCAGACGGCTCCACCGTCACATTGCAAAGCGCGTACCTGCGGGGATTGACGGTTGGTCAGCACACCGTTACTGTGGTGTACCGGGATGGTAAGGCGGAGGGCAGCTTTACAGTGGGCTCTGCCGCCTCGCAGCCTTCCACCTCGCCCACTACACCCACGCAGCCCCAGGGGCCGCAGCAGGGCGCGGGCTTGGATTGGTACTGGTGGCTGCTGCCTGTGGCAGCGGTGATGGGCGGCGCGGCAGCGGTGCTGAGCCGGAAAAAGCGCCCCGGGTCTAAGGAGTAAAACAGTTTCCACCGCCATCGGTGGCTTCGACGGTTTTTTCGTGGGAAATATGGTATCAAGGAACTGGTAGTGACACGATACGGAGGATATAGCCATGAAAAAAAGAATTGCCGTTATTTTAACGCTGCTGCTGGTTTTGTCCGGTTGCGGCGGACAGCAGGCGCAGCCCACAGCTCCCACTCAGCCGTCCGGTACCACCGGAACGCCGGCTGCGCCCTCCACGGGCAGTACTCAGCCGACCCAGCATATCCACAGCCCGGTGACCTGGGCATCCGATTGCTTTGACCACTGGTATCTCTGCTCCTGTGGCGAGACCATGGGCCTGGGGAAGCATGAGTTCCGGGAGGAAAACCTCTGCGCTGTCTGCGGCAGCCATGTGTTCCAATATGAGGACGGCAGCTACAGCGTGTTTTCCTATGATGCCAACGGTGCGCTTATCCGCAACACCGATTACGCCCAGGACGGCACGGTTCTGTACGATATGTATGTGGAGATCGAGTATGCCGATGATGGCTCTGCCCGTTTTGCCCGGGAGTATATGGACGGCGTGCTCACCAGCGAGTCTGCCTTCCTGCCGGCGGATGACCCCACACTGGGGGAGGTGTACTTGGCGGAGAGCACCACCTATTATGAGGATGGCGACCGGGAGATCTGCACCTTTGACCAGTGGAACAACCTGCTGACAGTGCGGTATGTGGAGTCTGACGGCACGGTGACCCAGGACGAGGAATACCGCTATCAGTTCGATGACCAGGGCAACTGCATCTGCCAGAGCACCTATGTCAGCGGTAAGCTGTACCGGCAGATCTTCTACAAGCTGGACAGCGAGGGCATCGCCTATGAAGCCCGCCATGTGCTGTATGACGAGGGCGGGAATATCACCCGGGAGGTCTGCTACGACCAATACGGCAACGAAATAGTGTAACAAAAGGACCGCCCGTCCATGTAGGGGGCGACTGCCGAATCGCACGCTGACTCAATAAGCAACCGCAGCACCAAATCAAAACGGTGCTGCGGTTAATTGTTCGATAAATTGGAATTTACTTAACTGCCTTTAGTGTATAAGTTGCTCCCCAATGGTTCAAAACTTCGACAGTGGAAAAACCTGCTTCAAGTAATGCTTCGGTTTCGTGCTTTACTGTAAGGGGTGTATCGTAATGATAGAATTCATCATCACAAATACCTTGTTCTGCTTTTAAGGCAATCAAGTTTTGACGGTGCATCTTTTCTTCCTCATCTGATAAAGAGAAGTAATCCGTCAATATAAAATATCCATTTTCTTTTAGTGCAGTATGAAGCTTGGCATAAAGGGGAGCTTTTTGCTCTTTTGTAAAATGATGCAGACTTTCAACAGATACAGCCGCTTCAAACACTTCTTCACCTAAT
>JAEIGA010012846.1_pt1 | contig 12731 bp, 8 predicted proteins | sample 9270691 | NCBI WGS metagenome assembly JAEIGA01 (sample SAMN17057246, study PRJNA624740) | gut metagenome | biome: biome; isolation source: fecal sample | host: Bos grunniens | place: China: Xizang | collected 2019 | reverse complement strand
ATGATTAATCAAGGTTATAAATATCAAGAGATAGCTGAAATGTTCGACATTTCGATAGGGACTGTAAAAAGTCGGATATTCCTTGCAAGAAAGAAACTAATGAAGAATTTATAAACCAGTTTGCAAGTCAATATTGAAATTATAATTTTCAGTTTAATTGGATTTGATAATTATGAGGTTCGATTTTTCGAACCTCTTTTTGTTTGATATCAGAGTTAAAAACAAGAAAACAGTAATACACACACATAGACATTGAACTTGCTTTCTTTTGACCTACCAGACTTATCAATTTCAAAAATCTTCGTACCTTTGGCGGTCGATTTATAAATTTAAGAAAGAGAAAATAACAATGAAACAGAAATTATGTTTTGCAATCCTTATGTTGATTATTGGTTCTCAAACATTCGGACAAATATTATTCGGAACAAAAGAAGAATCAAATACAAAGATAATAATCAATGAATCTTTGATCGATTTATCAGTCAATCAAAGATTTGACTTCTTGGAGTTAGAAACGATAACAACAGAAGCGGGGAGTTTCCATAAATTGAATATGGGTAACGATTTTGTGTCGTCAAATAAGATTGGTCAAGCAGATTTACCTGTTTATACCTATTTGATTGAAATCCCTTTTTGTGAAGATATAGTGATTGAAGAAAAAATAAAAAACTCACAAACATTTAATCTTCAAACAAAAATATATCCTGTTCAAGAGAGTCAATCAAAACAGAATGAAGAGATTGCTTTCGTAATGAGCAATGAGTATTATTCTCAAAACAGATGGAATAAAAACAGGGTATCCATAGAAGTCCTCGGAGTTATGAGTGGAACAAGAATGGCAAAAGTAAGTGTAAGTCCTATTTGTTATAACCCACAAGAGAACAAGATTGAAATAGCAAAGAATCTCGATTATACGATTAAGTTCATAAATCCCGATTATACTGCAACTCAAAACCTTAAAGCAAAAACAAACTCCCTTTCTACAGGATTCGTAAACAAAATGATTACAAATCCTAAAAACCTTTCGGCAAGCGTACATGCAACAAATATAAATCGTCCTTACAAGATGGTGATAGTATCAGATAGAATGTTCGAAGAATCACTTCAACCATTTATTCAATGGAAAACTCAACAAGGTTTCGAAGTGATTACTTACTATACCGATGAGATTGGCACCACAAAAACAGCTATAAAAAATCATTTGAAAAGTCTGTGGGATAATGCAAGCGAAACAAATCCTGCTCCTGATTATTTGTTGCTATGCGGTGATATAAACAAAGTGCCGACTTTCGATGGTTCAACATCTACGCACCCTACTGACCTTTACTACGCCGAATATACAGGAGATTTTTTGCCTGAATTGTTTTACGGTAGATTTTCAGCAAACTCTGCTTCTCAAATGACTGCAATCGTTAACAAAACAGTAAATTATGAAAAATATGCTTTTGAAAACGATGAGTGGTTGAACCGTATTATGCTTGTTGCAGGAAAAGAAACGGCTTCACCTGCCCCGACTTGCGTAAACGGACAGATGAATTACGTTAAGCAATATTTCACTACTCTTGACACAGCGATTTATTATAACCCTGCATCAGGAAACAAAGCTAGTGAGATTAAGCAAAAACTAAACAATGGTTATGGTTGGATAAACTACTCGGCACATTGCGATGAGGATGGATGGGCATCACCTTCGCTAACAAGAAGCAATGTAAGTGCTATGACAAATACAGGTATGTATGGAGTTTGGTTGAATAACTGCTGTTTGTCAAGCAAATATGATGTATCCGAATGCTTTGCCGAAAAGTTATTGAGACAGGAAAACAAAGCTGCTGTTGCAGTGATAGGAGGTAGTAATTATACTTATTGGTATGAAGATTTTTATTGGTCTGTTGGAGCAAAGAATGCCACCTTAAACCCATCTTATAGCGCATCTGCTTTGGGTTCTTATGATAGGATGTTCCATACCCATGGTGAAACATTCGATAAATGGTATACAACCGTCGGACAAACAATTCAAGCAGGTAATTTGGCAGTGGATTTGGCAAACTCATCTCGCAAAAACTATTATTGGGAAGTTTATAACCTTATGGGAGATCCTTCTCTTGTTCCTTTTGTAGGCGTGGGACAAACGTTCGATGTTGAACTCCCAACAAGTCTTCCGCTTGGCACAAGTGAACTTTCTTTAGATGCACTTCCTCCTTATACATATGTAGGATTAAGCGTTAATAACACCCTAATCGGCGCAGCACAAGCAAATGAATCAGGTTCTGTTACTATATCTTTCGACGCGATTACAGAAAACAGCAACCTAATGATCGTTTTGACAAATCAGTTCTATCGTCCATTGATCTCAGAAATAATGATAGCAACACCAAATGAGCCTTACATTGTTTTGTCTGACATTAAGTTTGAGGATGCAGAAAATGGAGAGGTTGTTGAGAAACTGCAATCAAACAAAGAATACAATATTCATCTTAATGCTCAAAATATCGGAACGGTTGCTTTGAATAATACGGTTATTCATATTGAATGGTTGGAAAATGTAACAGTGGTAAGTGATTATCATTTGAACGCAGGAACAATGAATGCTCAACAATCAATCCCTTGCAATAATATCTTCAAAATAAGAACTCATGAAGCCTTGGCAAACGGACTGGAATTGAACTTCTCGATCCTTGTAGATGGAACGAATTATCAATCATCAAAAGTGATAAAGAAAAAGATTGAAGCACCTGAATTGGATATTACGAACATGAATCTTAAGCAAAGCAGTGATTCTAAGACTCTTCAATTCACACTTCGTAACAATGGTTCGATTACGACCGAAGAGGGTAGTGTAAGTATTGAAAGTCGTTCTGCAAATATAGCTTTCCCAACTGAAAGCACTAAAAATGTGATTGCTCTTAATGCTAACCAATCTGCTACTCAATCATTCGAATGTACAATCAGCGATGAGGAAGATGTTACTTTTGCAATAACATACACAGCTGGCGATTATGCTTTGACAAAGGTAATCAGTCTTGAAACACACGCAACGGTAGAGACATTCGAAACGGCATCTATTCCTGAAAATTGGGCAAATGATACAGAAGCAGCTTGGATAATCGACAATTCTGTTGCGTATGAGGGACAATATGCCTTACGTTCAGGGGATATAAGCGATAACGAAACAACTGCTCTTGAAATAACAACCGAGGCATTAGGCAAGGATACAATTTCATTCTATGTAAAAGTATCTTCGGAAGCAAATTTCGATTTCTTTAAGTTTTATTTGGATGGTGTGGAGAAATCATCTATCTCTGGCTCTTCAAGCGATTGGACTCAGAAAAAGTATGTCGTTACTGCAGGAACTCATACTTTGAAGTTCGAATATTCAAAAGACTACTCTAATTCAACAGGTCAGGATGCTGTATGGATAGATAATTTAAGACTTCCTTTGAAGGGTTCTGTAACAGGATTAAATGATATAGAGGTTTCAAATTTGAGCATAAGTCCTAACCCTGCCGACAAGCAAATACAAATAAGCAACCTACCTGAAAAAGGAACACTTTTCGTGTTTGATATGAATGGTAAAGTTATGAAACAAGAATATCTGAACGGCTCGGATGCAATGCTTTTGAATACAGAAGACATAGCCGTTGGAACATATACGCTTTGTATCAAGAGCGGGAACAATATATTGACGAAGAAGTTCATAATAGCGAGATAAAATCTCAACTCCAATGAATCAAGACAGCATAACAGAGGAAACACAAAGCGACTTGTTATTTGTGCCGTTGTATATCAAGAAAGATACGACGGCAAGCCTTGATTCAGTTAGCGATTTGAAATTCAAGGATTATGTTGTACGAGTTCTTAATGACTCTTTCCCAGTTCTAAAAACCGAACCATCCTTACTACAACAGAAAACATACGTTCATAATCCAAAGATGACTCTTAAACCGATTGAAAGCACGAATCAGTCGCAAGATTGGGCGTTTTTGGTATTGGTTACTATCTTTGCATTTCTTGCGGTTTTGTTTCGTTTCTTTCGTTATCGCAGTTTTGAAATTGTACATGGATGTTTGTCGGTTAAATCGTTTGAAATGCTGACGAAATCGAGCAACAACATAATCATACCTGCTGCCATAGTCTTTTTCCCTTTGGTTGCGTTGGGATTGTATTCTGTGGTGGATTTTTATGAACTCCAATTCGATATCGGATATAAACTATCTTCACTGCAATTATACTTGGTGTTGCTGGTTGCACTTACGGCTTATTTCTGTGTCAAGTTTTTGTTGATTTACTTTTTCGGCACGCTTTTTCGCAGTGGAGCAATCAGCAGATCGTATATCATAAATCAATTGACATTTCTTTTCTTATATTCTTTGATATTGTTTTTACCAATATGTCTTTCACTGTTTGCCGATAATTATATACGTTATTATGTCCTTATTTTTATAGGTGGATTGTTTGCTATTTTGAGTTTGATAAGGGTTGTTCGAGGACTTTTTTTGGTATTTAATTTCTCAAAATTTTCTCGTGTCTATTTATTTTTGTACCTTTGCATCGTCGAATTTGTACCATTATTTTTTGTAGCAAAGATATTATTATCATAGAGAATCAATCACTTATGGCGTTAGCAACAAGCGTAAAAAGAATACTTATTTCGCAACCGAAGCCCGAAGATTTGGCAAAATCACAATACAAAATCCTTATAGATAAGTATAAAGTTGAATTAACTTTCGAGAAATTTTTTGACGTAGTCGGCGTAAGCACAAGAGAGTTTCGAGATATGAGAATTGCTCTTTTGGATTATAGTGCTGTGATTATGACAAGCAAACTTGCGGTGGATAATTACTTCCGTCTTGCTAAGGAATTACGAATAACCGTACCCGAAAGCATGAAATACTTTTGTATAAGTGATACGATTGCGAACTATCTTCAAAACTATGTTCAATATCGTAAACGTAAAATATTCTATGGCAAGGGTACTTTCCTTGATTTGGTTGATGTGATAACAAAACATAAAGAAGAGACATATCTTTTCCCTTGTGCGGAAGATTCATCTGCAGATTATTTCAAAACACTTGAAACATCAAAGATTACGTTTAAGAAAGCGGTGATGTATCGTTCCGAGGTAAAAGATTTGTCTGCGATAAACATAAAAGACTTCGATATGGTTGCTATGTTCAGCCCGATAGGAGTAAAAGCATTTGTGGAAAACTTTCAAGGAGCAAACCATGAGAACATCTTTATTGCGGCATTCGGCACAACAACACAGGCAGCCCTTAAAAGTGCAAAGTTGAAATCATACATACCTGCTCCGACTCCGGAACATCCTTCAATGGTTATGGCAATCGACAAATTCTTGTCATTAACAGAAGAAGAGAGAGCGGAATGGATGAAAGAAATAGATGCACAAAGCAAGAGAAGAGTCAAGAAGACAGAGCCTGAAAAAGCAAGCGGTAAAAAGAAAACCGCAACAACAAAAAAAGCAACAACAAAGACCGCAACTAAAGCATCAAGCAAAACAACTGCAACAAAGAAGACTACAACAAGAAAAACAACAACAACAACGAAAAAGACCGCAGAAACAGCAGAGACGACAAAATAACAAGACAACAAGTAAATTTGTAGACTTATTATCGTCTTGCAAACTTGAAGTCTTAAATAAGGACGAAATGAATAGACTCTATAAACACGAACGAACAGCTTCTCTATCCGAAACAGAGAAGCTGTTTTCGCAAGGTAACCGATTTATGGCTTATCCTTTCAGTGTTCGTTTTATCCTTTTGCCAGGCACGTCTTGCAGTATATCTGCACTTCTCACAGCTCCGAAACGCTACCAAAAGACGGCAATAAATCGAAACAGAGCAAAGAGATTGTTAAGAGAAACTTACCGCAAACAAAAGCATATACTTTATTCTCATTTAGAAAACAGACAAGAACGTCTTGTTATCAACATCTGCCTTGTCTCCAAACAAATGCCCACATATCTGCTTACGGAACAAAAGATGGACGAGATAATCCGCACAATCGTCAAAAAGACAAGCCATGAAAACGATTAAGAAAATCTTTTCTTGGTTTTTCATTCTTCTTATACGGTTTTATCAGACTGCGATTTCTCCACACACCCCTGCAGCTTGCCGTTACACACCCACATGCTCGCAATACGCACTTGAAGCAATAAAGAAACACGGACCGTTCAAAGGACTTTGGCTTGCAATCAAAAGAATACTGCGTTGCCACCCTTGGGGAGGAAGCGGATACGACCCCGTACCATAACGAAACAAGTTTTCAAGAAAACAAAACAAAGAAACAAATTATTAAAACGAGCGTTTGTCTGAATAAAACAAAGACTTACAAGCGTTTTTATTCGAAATAGTTCATACATCAAAGAAATATTTGAGATTGTTTGCAAAAATGATAATTTTATTCGTAAATTTGCAGAATCGTAACCGTTGTTACGGTAATGTATATTACGATAAAGCTTATAGAATATGAGATTTTTTGACAGAGAAACAGAGTTTGAAAAACTTAGAGAAATAGAAGAATTGTCTCACGAAGTGGCTCAATTTACAATTATTACGGGACGACGTCGTATTGGCAAGACTGCGATGGTCAAGAAGTATTATGAAAACTCAACAATACTATACTTTTTTGTTGCTCGCAAAGCAGAAACTGAACTTTGTGAGATATTCATTGATGAAATCCGTACTAAACTAAATATTCCAATGCTTGAAGGCAAAGGAATGACTTTTGCAACTATTTTTAAATTCATTATGGAACTATCTCAGACCAAACACATAACTCTTTTTATTGATGAATTTCAAGATTTTTACAGAATAAATTCCTCAATCTACTCAGATATGCAGAATATTTGGGATAGTTATAAAAATAAAGCACAAATTAATCTTATCGTAGCAGGCTCTGTGAATACCTTAATGAATAAAATATTCAAGGATAAGAAAGAACCATTATTCGGAAGACAAACTAACACCATAAACGTACGTCCTTTCAAACCTCTCGTTCTAAAACAAATAATGTCAGAATATTGTCCTGATTATAAAAATTCAGACTTGCTTGCCCTATACACCTTAACCGGTGGAGTGGCTAAATATGTTGAATTATTTATTGACCGAAAGAAATTTACCGAAAGAACAATGTTAGATATGTTTTTTGAAAGGGATTCTTACTTTTTGCAAGAAGGCAAAAATATGCTTGTTGATGAATTTGGTAAAGACTACGGTATCTATTTCTCAATCTTAACCCTAATCGCACAAGGAAGGAATACGCGTTCAGAAATTGAAAGTATTCTAAATATCAAAGAATTATCCGGTTACTTAAAAAACTTGAATGAAGAATACGGATTGATAAAAAAAATGCAACCAATCTATGAAAAATCAACAAATAAAAATGTACACTATTCTATCAATGACCAATTTTTAAGCTTTTGGTTTAGATTTGTATATAAATACACTCATATTATTGAAGCAGAAGGCAACGATAAATTAAAAGCAATAGCGAAACGAGATTTTAACACAGTAAGTGGGAAAGCTCTTGAGAGTTATTTCATTGATGTATTAAAGGAATCAGGAATTTATACTCGTCTTGGATATTGGCACGATAGGAAAGGTGAGAATGAAATAGACATTATAGCAGAAGATGAGGTAGATAATAAAATTGAATTCATCGAAATAAAACGTCAATCTAAGAATTTTGACAGAAAAATCTTAGAAGCCAAATCGCAAACCTTCCTAAAAGCAATTGGAACTTTCAAAGATTATGAAATTACATACCGAGAACTTTCTATAGAGGATATGTAATCCTTATTTACAAAGAAACAAAATATTAAAACGAGCGTTCGAAAATGCAAAAGCAAGTCTTGTGATGTGTATTTCTTACCGATATTCGCATTATCACGCCGTGATACGGACATTACGAAGGCTTCGTAATGGTATTACGAAACTGTCGTAATAGTATTACGAGTTTGTCGTAATACTATTACGAAGCCTTCGAAATAATATTTCGAAAACTTTGTAAAATTCTCGAAATGGCGTTTGCGGTTCTTAAAAGCTTGTTTTGCTTATCAGAAATCAGGCAGGGGCATCGTTACGGTAGGTATCAGCAACAGCCAACCAAGGATTACCATTGCCAAGATGAACTTCCAAGAGAATCGAACCCACTTTGCGTACGGTATGCGTGCCAATCCCAAGACTGCAATCAAGACTCCTGAAGTCGGAGTAATGAGATTTGTGAATCCGTCGCCTATGTGGAATGCGGTAACAGCAGATTGCAACGATATTCCTGTCATATTTGCTATCTCGGCAAACATAGGCATCAACATCGCAGCCTTTGCCGTTCCGGAAGTGATGATTGCGTTTAACACCGATTGGAATCCGTACATTATGGTCAAGGCTCCGATTTGTCCGCTACCAGAAATAGCAGATGCCAACGAGTTCAAAAAGGTATCGATTATCTTTCCGTCTTCCAAAATGATGATTATGCCGGATGCCAAACCTACAACCAAGGCTGCCGAAAGCATATCTTTTGCTCCTGCGATAAAGAGTTTTGCGATTTCACTTGCATTTTTGCCCAAGCACATACCGCTTACGATTGCCATGGCGAAGAATAATGCCGCTATCTGTTCGAATCCCCACTCGAAACTCATCACTCCGACAACCAAATAGACGATTGTAAATATCAAAACGCTGAGTGAAAACATTTGCATCGACTTTCGTATCATAAACCAACCGATTAAAGCAAACAAAACGGTGGTTATGATTACTGCGAGGCTTTGTGTTGTGATGCAGAAAAGGATTTGCACAAGCAAGCTCAAACCAAACGCCCACCAACAAGTCTTTGAGGCTTTCACTGCTTCAAGTCCTGCGGCAGAGTCTTTGTTTTCTCTCCAATAGGCGTCGCTTTCGTACATTATAGACTTGGTCGGATTCTTTTTAATGCGGTTTGCGTACCACAAAACAAAGGCTATGCCGATAAAAGTAATGATAAACCAAACGACAATTCTGTATTCGATTCCCGAAAACATCTTTATGCCTGCAATATCTTGGGCAATTCCGAGCGTAAAAGGGTTCAAGACGCAACCTGCAAAGCCGAGTCCTGCCGCCAAAAAGCAGAGACAAACTCCTGTGATAGAGTCATAACCCATCGAAATGGCGAGTGGAACGAATATGGCAACAAATGCAATCGTTTCTTCGCTCATTCCGAATATCGCACCAAAGAGTGAGAACATCGTCATGACGCAAACGATTATCAGGTTATTGACTCCGATTGCCTTGAACAAACGATACTTTTCCAACTTGCCGGATTTGTTCAAAAAGGTCTGCACTCCCATATCTATTGCCTTGGTTTCGTTCAAAATCCAAAAGGCTCCACCCAATATAAGCAGGAAAGCAATGATTCCGGGTGCTTTTTGAAATCCTTTGAAGAAGGCAGACATTATTTCCCATGTTTGAGGTGCTTGTTCGACTTGGGAATATGAGCCGGGAACGATTTGATTCACTACCTTTCCTGACTCGGTTGTTACGGCTTGTCTTGTGAATTCTCCTGCCGGAACAAACCATGTGGCGATTGCTGCAAGGATTATCAGCAAGAAAATAATGACATAAGTGTGTGGTACTTTCTTAAACATTGTTTTGTGTTTTGATTAAATTTCCTATTTCTTTCTTTCGCAAATGCGAACTGACGATGCTCAAAAGCAAGAACAAGACTGCAAGAAACGAAGCGGCTCTATAGATATAGTTTCCGTAGGTTGCGTAGAATGTTATCTTGTTTTGCGGTATCAATTCCTGCTTTATCACTGCTTCTTCCCAATATGCGGTTTGTTGAGTTTGCTCTCCTTTTGGCGAAACAAAGCATGAGATTCCCGTATTGGCACTTCGAGCTATCGGACGGCGTGTTTCGATTGCACGAAGCCTTGCAAAGGCGGCGTGTTGTCTGTGTCCCGGAGAGTCTTTCCACCATCCATCGTTTGTAATTATGAACAGAATTTCCGCACCCTTTCTTACAAATTCCGCAACATACTCTCCGTCCACCGATTCGTAGCATATCATTGTCGCAGTCTTTGGTTTCGCTTCACTTGTAAAAAGAGTTGCTTTCTCATCTGTGCCAAGCGTTCCGACCGTTCCTCCCAAATCCAATGCCAAATCGCCGAGAAAACTTAACACGGATTTGAACGGCATTTTTTCCACAAAAGGTGTAAGTACGCTTTTATGACGTAGCTGACTTGGGACTTGATTTGTGTCTCGGCTTATCTTGATTGCGATATTGCAACATTCGTAATAGCGGTTTGAAACATCGCGAAAAGGTCGTGCCGCTTTGGTTACGACGCCTTCGGGTAAGATTCTGCGGGAAGACATACCTGCTATGATTTCCGCTTTCGGGTATTGGTTTTGAAATTTCCTCAGATAATCCACACTCGGCGAAGATTCGATTCTTTCTTCCCAAGCATAATCTTGCAGACAACTTTCAGGGCAGATAACGAAATCAGTGTTCGGTGTTATCTCTCTTGAAGTTAATTCCACAACCTTATCACATACTTGTCTCGGACTTAAATCGTATTGTTCGTTATAAGGATCCAAGTTTGGTTGAACGGCAATCACTTCCACTGCTTTGCCTTGTTGCGGTGTGTAGGTGAACCAACGAATCAGCGAAACAAAGATCGGCAAAAATAAAATCAAGAAACAGAAAATTGTTTTCAAGAAAGAATTTTTTGAAACTTGATTTGATTTTCTTCTTTCCAAGAATGATTTCACCAAGGCAAAGATTGCGATGTTGCAAAGCCAAATCCAAAGCGTGCCACCCCCTACTCCGGTGTATTCATACCACTGAACGAGTGCGGGATACTTCGCAAAGCTGTTGCCCGACGCAAGCCAAGGAAAGTTCAAATCCCAATTCAGTTGCAGTTGTTCAAAGGCAAGAAAGAAGATTGCAAAGAAGACGTCCGTCCAAGCTTTCCCCACAGCAAAGGAACGCTTACAGAAATGTGCCAATTGAAAGGTCAATGACATCAAAGCGGCTTCGAAAAACGGTATTGCAACTCCCAAAGGTGTGGAATAAGTAATCCAATACACTGTTGTTGCATTCCATAAAAGGAAAGCAGGATAGGAATAAAGGAATACTTTCCATGAAGTTTTTTTCTCTGGTTTCAGATTGTTGCTTATGCCGTCTTCCATAAGCAAAAGCGGAACAAACGCCACCAACATCAAAGGTGCAAACATCAAATCCCACCATGCGAAAGACAGAATCAATCCGCTGAGTACGGAAAGCAAGATAAGTTTCTTCTTATTCATTATTTTACGAATCCTTTTGGCGTTACGACATTGTTCATCACTACATCAAATTCCTCGACAGGAACATTCTCCACCATTTGAAAGTCGTAACAGATTCCTATCTTGGTGCTTTGTGCAACCGAAAGCAGTCTGTCGTAGAATCCTCTGCCTCTTCCCATTCGGTGCAACTTATCATCAAATGCCACTCCGGGGATTATCATCAATTCTATCTTCTCATAGCTTTCGTATATCTCACCCACAGGTTCAAGGATTCCGAATTGCTCGCCTGCTTTCATCGATTCCATTCCTTGAAACACCCTCAGCACCAAGTCATCTCCCACCACACAAGGCAGAAGTATCGTTTTGCTTTCGTACCATTTCATTATGAAGTCGTGAGTGCAAACCTCATCATCCATAGACCAATATAAGAGTATGGTGTTTGAGCGTTTGAACAATTCGCTTTCTTCGATGTGGGAGAATATCTCTTTGCTTTGAGATTTCTTTTCTTGATCAGGAAAAGCCTTTTTCTTTTCTCTAATCGTCTTTCTCAACTCTTTCTTCTGTTCTTTCAAATCCATTTTGCAAAGATAAGAAAAGAAATCGCTACTCAAACCAAAAACCGAAAAAACAAAACGAGCGATTGGAGAGTGAAAGCCTTATCATCCGGTTTGCCGATGTAGGTTTCGGGTGCATTTTCTGAAATATTATGAAACATTACGGTTGATTGGAATCATTTTCTTCATTATCTCCATGAGCGTTTTTCAATTTCGCTTTCTCGAATTCCGACATCAGGGTGAAAGCAAACCTTAATTCCATATCATCTTCTTCGCCTAATATTTCCAAACTCTTTTCATAATAATATATACTTTTTTTAGGATTTCCCAATTCCCTATAATAATGTCCCAAGGTCGCATAACATATCACCCAATCTTCATTATAAGCACCCGACATCTCACTCTCAAAGATTTCCAATGCCAGATTGACGTAATTTAACATCTCCTCATAATTCTTGATTTCAAGACAATTACACGCAATGCTCCCATACACACTTGCCAGCTTTATACTTTTCTCGCCCTCTATTTCTTTGAAGATTGCAGCCGCTTCTTTGTAATAAGCAATCGCTTTTCTTCTTTTTCTTGCGTCAGAACTTTTCTCTCCCAACTTAACCAATTCTTCTGCTCTCTTAAATTTGTCGTATCTGTCCTCTTGCTTTGAAACCGGCGGAGTCAAACCTGCATTATTGTTTTCCATATCTTAAATTATTTCAATCAGTCATTCTCTCTATCGATTCAAGACTTCAAAGTTACAATATTTCCTTGTTATTTCGGCAAGTCAAGAAAATGTGTTGCAAAAATGTCGCAAATCCACATTCTCTCTTTGATTGAAAGAAACAAAACGAGCGTTCGAAAATGCAAAAGCAAGTCGAACGCTCGTTTTTCTTTGAATTGTTGTTTATTT
>JAEIGA010012845.1_pt1 | contig 12731 bp, 26 predicted proteins | sample 9270691 | NCBI WGS metagenome assembly JAEIGA01 (sample SAMN17057246, study PRJNA624740) | gut metagenome | biome: biome; isolation source: fecal sample | host: Bos grunniens | place: China: Xizang | collected 2019 | reverse complement strand
TATCCTGCTATATTACGAATTGAATCACCTTGTAAGTTTGTTACAGGTATTTGTGCTCCTATTTCATTAGTCCATCCTTCAATTCTATCTGCATCATATACTGCAGTTGGGAATGCAGTTAGCATTAAATGGTATATTACCATAGCAAACATCTTATTGATGGCTATTTGGTTAGGTATAATTCCTGTTGTTTCTGCTCTACCATGATATGTTCCTTTAACTTCTTCCCAGTTATTGAAAGCTATAGGATAACGACTTAGTTTAGTTAACTTTTCTTTATAGATATACGCCTCTTTTGTACTCTTATTTGCGTAAATCTTACCGTTTTTTTTGTAATATTTGATGATATATAGTGCTTTTTCGTATCCTTCAGCACTATTTTCTACTTTTCCGTTGTCACCCATTTGATAATCGACTTCAGAATCGCCTTTTATCTTTTTCCAATCGCCTGATTTGTTCTTTTTGGCTTCTTCTTGTAGATTTTTGACTAAATCTCTACCTACAATGATGATATAAGGTTGTTTATCTACTTGACGAGTGTTAGGATTTCCAAACATTACATTAGTAGAATCAATTATTTCGGCTTTTATTACACCTTTTACCTCTGGCATATACTTTTTATATGGTTGTTCATCCATATCAAAGTAAAAGTGCATACACCAATCACCTGTATCAAAGCCATCTGACAATAAAGTACGGCTTTTTGCATCAAAATTGATGCTTTCTAGTATATTTTTTATCTCTGCATTGGCTAAATCTGCTTGTTTAACCTTACTTTGCATATTTATATCTTCAGATTGTGGTCTATATTCCATTGGAGTTATTTGAATTGAGATGTTATCTGCCTTTAATGAAGCAATTTTGAACTGTTTTACCCTTTTTATGATATTAAAAACAGGTTTTGGTAGTCCGTCTGCTTGTACATTTCTCCATTGGTCACCACTTGCAAAAGCTATATTTGTATCTAAAACGTCATAATAGTTCCTATCTGCTCCATAAACTTGTTGATTATAGGATATTCCTGCTTCATATAGCTCCCAATCTTTTGTTTTATCCATTCATTTCACTTCCTTTTCATCGCTACGTCTTCGTCATACTCCATTAGGTTGTTAAATGATGCCTTCATCGCTTCCATTTTCTTTTTTTCAGCGTTAGACAACTTAACTTCTGGTTTTTTTGCCTGTAATTCGGCTATTTTGCGTGAATTTAACACTTCTATAGTTAAAATCAATGCAATTACTATTAATAAAAATATCTCCATATCTACCCTCCATATTTCATGTATTCTCTTGTAGCAGATGCTCCTGCTATACCTAAAATACCTAATCTTCTTCTCTCACGCTTAGATTGTTCGTATAAAAGTTCTTCTTCACTCATTATTCGAGTGGCTTTAGTACGTTCTATACAGAATCCTCTTATTGCATCTGGTGCGTGTGTTAGTTCGTGTGGGCTCTTAGCACAATCATTTGGGTTCTTTTCATCCCTTTGTATGACTGGTAATGTCCTGATTAGGTTTCTACATGTATTAAAAAAGCGAAGTTTGCTCATTCGCATCTCCTCGCCTGTTTGTTCATCTTTCATATTGTAAATTTTTAAGTGTTCTTGTACTGAATACCATCCTAGAACACGATTATTTGAACTCCTTGTTATGATAACTCCATTTTCACGGAATATATCATAAGCATTTTTCCCTGTATCATTACGCCTATTCCACAAGTCTGGTGGACCATAAGTATAACGAATCTTCTCTTCTCCTGTCATTTCTACTATTTTCTTAGCTGCTTCACTGATTATAAGGTCATTCTCATACAGTTCTCTATAACAATACTCTCTTCCATCTGGTGCTATCGCTATCCAATAACACGCTAACATATCTAAACCATAGTCTAATGTACGATAACGGTCCCAATTATCTGGAATATCAAATGGTTCTATTACATGTACACTACGGTCGAAATCTTTGAAGTATTGTCCATCAAATATGTCCCAATTACCTTCTTTTAATGCCTTACGCTCTTTCTCAGGCAAAGCATCTAAACGCTTAATGTATTCAGGGTCACTTTTCATTAAAAATTTATTATCTGTTACAAAACTTGGTATGAATAATCGTGTTGTTATCTCTCCAGTTTCTAATCGACATTCATGTATCTTTCCTGATGGTCCTATATCTACGAATCTCTCTTTTACCCATACATGTCCTACTCCACCTGGGTTTGTTGAACTTTTTATTCTTTTTGGATACCCATTCGCACCACGGCATCGTGAAATCATATATGTATACATGTATTCAGTAAAATGTGTCAACTCATCAAATCTGATGACATCATACTCTGCTGATTGGTACTGATACACGTCATTTTCATTATCTATATACCCAAAATCTATAATAGACCCATTATCAAAGGTCCATACATGCTTTGAGTTGTTATATGAAGCTATCTTTCTTGGGTAAAGTTCCAACGAAGTACGAATGATAGACCTCTCTAAATCAGGAAATGTTCTACGGAAGATTATCTGTTTAGATTTCTCATATTGTAATGCGTACACTAAAGCATCAACAAGTTGTCCATAGGATTTTCCTCCTCCTGCTGCTCCTCCAAATAAAGTCTCAAATGCTTCACTCTCCATAAAAAGAGCTTGTTTCTCTGTTATACTTATATCTAAATTCAGATTCACCACTCCCTTTGTCTATATTTCCACTGTATTAGTGTCTTTCCTTTCGCATTTTTATCGTTCTTGTGCATCTTCTCAAATTCCTTTAGAAGATACTCTACTATATCCCTTTGCTCACTTGTAGGTTCATATCCTTGCTCATTTACGTACTTTAACACCTTATTTATCGCATTATACGTCTCTATATCCTTACACTCTATCAGATGCAGGTATTGATGTGCTATAGGCATTAGCAACGCTATATTAGACTCCTCTAGCTTCCCTCCATCTTCTCTTTTTACTATATGGTGTGCTGTTACATCTTTTCTCACCAATCGGTAATTCATCCAGTCTAGTCCACTTAAAGGTCGGTATATCTTTAACATTTCTCTTGTTATCTTCCTCAGGGTAACACCACCTTTTTGTTGCAAAATAAAAACACCCATACCCCTTTTTATAGGGGGGATGCTCTTTTATGTCAGAATTTTGTGTGAGTGTGTATATATATACTATAGAAAATTTTTGAGTCCCACTTTTTGAGGTGGTACTGTATAGGGGGGAGGTACTCTATACCCTTACAAGTCTATGTCTTACCCCTTGCCCTGCTCCTGTGTTGTGTCGTGTCCTGTGTCTATCCAAAAATAAAACAAACGTTTGATACCTATAATATACGTTATGTTAACTAGTGCTTTTATCTCTCTATTTTTAAGTTAATATTTATTGAATTATTGCTAGTTGATAGATTCTGTTCTAGTCTGTTTTTATCGTATAAAATACCTATTGTAGTAGTTAAATCTTTTATATTTGCATCTTCATTTTGTATCTTATCTTGTAGCTTGTCTATTGCGTTGTTTATCAATATAGTAGTTTTTTTCGTGAAATTGTTTTTACATTCAGTTATATAATTATTAACTTCTTTTTGATACTTTTCGTCTTTTACGAGCTGATATACTCTTCTAGTACTTATATTATATCTATTACATAAGTCTTGTATATTTTCCTTACTTCTATTTAGATAATAATCTAATACAATAGCTTGCTTGTCTTCTTCCGATAGCTTGTAATTGTGTTTTGTACTCTTTACTAGTGTTTGTGTCTTTGTTATCTCTTCCGTTGTTTTCTTCATGTTCTCACCTACTCCGTTATTGGTTTATAACTTGTTTAGGTTTTCACCCTCTAAGATATACCTTATTTAGTTATATCTCTTACTATACTATTATATCACTATTTCGGCGGTAATTGTCGGCAAAAATGCACTTTACAAAAAAATTTTTTATCCTTATTTTTCAACGGTTTGCGAGGAATTTACACTTTTTACGAAAAAAAATGTTTGACATAGTACTACGCTTGTAGTAATATGGTATTAACAGCAAGGACACTACAGCAAGAAAACCAAGCGAGGAGGTGAAACGTTGCATATTAAAAGCGAGTTATTAACTCTTGAAGATTGCTATATTCTCTATTGGCTTTATAATATAACAACTATAAAGAGTAACAACCGCATATTTAACGGGTTCGAGGTTTAAAAACCTCCTACCCAGTTAATAGAGTTATAAAGACCACGACCAAGCAATTTTTATAACTCACATGTTACATATAATAAAACCATATAAACAGCTTTTTAAATTATATGTAATTAAATTATAACAAATATTATGGAAAAAGTAAAGAAAGAAGGAAAGAAAATGAAATTAAATGAATTTATGAAAGATTATAGTTTAAAGGGGTTCGATATTGAGTATAAAGATTTATACGCAAACAGTTACAAAAAAAATGATTTATACGCAAATACTATTTTAAAAATTGAAAATTTAGAAATAAGAGACGTACAGATTTATTTTAGATTAAAAAAAGCGACATTTGTTTTAATTGGTTTATATGAATTAATGAAGGAGGAAATAAAATGAAACTATCAACTAATTATAAAGAAGTAAAAAATGAAGAAAAGAACGGAATTGAATTATATTTTGATTCAATCCCAACAGAAGAAGAAAGAACAGAATTAAAAGCGAACGGCTACAAATGGAACAGAGCAAAAAAATGTTGGTATATCTCATTAGGATACACAAAGAAAGAAACACCACAAAAAACAGAATTAAAAACACTTAAAAAGCTAGATTCTGAAGAGGTGCAAGAAGTAGCAAAAGAATTATGGGATACCCCAAAAATGCAACAATATATTATTGATACATACGATTTTTATAAAACTAATGACGGACTTGTTATTGAACTTGAAAAAGTTAATAAAATATCAATCACAAAAGAATTATACTATTATGACGACACAGAAGACCCAGGAACAAGCGAAAATGTATTTTTATCTTATAATCGTCACAATATACCAGGGCGCAATTTAGAAGAGTATTTACAAGAAAAAGAAAACTTACAAACAAACGGTTGTGCTTCAGGGCGTTATGATTACAAAGGTATTTACTTTATACAACATTATTATAAAAATGATGAGATTGTAGCTTGTAACTGGTTCGAGGATAAAGACCAAAAGTATTTTGTAAGATACTTAACAGAAGACGAATCAAGCGACTTTATACAATTAGAAAAAGAAAGAAAAGAACAATATATAGAAAGACTTAAAAAATATTATAAAAGATACGGTCAAAAATATGTTCGTACACATGGATTTTGGAGGGACAGATAGGAGCTTTGCTCCTACCTACCCCACAAATAAAGGAGGATTTTAAAATGAAAAATGTTATATATGAAAATGACGGATTAATAGGAACAAAGGACAATTTATGGAAATATTTTAAAGAGGAAATTAAAAGACAATTAGACGACAATACAATAGACTTTGACGAGTTAAAAAACAATTTTAGTGATATTTTGGAGGTTATGGAAGAAATACAAGAAAATCAGGATATTTACGGAAACACTTTATTAATAATAAAAGAGTCCCCAATGGGTAGCTTATATTATAGAGTTTTAGAGGAGGTCGAATAATATGGATATTGTAAAAATAGATATATATATTGAAGAACATGAAAAATTATTATATAGAAGAAAAGAACAATTAAAACATAATAGTTTTTCTGAAGAACATGCAAGACTTTTAAAACATAATATTAATAAATTAGAAAACTATATTAGAGGATTAAAAGACGCTAGAAAAATAATGAAGGAGAGTGAATAATATGAAAAAGAAAGAATTTATAGCACAATTAGAAAATGTATCGGCACTTATAGAATATATTTTCGAAAATGATTGGATTGAGGACGAAATAAATCAAATTGAATTTAGCGAATTATTAAAAAATGTAAGTTATTATAAAATTGACGAAATAAGAGATTATTTAGAAGCTTTAGTTAGATTGGAGGAAAAATAAAATGAGAAAAACTAGATACAATCAAATTATAAATAGATATTTTAAATTTAATAGAGGTAAAGGGGAATATAGATTTACTTACACACAAAAAGATTATAGCCCCTTTATAATCACAAACGCCTTTTCAATGGTGCGTATTAACTGGAATTTTCAGAATCCAGTACTTTATAAGAGATATAATGACTTAGAAATTACAAAATTACAAGACGAAAAATTACAAAATAATATCTTGGATATGTTTGAATCATTTGAAGGGTACAATATACCTGTAAAATTAGAAAATTGCGATTATATGAAATACTGTATAGAAGAAAATAAAGATAAATACGAATATGACGGACACATGATTGAAAATATTATTAACTTAATATGTAAAAATAAAAAATATGGTGTATTTATGAATGAAGAACAAAAAGCTATTTGTATAACTGGAGAGTACGGCTACGCATATTTACTACCAATGAGAGTATTATAGGAGGTAATGAAAATGAAAGAGTTTAATATAGAAGAATTTAAAAAAGAATATGAATCAGGAGATTTATATGGATTAGAATATTTAAAAAATTATATACCTGAAGAATTAAAAGATTTATATCATGAGGTTATGAGTTATAATGAAATATTTGCAAACGGATGGACAATAGAGGATTTATTAAAAATGGGTAAAAAAGATAGTTATTGGACAGAAAGAGCTAAAGATTTTATAAAAAAGCATAATGTATCAAAAAAAGATTATAGTAGTTTTATAAAGTATTTTGACGAATATTGTGATAAAAGAGATTTGCTATTACAAAAACTAGATATTAAGGGGGTTGAGTAATGTTTGAGGTAAAATGCAACGGGAGATTATTATGTATCTCCCCCACCTATAGAGGTGCTGAAAAATATGTAAAAAAACTAAAAAAACAAGGAATTTATAATTATGAAATTATTGAGGAGGTATTAGAAATATGAAATATTTAGTAAATATGATTGATAATTTAGGAAATGGTTTTGAGGATAAAGAATTTTATTCAATATATGATAAAAAAGAATTTAGAAAATGGTTGAGAAAAGAACTAAAGCAACAAGGTTATGGAAAAATAATGTTATTAGAGATTAAGGAGGAATTGTTTGTATGAAGGATGAAAAATTAGAAATAATAATGGATTTGATACTATGTTATAGTGAAACTATTGGGGATTTAAGGAAGATTCAAGAAACTATTGACGAAAAAATTACAGAAATAAAAGAACATTGGGACAATAAGGAGGTGAAATAATGGAATTAAATGTAGATTATGAAGCTTTAAAAGTGATTGTTAGAAAGTTTGAAGACCAATACGATTTATTACAATTTATGAAAGATAAAATTGATTACTTATATACACATAATAAAAACTATAACAACGGTCAATGGGTTGCGATTCAGGATTTAAAGGATATATTTGATTATATTTCTATAAAAGAAAAATAATTGACAGAGTACGTTGTTTATAATAAAATTAATATAAGGAGTGATAAGAAATGCCTTTATCTGAAGAAGCAAAAAAGAGAAAGACAATCTACAATACAGAAAGAAAGAAAAAGTTATATAAAAAGTTCGGTGTTGATTTATTAATACCAGAATACACAGAAATTTGTAATTATTTACAATCTATTGGAATGAATAAAGCTGAATTTATCAGATTCGCTTATGAAGAACTAAAAAAAAGGAAGTGATTTTATGGAATTACACGATAGTACTGGTGGAATCGCATTAGTAGAAAATGGAAGATTTTATAAACTTAATGACGAATATGGTTATGAATGTTATGTTGAATGTTCTAAAAGTGAATTTATAGAATATTTAAAAAGATTAAGTTGGGTATGCTTAACTAGTTGGGATAAAAATTATAGACAAAATTACTTAAATTTGGTTGATTATGTTAATGCGTTATAAAAAAGGACCTATAGTCCTTTTTTTCTTCCTTCTATTGCTAAATTATACCAATTTCGTGCTGATTTTTCACTACAATACACTTTATCGGCTATTTCTTGCCAATATAAGTGTCTTTTTTTACCAGAATTATCAATAATAAAGTCCTTTTCTCTTAAAAATACAACCGCCTTTATGGTTTCACCATATTTAGCTAGTCTGTCTATTTCTTTGTCTTTTAATGTGTTTAAATCCTTTATTTTTTCTTTAATGTACTGAATTGTTGCTTCTAATTGTTGTTGATTCTCTAATTCTACATATTTTAGGAGATTATTGGATATTTTACCACCATCCACAACTATTTTGTCGAATTTTGTTGCTTGTGGTGTTACTAATGACCTCAGAGCTAGTAATCTATTCTCATAAAACTCTAAATCATTCTCTAATTTTTCTAATTCTTTGTAAATAGTCTCTAATGTCATTTTTTATCCCTCATTTTATAAGTTTTATATCTTTTTTTATCTCTAAATATGAAGAACTTAAAAATATCTCTTTTATTTTTAAATTTGTAGGCGTCTTGCATAAATTGACATGTTTTATCAAATATAAATGTAGGTTCTTTTATGTACCCTTTTTTTGTTTCTATAATATAATACATTTTATTCTCCTCTATACTTCTTCAACCTCTACCCCATACTTGTATTCAAATAGTTTCTTTTTTAGTCTATAAACGTCTGTTTTAAACCCTTTTGTATCGACAACGTGCAATTTATTATCCTTTGTTGTAATGTACGTAAAATCAGCTATATAAGTGGTTTTTCGTATTGTTTTGTTGTTTATTTTATATTTTGGTATTAATTCATAGGGGACTTGGAGTTTTAATTCCTTAATTTCCCCTATTTTTTGTAAATATTCTAGTAATTGATAATGTTTCATTTCTTTAATACTGTCGAATTTTATTCCTTTGTACTCTACTTTGGTATTATTGTATTTATTTTGTTTTTGGTCTATTGAGTTGCTTAGTAGTCTTTGATACACTTCTTTGCTTACTCGCATTTTTATTCCTTTCGTCTACTATTCTTATGGTGTATCTATCAATTACCTTTGGTTTTTGAAATAACACAAGTATAATACTTGCACTACATAACATTCCACCTAGAAATATAAATATTAAATCTATCATTCTTTCTCCTTATTTATGTAATCTATTATTTCATTGATTTTATCTGATATGTCAGTAAAGTTTTCGTCTAATCTTTTTTGTGCTATTACACTATTACCCATTTGTTCAAAACAATTATAAATATCTAGATTTTCTATCTTCTTATCTTCTTCTATTATTTCTACTTCATCATTTAATTCTTTAAAGTATATTGTGTCAAAAAATCTTGATTTATCATTTCTTAAATAACTATAATTATCATATAAATAATAATCTGTATTGTTATATTTTATCTTCTTTGGTGCTTCTCCATTTGCTATCTTATTTAATAAATCTATTACTTTCATTTAATCACTCCTCATATCCTATTATTACAAGCACTGTTAGACTATATACTATTAATCCTAATATCATTCCTATTATCATTCACTCTCTCCCTTTAATCTTTTAATTTTTCTTTGTAATCTTTCTATCTTTCTTTCTAGGTCTATATTTATGTCTTGTAATTCTACATTTCCTTGATATACACTTCTCATTTGTATTAAATCTATGTTTTGTTTTTCTATTTTCTTTTCTAATTCTCTTACTTTTCTACTTAATTGTTTTACTTTTTCTGATTCATCCATCACTCCCACTCCTCTATTAACTTATTCATTTTATAATCTTCTATTGTTTCTAGTCCCATTTCTTTACAATCATTATTTACTCCTTCGAGTAATATCCTCATTTCTTCTTTGTTATATTCACTAGAACCTTTGTAAACTACATACCAATTACAGTGTTTACCATTTATTTCGCCTTTTTCTCTAAAGTCATAGTATTTAAAATATCCTTTAGGATTTATACCGGGTGTAAGAGGAACTAAAAATGATTGCCCATATTTTTTTAGTTCCATAATATACATTTCTTCTTTTGTTGTTCCTAGTTTATTTGCTATCTTGTTACACAATACCCATAAAGCTGAATTTGCATTTGTACCTCTTTTTTCTATTTGTTCTTCTAATGTTATGGTTATTTTTTCTGCATTTGATAATTTAGTCCACTCGTCAGTAGCAATAACTCTTTGATTGTCGAATTGTAAAGTTACTTTTGGTCTATGTAAGGCATAATCTAATTCTAAATCTACTATCTTTCCTGTTACTTCCATAATTTACTCCTAAAATGGTAAATCAGAATCAGTTATCTCTATTCCATTTCCTTCGCCTTTAATGTCGTAAGGTGTTGGTTCTTCTTTTCTAACATTGTTTACTACATCATATTCAGGTGCATCTTTTTTCTTTGTACCTAAATATTCAATACTATCAGCTACAACTTCAGTTATGTTTCTTTTGTTTCCTTTATCATCCTCATAACTTCTTGTTGATATTTTTCCTGATAATCCTATTTGACTTCCTTTTTCTTGGTATTTGCATAGGTTTTCAGCTTGTTTTCCCCATACAATACAATTTATAAAGTCTGCTCCTTCTCCGTATTTATCTACTGCTAGTGTAAAACTAGCTACTTGTTTATCACTTGTTGTTGTTCTTAATTCAGGGTCTTTAGTTAATCTCCCTGTTAATATCACTTGATTCATTGTTTTCCTCCTTAAATAATTCTTTAAATATTTCTTCTAATACATTTACGACTATACTATTACCAGCTTGTTTATATAATTGTGAATTGCTATTCACCTTACTTGCTTTTTCAAAATCTTCGTCATTAAACCCCATTAATCTCCAACACTCTTTTGGTGTTAATTTTCTAATTTTTAAATTGTTTTCAATATATATTTTAGTGTCCTTACATTTGGTGTTTAATGTTGGTGATATGTCTTTCCATACTCTGCACCACATTTCCAATTCACCATTATATCTACTGTATTGTGTATATTTTTCATGTTCTTTTGCTGTATTTTGAATATGTCGCATTAAATCATCACTTAAATAACATTTTTCTTCTACTTCTTTATCTAACATATCTTTTAATTTTAGTTTTAATTCTTGTTTCATTGGAAATTGAAATTCTTTTTGTATATCGTTTCTTATAGATATTGTAAATACTCTTTCTCTATTTTGTGGTATACCATAATCTTTAGCATTTAATAATTGATAATAGTTTTTATATCCTATCTCTTCCATTGTTTCTAAATATTTATCAAAGTTATGTCTATGTTTTTTACTAAGTAAGTTTTTTACATTTTCCCATATTACATATTTTGGTTTTAATTTCTTAACTATTCTAATTGTTTCGTACATTAAACTACTTCTTGTTCCTGAATCTATATCTCCACCAGCTTGTAGTCCTGCTATGGAAAAATCCTGACATGGTGAACCGTGCATAATTAGGTCGACTTCTATATCTTTATCCCACTCACATATATCTTGTGGTTCAAAGTTAGTTCCAAATATTGCATTGAAACTTTTAACTGCATATTTATCTATCTCAACATAATCTACAATATCTTCTTCTATTCCTATTCTTTCTAGTGCTTTACTACAAGCTCCTATTCCACCAAATAGTTCAAGAACTTTTAATTTCATTGTTTTCCTCCTTTTTTAATATTTTTAATAGTTTGTTATAAGTATCATGTTGTATATAAATATAATCTTTTTCTATAAGTTCTATTGCTTTATCTATTGTTTCTAACATACCGTCACTTATATCTTTTTCTATTTCTAATTCCTTTTTTAGTCTTTCTATTTCTTTATCTTTTTCTTCTATTACATTATTTAATATTTCATCACTATTTCTTAATCTACAGTTATCTAATTCTAATTCTTTTATGATATTATTTAATTTTTCTGTTTCTTTGTCTTTTTCTATATCAGATAGTATTTTTTTTAATTCTTCACTCACTCTTTATCACTCCAATTCAATTAGTTTTCCTTTTTTACCTCTTGGTAGATGTATCATATAAAAGTGTTCTATATCTTCTCCTGTTAGGTATTTAATTGCTTCAGCATACATCTTTTCTTGTTTTAAACATTTTTCTCTATTCTTTGGTGATGCAGAAGCATACGTTTTTATATCGAAAATTGTCTTATTCTCGAATAATTGTTCGTTGTTAGTATAAATATCTAAAAACTCATAAAACTCGTCTGTATAGCCATTTAAACCATGTTTTAGCCATTGTTCTATTTCTTTGTGTATCAGAGTTCCTCTCATTTGAGCTGATTCTAGGATTTTAGGGTCTACATTTATGTAAGTTCCATCATCCAATAGTCTTGTTACACTAGGAATTATCTTTCCATTCAACCTATAAGTATGAAATTCTTCGTTGTAAGTACAAGTGGACTCAAAGTTGTCTATTCCAGTTATGATGTCCACTGTACCAGCATATTCTTCGGTATTAACTATCTTCTCGCTTAGTACCATTTTCTTTTCTCTCTATAGTCTTTTTAGCATCTTCATAACTCATGTTTTCAATTTTATCTATCTTGTAGTAATTCAACATAGCTGGTATATCATCAACTAATTCTCCAAGTTTCTTTATTTGTGCTTTTGTTATTAATTTAACTTGGTTGTTTTGCTCGTGGTATTCATCAGTATCAGCATCTTTTGTATCGTCTATTAAGAAAAGACCATTTAAAGCATATTTTCTAGCATAAGAACTTGCTGTTCCTGTTATTTGTGAACCATCCATACCTTTCTTTTCAGCATCTTCTCTAGCAAATGCTGTATTTTCTATAGTAGAATTCTCT
>JAEIGA010012844.1_pt1 | contig 12731 bp, 10 predicted proteins | sample 9270691 | NCBI WGS metagenome assembly JAEIGA01 (sample SAMN17057246, study PRJNA624740) | gut metagenome | biome: biome; isolation source: fecal sample | host: Bos grunniens | place: China: Xizang | collected 2019 | reverse complement strand
TTAGTATCAACGACAACTGTAATTGGGTAAGCGTTTTTACCACCTAACACCTTAAATGCGTTAAATACGTCATCTGGCAAGCATCTACCAAATTGCATATCATAGTTGCCCCAACCTTTATTTTCGATAAACGATTGAATACGTCTTCTAGAATAATCGTCGTCGTCATTAATAGCAATCATATTAACTTGACCATTATAAAAATCGTATAATTCTTCAAAATGAGGAATTTCTTTTACACAAGGGTCGCAAGTTTCTTGCCAAAAGTTTATTACGGTAACTTTGCCGTTTAACTTTGTAGTATCAAAGTATGATATAAAGTTTACGGTAAACTCGGTTTCGGCACTTGATTTAAATGTTAAATCGACAGTTTCGCCTTTTGTTACGGTTAACGTCGTAACAATATCGCCGTTTTTGTATGCAGAAACGTTGTTTTTGTTGATATCAATCTTTAATTCACCATCAAATTTTGCCGTAAAACTATAGTTTACACCAGTTTCGGTTGAGTAAAGCGTTGCTGTTGGAACGTTGTAAAGTTCTAACTTAAATACTGGGACTTCATCACCAACCTGAACAACTTCTGCCCCTGTTGGCAAGGTTTCCGGCTTGTCGATAAAGTTATAATACACAAGCGCTGTAACAAGTAAGACGGTTGCAACAATCGGCGCTGTAATCTTAAGCCACAACTTATTTTTACGGCTATAAACCGTTTTAGACGGCTTATTTACATTTGTTGCATTTGTTGATAAAACACCGTTTTCATTAGGCGTTACCACACTATTTACAGCCTTTGTTTCTACGCTAGTATCAACTTTAAGGCTATTTACGTCAATCGGTGATACGTCTTTAACTTTAGCATCGTTTTGCGTTTTAAAGATAAATTTAGAGCCTTTCCAACTGATTGCATTTACCGGACAAACGTCGATACATTTGCCACAAGCAATACACTCGTGGTCGCCTACCTTTTTGATATCCATAGGGCAAGCGTCTAAGCACATACCACAGTCGATACACTCGTCTTTATCGAGTTTTATGCCAAGTAGCGCTATCTTATTGAAAAAGCCATAAATCGCACCAAGTGGGCAAATAAAACGACAAAAGAATCTAAAAATAAATACGCAAGCGACTATAAAAATAACTAGTAAAGCAAACTTCCACGTAAAGATGTAGTCAAGCATACGGAAGAAGTCTGAATTTGCACTTTCTGCCAAAATGCCTATACCACCCTCGAACGTACCTGCAGGACAGATATATTTACAAAAGAACGGTATACCTTTATACAACAATGGTATAATGATAAGCAACGCTAATAAAACGTACTTAAAGTAGGATAATACCCTTGTAACCTTGCTTTTTTTGAGTTTTGGACTACGGATTTTATGCAATAGTTCTTGCAATAAGCCCATAGGACACAAGAAACCACAAATCGTCCTACCCAAAAACATACCAAACAACACCAAAATACCTAAAACGTACATTATTGTTGGTTTAGAATGTAAAAGCAAAGAGTTTTGTAGCGACCCTAGTGGACAAGCGCCTACTGCACCTGGGCAAGAATAACAGTTAAGCCCTGGTACACAGGCAACTTTTGTATTGCCCGTATAGATAACTTGTTCTGGCTTGAAAAAACCTTTTATATTGGCGTTAAATAGTAATGCTGAATAAACTTGAATTATCCTGCGCCTTGTAGGAGCATGGTTCTTCAGCCAATGCCAAATTTTTATAAAAAACAACTTAATTTTAGCCAAGACCGATACACTCCGTACAAATATTTATTGCTTTTTGCAATACGTAAAAAACACCGTTTTTGCCGTCGGAATCTTTAAGTACGATACCTAAAATAACAAATACAACGGCAATAGCGATTAAAGTAACCCTTAAAGCAAGTATCAACTTTTTATTATCAAAAACAGAAGTCTTTTTAATCGGTTTTAAGCCTTTTGTTAAAGTGCGAACAACCGACATATTTTGCTTGCAAAGGTTTTGTATTTTATAACCCAAAAAGATTTGGGTTGCAAATGCTAAAAATATTGGTGGAAAGGTAAACGCCACCATACGTAAAATCTCTTGTGTGGCATTATCTTTATTAGTAAAAGACGTTGGTAAAAACATATACGTCAAAAAATATGCAATAACGACGCCCCAAACTATTGTTAAAATAGTGTTGTAAGTTTTAACTTGACCAACCACCTTTTGATAATTAAGATACAAAGGATAGTTTGCATCATCAACAGAAATACTAGACGGTAGTCTTTTTTTGTAACGATTAAAGATATAACAAGGTTCGTTATACACGTATAAATCTTTTTTTGCGTCAGTTTTTTTGGTCAACACGTAAGAAACGATTAGTAAAACGACGTAGGCAATAAAAAATGGTAAAATAAATGCAAGACGTTGCGAAGCAACTTCTCTTGAATAGATAATAGCGCCAACGCCCTTTGCCTTACCCGTAAAATAAACGTCTAAAACGTTGATTAAAAAAAGAGCGCCTAAAAGAACGGTAAAACCTACCGATACCCAGTCGAATATTTTACGTAATTTTAACGCAAAAGTATGTTCCATAAAACGCTCCTAAATGCAATTAATTACATTAGTAATTAAAAATCTATACTAAATAATTATACCAAACTATTCAACACGTTGTCAAGTGGTTGTACAATACTTTGACATAGCCGTCAAATATGATAATCACTTGACTTTTTATGCAATAAATATTATACTTTATTTAATAAATATACATAGGTTTACGTTTATATGGATAAGATTTTGTATAATTCTTACATTAAAATACTTAAGGAAGAACTTTTGCCTGCTATGGGCTGTACAGAGCCTATTTCGCTTGCATATGCATCTGCACTTGCAAGGCAAACCTTAGGTTGTATGCCTGACGTGGTTGATATATCCGTTAGTGGCAATATACTTAAAAACGTTAAGTCGGTTATCGTGCCAAACTCTGGTGGTCAAAAGGGTGTAAAAGCGGCGGCTGCTACTGGTATTGTTGCTGGTGACCCTGATAAAAAACTTCAGGTTTTATCTAACGTTAGTGATGAAGATAAAACTAAAATTAAAGAGTTTTTAGATACTGCCAAAATGACTGTTTCGCAATCAAGTTCCGGCTGTGTTTTTGATATCGTTATTACCGTTAAAAAGGACGACGACTTTGCAACCGTACGTATTGAAGGTCACCACACCAACGTTGTGGAAATTTCTAAAAATGGTAAAAGTTTACATATCGGCACGGTTACACACGAGCACGATACTACCCTTACAGACAGGTCTATATTAAACGTAAAAGACATTATTGATTTTGCTGATAGCGTTGATTTAGATGAAATTAAAGACGTAATAGAACGTCAAATTGATTATAACACGGCTATTGCCAACGAGGGTTTAACAAACGACTACGGCGCAAGGGTTGGCAAAGTTTTGCTTACAGCGTTTGGCGATAACGTGCATAATAAAGCAAAAGCAACTGCTGCGGCAGGCTCTGACGCTAGGATGAACGGTTGCTCGTTACCAGTTGTTATCGTTTCTGGTAGTGGTAACCAAGGTATGACGGCATCACTCCCTGTAATTGTTTATGCAAAGCACTTAGGGGTTGACCACGAAAAATTATTACGTGCAGTAGCGTTATCCGACTTGGTTACTATACACTTAAAGACGGGTATCGGTAGGCTTTCTGCCTACTGTGGCGCTGTATCTGCAGGCGCTGGCGCAGGCGCAGGTATCACCTACTTATACGGTGGCAAGTTTGACGACGTTGCGCATACTGTTGTAAATGCGCTTGCAATATGCTCTGGTATAATTTGCGACGGTGCAAAATCTAGTTGCGCTGCTAAAATTGCATCTGCTGTAGAGGCAGGCTTACTTGGTATGGAAATGTATCGTAACGGCACGCAGTTTTACGGTGGTGACGGTATCCTTGAAACTGGTATTGAAAATACCATTGACAACGTCGGCTCTTTAGCAAGGGTTGGTATGAAGGAAACTGATGAAGAAATTATTAGACTTATGATAAAAAACTTATCTAAATAAAATAAAGGGTTGCTTTTAGGCAGTTCCTATTAGGGAATTTTTGTTCTTAATAAAAGTATAGCACACTGTACTTCACTAAAAGTGAAATGTAGTGTGCTTTTTATATCCACAAAAGATTAAACATATATGAGTTATATTTTTAGCCTTGTGGCTAAAAGTGATATGCAAAATTATTTTGCGTTAGATTGCGACTTGCAGTCGCAGTTATATTAAATAAATCCCTAACTCGACGTAAGGCGAATATAACTGCCGATAGGCAATATCACTTTGAAAAATATCTTGCTTTGCAAGGAAATTTTTCAAATTATCACAAATCCGTTCACGGATTTATTTAGTTGCCGAATCCCTTGTAGGGACTCGGCTTTTGCGACCCTTTTTTGCATCAAAAAAAGTTCAGGCAAAACCTGAACTTTTTATATTTATTAGATATCAATGTTTTCTTCGTAAACTTTTTTAAGCGTTGACTTTTGTTCGTCAGTTAAAGGAACAAATGGTTTTCTACCAGCGCCTGCTTTTATACCTTGTAATTCAATTAAATACTTGCAAGCAGAAAATAAACTGCCGGTATCAAGAACTGCTTTTGTGATAATATTTGCTGACTCTTGAATTTTTTGCGCCAACTTAACGTCGTTGTTATCAAAAGCCTTTTTGATACGTATGTATTTATCCACCATAAAGTTGAACGTTGTGCCGATAGCACCGTCAGCACCTGCTGCTAGTGCTGATAAGAAACACTCGTCCTTGCCTGAATAAACAAACTTACCAGAAAGTTTTTTAACCCTTTCCATTACAAAATAGTCGGTATCTGTGAATTTTAAACTTTCAACGTTGTCAATGTTTAATAATTCAACTAAATTTTCTATAGAGAATTTTACACCAGTATTGCCTGGGAAGTTATAAATAAGCGTAGGAAGTTTTGTTGCGCTTGCTAAATCGCTGTAATATGATTTAATACCTTGGAAAGAATAACCAAAATAAAATGGTGGAACTGATGATACAGAGTTTGCGCCTGCTTTTTCTGCATGACGAGCAAATTGAACTGTATTGTAGTTACTGATATCGCCTACGTGTGCGCAAACGTATGCACCGTCTGCTGCGTCGATAACTGTTTCAAGCGTCTTTTTACGTTCTTCATCAGTTAATAAGAAACATTCTGCCGAACTACCTGATGCGTAAATACCATCTGCACCGTCGTCTAAAACCTTGCGAACAAGTTTTTTAAGTTCTGTATAGTTAACTGTTTCGTCATCATTAAATGGTGTTAAAACTGGTACTAAAAATCTTTTTTCCATAATTACTCCTATAAACTAAAATATAAATTTTTACTTTTCTATTTCATCTAACGACCAAATGGTATATTTGATACAATTTACTTCACCAACGTCGTGTTGATAATAAGCCGTTAAAATTTTGCCGTCGTTAAGTTCAACCGAAGATGGATATCCCAAGTCGCCACTATCACTAAATTTTGAAATAACATTTGGTTTTGACCAAGTTTTGCCGTCGTCGAACGATACAATAGCCATCTCTGAACGAGGCTCGGTCCTTTTGCCATACGTCATAATTATTGCGCCTGACGAGTGCCTAAAAAAGTGTGGTGGCATACCGTCTATATCGAAAAAGAAAGGCTCGCCCCAACTAGAAATATTATTTTTTGACACAATGCCAACGGTCTTCATAATGCCGTGGTTAAAATCCGGATGGAAACGTATACCCACTAAAACTTCACCATTATTAAGCTGAGCAACGTGAGGTTCGCAATATAAATCGTTTTTATAATCGATAGGGATAAGTTTAGGCTCTGTCCAAGTGTAGCCGTCGTCAGAAAATTGATAATAGATACCCTCTGGAAGTTCGTTAGTTTCGTGCTCTCTTGGGATATCGGTACGCTCTATCGAAAAAGCCCTACCCACGTGCAAATATCTACCGTCTTTTAAGACGATTGGACCGTGTGGGCTAGATATAGGAACTGGGTATTTTTTGATAAAGGTTTTACCACCGTCTTCACTAACCGAAATTGATGAACAAACTTCGCTAACGTCGGCATCAGCATTTTTTGCGATATAGTCTAAATAAATATCGGCGTTTTTTGGTTTACGTTCTGCCACCATACGTTTTTGGAAATCTAACGTGTTATTAAAAGAAGTAACCAAAACTTGTTTACCACGACAACAAATACCACCGTCACGGTCATCAAAAGGAGTGTTAACCACTACAACGGGGTCGGAGAAAGTTAAACCGTCGTCTTTTGAAACAACCATTAACGTTTGACCAAATGGACAAATATGCTCGTATCGATTGCCTGAAAAAACACATAAAATATTGCCGTCTTCATCTTTTGCTATTGTTGGCCAGCCTGCATAGGCACGCACGCCTGAGCCTTTATAGATATTACCGAATTTCATACATATCTCCTTTCTTAATATTTTACAACAATTATAAAAATATTTCAATAACGATTTTGCTTAAGACCATAACAAAATTGTCCTATTTTTTAATATTTTTTTATTGCAAAAAAAAATAAAGTTTAATATAATAATTATATGGATATAAAAAGCACTTATTACAATATAGGGCAAGACCCAACTATAAAATCTGGTATAGATGGACAAGAGCCTATACTACTGCTTATGAATAAAGTACATTACGACGGGTATGATAATACACCACACTCGCACCTTTATTTAGAAGTTTTTTATTTTTTAAGTGGAAAAGGCAGTTTAGTACAAGGTAAAAACGTTTACGACGTTTTTGAGGGTGACGTTTTGATTGTTAACCCTGGTGTAATACACTCTTTAAACAATAAGTCCAACGAGCCTTTAGTTTTTTACTCTTTACTGCTTGATAACATTAAAATCGAGGGTTTAAAGCAAAATTCTATATCTAAAAACCCTATTTTGTTAAGGCGTAAAGATGAAGATACTACTATTTATGATTTATTTATAAGATTAAAACAAGAAATTATAGATAAAAAGTTTGGTTGGTATTTAAGCATAAAAGGGCTTTGCTATACCCTTTTTACACAATTAACAAGGCTTAACCAAGCAATATGCAAGCCAAATTTTACTGAAAAGAACGAGATTTATAAAGTAAAGGAATATATTGAAGAAAATTATCAATCAGATATAACGTTAGATAAACTTGTACAAGTTGCATACGTAAACAAATATTACCTAATACACTCTTTTAAAAAGCTGTTTAACATATCGCCTATGCACTACTTAAACATTGTTAGGATTGCCGTTTCGAAAGATTTGCTAACGCAAACGGAAATGAGTATTGCTGAAATTGCATCTAAAGTAGGCTTTAACAACCCTGTGTATTTTGCAGAACAATTTAAGAGCGTAATAGGTACGACACCATCTATTTATAGAAAAATTACAACTGAATAATTTGTATATTTTGACACAAAAAAGAGTTTGCACAAAGCAAACTCTTTTTATTTTATATAAACTTAAATCGATTTATTTTGTTACTTATTATAGCAACCACAAGTAAGCAATTAAAACCATCAATCCAAACGCGCCGATTACACAAAGTAAAAATGGTAAATAGGCTAAAAATGCACCTTTAACCATACTCCAATATTCTTTTTTAGTAACTTTTACCCTGTCTTTACCACCCTTTTTTTTAAGGTTTGGGTCATACCACCTAAACCCCTCGACGTTCATATCGGCAAAGGTAGTTTCGGTATCAAGGTCATCACGTTTGTATTTTTTTGACATAATTTACCTATTATTTATTAGTTTCTGCTAATTCTTGCGCTTTTATTTCTTCGATTTGTTGGTTATAAGTTGCTGTTTCTTCTTCACTATTATACAAGTGACAAGCGCAATAATGCCCTTTTGCTACTTCTTTATAGTTTGGACGGATATATTCACAAACTTCCATACACTTGTCGCAACGGGTATGGAACTTACAACCTTTTGGTGGGTTAACTGGTGATGGAATATCGCCTTTAAGGATAACACGATTCATCTTTACGTGTGGGTTTGGCACAGGAACTGCCGAGAAAAGCGCCTTTGTGTAAGGGTGCAACGTGTTGTTGAAAATTTCTTCCTTAGAGCCGTATTCGACCATACTACCAAGATACATAACGCCAACTTCGTCCGAAATGTGCTTAACTACCGATAAATCGTGTGAAATAAAGATATAAGTTAAACCCAAATTCTTTTTAAGGTCGATAAGCATATTGATGATTTGTGCTTGAATAGAAACGTCGAGCGCCGAAACAGGTTCGTCACAAATAACTAAATCAGGTTTTAAGGCAAGCGCCCTTGCAATACAAATACGTTGTCTTTGACCACCTGAAAACTCGTGTGGGTAACGCTCGAAATAGTGAGGTTGTAAACCACACATCTTCATTACGTCTAAAATATAGTCATGATAGTTAGCCTTGTCAACAATACCGTGTTGAAGAGCAGATTCACCTATAATTTCGCCAACGGTTAATCTTGGGGATAAACTTGCATAAGGGTCTTGGAATATCATTTGCATATTTGGGCGAAGTTTATCGAACGCACGGTTTGAAAGTGAAGTGATATTTTGACCTTTAAAGTAAATTTCACCACCGTCGTGCGCTTCGTCGTATAACCTTAAAATAGTCCTACCCATTGTAGACTTACCACAACCGGATTCACCTACAATACCGAGCGTCGTACCCTTTTTGATTGAAAAAGATATACCGTCAACAGCCTTTAAAAACTTAATCGGTTTGCCGAAAAAGTTCCTTGCAACGGTGAAATATTTGCTTAAATTATCGACTTTTAAAAGGGGTTCATCTTCTACTAAAAGATTGTTATTAACGTCAGTCATTATTTATCCCCCTTTTGATAGTCTTCGTATAGATAACAAGAAACGCTATGTGTATCACTAACCTTAACGAGTTGTGGATAATCGCCTGAACACTTTTTAACACATTTTTCGCATCTATCCCTAAAATAGCAATAGTTTGGCATATTGATTGGGTTAGGCACGAAACCTGGTATACAGTATAATTTATCGGTTTCTTGGTCTACTGTTGGCTTACTCTTTTGTAAGCCGATTGTGTATGGGTGCATTGGTCTATCGAAGATATCTTCTGCAGTACCCATTTCGATAACCTTACCAGCATACATAACAACAACGTAGTCAGCCATCTCTGCAACGACACCAAGGTCGTGAGTGATAAGCATAATCGAGCCGTTGATTTTTGTTTTAATTTCCCTTAATAAATCAAGGATTTGCGCTTGAATTGTAACGTCGAGCGCAGTAGTTGGTTCGTCAGCAACGATAAGTTTAGGATTACATAAAAGCGCAATCGCTATCATAACACGTTGACGCATACCACCTGAAAGTTCGTGTGGGTATTTTTTGTAAACGCCCTCTGGGTCGGCAATACCAACCAACTTTAACATCTCGATACTACGTTCTTTAACCTTTTCTTTAGAAATACCTTCGATATGGAGTAAACCTACTTCGTCAAGTTGGTTACCTATAGTAAATACAGGGTTTAACGAAGTCATAGGTTCTTGGAAAATCATAGCGATTTCCCTACCCCTAATGCTACGGATAGCAGACGTTGGCATTTTTGCGATATCTACGACACGTTCTTCCATCTCGTAAAGGTTGCCACCCAACTCGTTACGTTTGATGATAGGTTTGCCTTTTTCGTCCTTTTTGACTTGAAGAACACCGTTTTCATCAACTTCTTCTTCGTAAACAGGTATCTTTTTACCCATTTTGTCTAACTTGAACATATTAGACTTAAAACGAATTGAGCCACTTACGATTTGACCACTTGGCGCTTGAACTAATTGCATAAGAGAAAGAGAAGTAACACTCTTACCACAACCAGATTCACCTACGACGCCAACTGTTGAACCTGCAGGGATTGAAAACGATACGCCGTTAACTGCCTTAACCGTACCAGCATCTGAGAAAAAGTAAGTATGAAGGTCATCAAACTCGATAACGTTGTTTTCGTCATTCATTTGGGTAGTATAATCGTCTACCTTAACTTTACGTTTTTTAAGTTTTTCGTAATATTTTATCGCTTTAGAATTTTCCTTAGAGATACGTTTTTGCTCTGAACGGGAAATATAATGCGAATTTTTTGCCTTTTTTGGGGCTTCGTTTGAATTTTCGGTCTTTGGTTTGTTAAATAATGCCATAGTCTACCTCTTCATCTTAGGGTCGAAAGCATCACGTAAGCCGTCGCCAACAAAGTTGAACGCCAAAATAGCAAGCGTAATACAAATACCCGAGCCTAACCATAAGTTTGGATAGTAATTTCTGTAAACGGATTCTGATGCAAGGTTGATAAGGTTACCCCAAGTAGCAGTACCGTCAGGCGCACCTATGCCTAAATAACCTAAAGTTGCTTCCATTAAGATGATGCTACCTAAACCTAAAGTCATTGAAACGATAAGTTGTGGAACAACGTTTGGCATTAAGTGTTTGAATATCTTTTTACCTGTTGACAAGCCCGAACATTTTGCGGCAATCATAAATTCTTGCTCTCTTAAAGAGAGAATTTGACCACGCACAAGTCTTGCCGTACCAGTCCAACCAAGTAAACACAGTACGACCATCATCAGGTATAACTTCATAATGTTTTGTTCTAACCCGATTGAGTTAAACAACATTGATAAAATAAGCATAATAGGTATTTGTGGTACGCAGCTTAAAATATCGACTATACGCATTATAAGTTGGTCTACCCATTTACCGAAATACCCTGCCAAGCCACCTAATATTACACCTAAAATAGTTTCTAAAATAACAACGACAAAACCTATGGTAAGCGAAATCCTACCACCGTACATAAGTCTTGTGAAAACGTCGTAACCGTCGTCGTCAGTACCCATAATGTGTTCTTTTGTGATGTTACCTAACTTATTCCACGTAGGTGGGTCGATAACAGGAACTTCTAAAGCAGAATATTCTACCCCGTCGATAACGTAAACCATTTCGTTAGCAACGGTTCTATCAATGATATTTGCTGGGTTAGTATCACGTTCCATTTCGCCCCAAGGTGAGAAAAGTGGACCTACGAAAGAGAAAAGGAACAATATAATTAACGTTACTAAACCGAAAACGGAAAGTTTTGAACGGAAAAACCTTTTTATAATGGTCGCCGTCGGTGATAAAACTTTTGCACGTTCGGTTAAATTTTCGCCATGTAAATCATCTTGCGTTGCCTCAGCGTTAAGCAAGGAGTTTGTATCTAATTTTTTATCTAATTCTGACATAATATAAACCTCCTTACTTTTTAATCTTAACCCTAGGGTCAACTACTGCATACATAAGGTCAGCCAAAAGGATACCTGCAACGGTCAATACAGCAATAAACATATTGTAACCCATTGCAAGTGGTATATCACCTATTTGGATGGCGTCGTACGCAACCTTACCGATACCAGGTATGTCGAAAATCGTTTCGGTAATCATAGCACCACCGAAAAGACCTGGAAGTGTAAACGCTAATTGTGTAACAAGTGGGATAAGAGTGTTCCTGAAAACGTGTTTATAAACGACTTTGTTTTCAGATAAACCTTTTGCCCTTGCAGTCCTTATGTAGTCTGCATTTAATACTTCTAACGTATTGGTACGGGTATATCTCATCAAACCACCGATAGATAATACAGTTAAAACGAATAATGGTAAAACTAAGTGCCAAGCTTGGTCAAGGAATAACCTAAAACCAGTAAAGCCTGAGCCTGCAGTTACGATACCACCGGTTTCGAACCAGCCAAGGTCAACTGCAAACCATTTGATAACCATATTGCCCAAGAAGAAAGATGGGAAAGCCATTGATACCATACAGAAGAACGTACAAATATAGTCGAACTTGCCATATTGGTTGCAAGCACATTTGATACCTAAAGGAATTGCTATGAGCATTTGTAAAATCAAGGATATAAACGAAATGATAAACGACGTACCCATATATCTACCGATAACGTTTTCAACCTTATCGCCGTATTGGAAAGATACACCCATATCGCCACGCATAAAGTTGCCAAACCACTCGAAATAACCCTTGATGATACCCATAAACGAATTATCGTCAAGCCCATACAAGGCAAGGATACGATTCAGGTCTTCCTGCGTCATACCACCACCCTGTATTTGGCTACTAAATTTTGACGTAATATAGTCAACAGGCATCAATCTTATTAAAAAGTATATAATCATTGACACGCCAAACACGATAAGTAAGGCAAGCAATAATCTTTTTATGATGTATGTTAAATTTTGCATTTTTTATCTCCGAAACTCGAAGTTTTTAGTTATATTCTACTTCCCAAATTTTGCCTAAAGGACCCATATAGTGTGAAGTATTTTGTACTAATGATGATGCTTTGATAACGTTTTTGTTGTATACGCAGAAGTCGTTACGTTGATAGGTTGGGAGTTCTACGTAAAGGTTCATAACGATATCTAAACATTGACCGTAAAGCATTTTTCTTTCACTAGTAGACATAGTTTCTCTTGCGGCGTCGATAAGTGCTGCAAGTTCGTCAACGAGTGGTTGTTCGTAAGTGTAAACGTTGTTTGTGTCGTTTACGATACCGTTTTTATACCAGTTGTTGGTAGATGCGGCTTTACTGTCTTTGTGGTAAATTTGGTACATATCTGGGTCAACGCCTGATGACCAAGCGGCAGCCCATACTTCTAAGTTACCGGTATTTAATTTCTTTAATGCTTGAATA
>JAEIGA010012843.1_pt1 | contig 12733 bp, 15 predicted proteins | sample 9270691 | NCBI WGS metagenome assembly JAEIGA01 (sample SAMN17057246, study PRJNA624740) | gut metagenome | biome: biome; isolation source: fecal sample | host: Bos grunniens | place: China: Xizang | collected 2019 | reverse complement strand
TTTATGTGGATGATTGAAGTCGCTAACAACAAATTTGTCGTAAAGTTTGCTGATCGATATAGGTCTGCTGATGTTCAGTCATTAACGGTACCATATATGACTGAATTTGTGTGGCCCTCTGAACACGAACTGAGGAACATGACGTACACAGAACTGGAAATGTTTCGTCGCCAGTGTTCTGATATCAATCTGACAATGGTTGATATCAGTAGACAATATCGTCACAACGACACATGGTTTAAAGGAATGCTGAAATTACGACAGCAGAATGCGGCACCAGCTGGTACAGATATGGCCAAGTTACGTCATAGTCTCGGACAAACAGCATCCTGGTCTGATGATGAGTTGAATGATCATTTGCTTGTTTACGAGCTATTCAAACGAACGATACCAATCAGTGAAAACATTCTAGGAAAGATGATTTCTGATCCAAAACGTGTAAGAGGATTACGACCGTCATGTACACGTAAATCGACCAAATCTTGGACAAACTGTTCTGATGAGCGTATGTTGATTGTGCTAAACAGGATATTACAGTATATCAATTTGGCATTAAAATCGCTCCACAACAACGAACGAGTATTCATTGGACAACGACATGTGGATACGTCGGGTTCTTCTAAGAATCGGAAAACTATTCTTATTGAATACTTTGAAGACAAAAAAGTCTCAATTGAAACAGAAATCACACAAATATCGCTATCAATCAAACCAACCAAGGAGGTAGAAAAATGATTGAATTCAACGAAACGGGGATCGACATGGTCCGGTCGTATGCTGAAAAGGCAGCAACCAAGCATGGTTTCGGAAACGAAGCCAAACAGTTCTTCAAAGGCAGGACACTGGAACAACTCAATGCAAGAGCGAATATGTTCTTATGCATCGGAATGAACAGTTCCGGTCAAACGGTTTCCATGAACAACGTATTCCGGTTCATCCAGAAAGGATGTAACCGGTTCTTTCTATCCATCAAGAATCGCTGGGAACTTTCCGAAGACATGTTCAAGACGAACCTGTACAAAGGAAAATACAACCTGGCTTGCGACTACTATGTCGCAAGAGCTGTATTCGATTGTGCTGTTATCGGCGATGAAATCATTGATGAATGGAATCTGATGATCAGTTCGATCATCATCAAAGGACGACATGGCATTCGTGTCGAACGTGTCATGCCAGATATCGCCGGACTAAGTTCCAACGAAGTCAACCTCAGTTACGATGAAGTAAAATATCGCTGGATTGATCGCTGTGTCAATACCAGCAGAAAGAAAAAGAAAACGAAGTAATTCATCAAGAGTAGAGAGACCTGATGGTCTCTCTACTCTTTCTTTTTTGTTAAAGAAGATAAGGTAGGAGCTGAACGACACGTTCTGGGTCCATTTGTGCTCCGCCGCAGAACTCTTTAAGTAGTTCTCTGTATCTATCAGCTTGATCTTGATATCTGTCAAGTTCAATCTTGTAACTGTTCAACTCATAACCAGATTCGATCCATGCTTTATCTGTAGGTATAACGAGTTTGTTATATACATACATTTTAGTTGCAGCTATACAGAGTTCAATGAAACTATCAATAGCTTGAGGATTCATATTGGTGAACTGTTCATCATATCCTATTCTACAATGCAATATCCAAATGATAGTAGCATGTTGTGATGGAGTTAAACGAACCAAATCACCACTTAATAGAACTACATTAGGACGAGGAGGATGTGATGCAAATGTGTGACTATCCATCACACCAGCACCTACTGTACTAAGATCAGCACCACCTGCCCATCCATTTACATGAGGTACATAACCTGCGTAGTTACCACGATAAGTCAATCCATCAACATCAACTATTGCTTGTCCCTCACGCTCACAAGGAGGAATCCGATATAAGCTAAAAGGGCCAGTAAAAGTATAGGCGTCAGATTTATCATATTTGATCTCCTCTCTATATTCAGGTAGAAGAACTATCTTTTTTTGTTTTCCACCATAAATGTTCACTTCCTTACGAACGATACCACGAATGACTTTTTCAAGTACCATCTGTTCTACGGGATATGCTCTTTCATGTGGTTCTCTTACTGTAAATGTGAGGTCGAGTAGCTCTCTTGGTATAGCTAACTTGATACGAGTAAGTACGATATCTAATACATTGTTCATATGTAAATCTCCTTGTTAAAATGTACCATAGCATGCCTTATATTCCACACTCAAAACATCCTATACGAATACCTTAATATCCTTAGGAGGTAACATGGACCATGCTTTTTTGTGGTGTGCCACTTCTGTGGTCGCCAAACTTACTCTTAAAGATAGATATACTGAAAATAGCCTCCACAAAGTTTCTGCAATCAAAACTGCTATTCACGAAAATATCTATGAATACAATGTCATGATTGATGATGTTGCTTATGAATTTAAATACACTTTTGACAGTAATACCTTTGCTAGGGGTAAACTTGAAATAACACAGAACAATATAGTGTTTAAGACTCTAGCCATTAAGAAGGATATGAATGGGTTTAAAGTGTATCTTTCTGCACTTGAATACATAGAGTTTTACACATTTAACCACAAACAACTGTTGGGTATCAGAATAGTTAATGGTAGAAAAACTACTGTAGCTTCTATCAATATTGAAATTGATAGACTTGATGAGACACACGAAGACTACGTGATCAACATAACACCTGCTGTACCATCAGTGTTAAAAAAAGATGATGTTCAACTAAGAATGATATTGTTTGCTGTTAATGGTGTGAACAACAAAGACTTTCATCACTGTTATGATGTTATAGCATTTAAGTCTAAGAACATATCTCTTATCATCTTCTCAGATGTGACAGGACAAGTTATCTGTACAGATGCTAAACTTAAAAAGATCCATAATGAACAATGGGGCCAGATAACAGTTATAAACTCAGACTTCGAGCAAACTTATGATTATGTGTATAACACTGATAGTAAGATATATTTTATCGAAGAAAGAGTTGAAAATAGACATCATACTCCTGTACTTAAAGATAGAATATCATATCGTGAGAAGAAACATATCGCATACATCAATGAAGAAAAGAAGTATTCCATTGAGTTGTGTGACGACAATGATGTGATTTTTGAAAAGATTTGATTTTGATAGTAGTTAGGTGGAGGCCTCCACCTAACTACTACATATTTATTAGTTTATTTTTGTGATCACATTGCAAGATGCTGGCATTGGATAATCTTCTGACAACACAGCATAACTTGCATCTGTATAACTAGAAGTTATAACAGGATCATGATTGACAATGAAAGCTTGTAGTATATTAGATTGATGAAATAATTCGCCTAAGTATTCAAATAACTTAGATGAATGTTCAGGACTAAGACCAGAACTCATCTCGTCTAACTTAATAGGAAATACAGTAGAGTACTTTCTATATTTACATATAGCAAGTATGATAGCTAAGTCTATGATCTCTTTTTGTCCTTTAGAACAGGTGTTTATGTCCTTTACAATCCCATCTCCATTAATGATAACTTTGAATGTGTAATCGCATTCTTCGTTCTCTTTAAGATACTCCAACTCCATATCGTAATTCCACACCTGCTTTATAAAAGCATTTGCTCTTAAGAATATAGCATTTATGTATTTAACGATACGTTCATTTGGTATACCTTTTGTAGGTGATAATACCTTTTCAACAGCTTTCCATTTTCTAAGCTGTTCATTAAGATCTTTGATGATAGGTTCGATTTCATCATTTAATCTTGTTCTAAGGTTTTCTTGTTCTCTAGCAATCGTATCAAATTCTCTTAATCGTTCTGATATCTGAGCTTTTGTATCTTTCATTCTTGATATTTCATCTTGAACAAAATCCACTATAGCTTTAAGCTCCATATGTTCTCTTAACTTATTCCATTTTTCTTCCAATAGTTCAATGGATTCATACAAAGAATAATAAGCTTCATAGTGGTCTTTCTGTTGAATCTCAGAACCAAGTTTAATAGATAAAGCTATTTTCTGTTCTGTTATCTTTTTAAGCTCTGCTTCTCTCTTAATGAGAGTTTCAGATATAACTTGTTTTGCAGGTTGGTTGTCTGTTTTTAATCCAGTTAACTTAGTCTCCAAAACAGTTAACATATCTTTTGCTTTTCTGACTCTATCAGCAGCTTCAGATTTCTTTATGATTCTCGTGTACCTGTTCCATATTTCGGAAACATTAGTATTAACGGCTTCTACAAACGAAACTCCAGAACATATAAAAATACCCCATGATTTATTATGGGTTAGTCTTTCAAAACGATCAATTATAGGTCTGGCAGGGGATCTGTCTTCAAGCTCCTTTTTAAGTGCATCAGCACTCTTTTTCAAAAGATTGAAATCTTTCTCAAAATTGGTTTTAGAAGTAGATGTAGAATCAATCTCAACTTTGATAGATTCAATGATCTGATCCATAGATTCTCTCAATTGACATCTCATCACACAACCTTCAGCTGCAGGATGAGTTGTATATCTATTTAGTCTGTAATTCATCTTTTGAAGATCTGAATCCAATCTTGCTATGTCCATAGATAAAGTTCTCATATCTGTTTCAAGATATTTATATTCTCTTTCTTTAGATATGAACTCTTCTTCAGACCACAAGACAAGATTCAATGATCTTAGATACTGAAGTTGTTCTTGTATTTTAGAAGAAGCTTCTCTCATTTGTTCAGCTTCTTCTATATCTACAACAGGAGTGTCATCATCAATAGTGAATTCCTTTATGATAGCATTTTGAGTTTCTATCATAGATTCACATTCTTTTATAGCTTGTTCTCTATCAGTTTTGAGATAGTTGTTATATCTCTCTATTTCTTCAAGTATATCAGAACCTCTCAAATTGTAGTTATCAAGTTGCTTCTTAGCTTCTTCTATTTTGACTTCCATCAACTGAACAAGAGTCTGTATTTTTGGAGCATAATCAGGAAGAGGTATATTGTTGTCTTCCATACAGGATATAGTCTTATAGACTTTATCTCTTATTTCATTACACTTATTTAACACATCATCGATCGTGTAAGAGAAATCGTATTTATAATTCGGCATTTCCATGATTGGTTGAATATATTGAGTCATTATCAATATATCCTGATCCAATGCAGTGAGTGCTTCGTTCATCAGCTTTCTAAGATTGTTGTAATTCTCCAACTTACTATCATCGATGAAAGATTCTTTAAGTTTAAGTTTTCTTTCATTCATTAACTTAAGTTGGTTATTACAAGCTCTTATCTTACTCATTAAGTTCTTATATTTTTCCAATATAAATAACATAGGAGATGGATAAGTCGCCATGATGATCTTACCACGTTCGGGTCTACCTATCTGAGAAAACTTACATTGACCAGATGTTAACTTTTCAACAAGTGGAGTAAAACCATCAAAATAATGCTGAACAAGATCTTCTTGTACATCAGTAGTTCCTGATATATTAAGTTCTTCATTGTTTCGTATGAAACTATGTGCACCTGTTTTACTGAAATCAGATGTTAGAATATAGTAATCATTCTTGTGTTGGATCTCAATTACTTTCAATCCATTCTTTTCATAATCAGATCTAGTAGCTGGGTAAGGAGTTAATTCTCTTAATACAGAACTTTTACCTTTACCATTCTCTCCAGACAATATAACTATCTGAGACATATCGTTTAACTCTAATTGGTGTGTTCCACCATAAAGAAGAGGTTTAAAACCTTTGAGAAATAATCTAATATATTTCATATGTATCCTCCAGTATTTGATACACAAGTTTCCCATCTTTTAATTACTTATATATTACTAATATGAGTTGAAGAAAGGAGGTATCAAATATAACTCATCACTAATAAAAATATTGGTGATAACCTATCTATACATTCACTTTCATACACAAGCTAACCTTATACAACGCTAGGAGAAACAATCATGGCACAACAAACAGCTAAACATTTCACAGTCTCTAAGAATGGAAAATTAACAAATCGTGTACAAGCGATTATCGATCACTACAGAGCACTTGGAGTAAATGTTGAGTTGGTTCTTGAAAAAGAATTGTCACGTCTTAATGACAAACTTGTGGTCTCTCATATCCTGAGACCAGAAGAAGATGAAACCGGTACAATCAGTGAGAAGTTCAACTTGGAACCTGCTTCTTATCTGAGTGCCAAAATCCAAGCTATTAAAGAAATACTCGAGGTGCTCAACAGCTGAGGGCACAAAGTGTATAAATCATTAAAAGTTTGGATAGAGCTATATCATTTAGGTTCTGTACCAACACTCTAAAATCAAGGAGATTAAAAAATGAGTGACAAGAAAGAAAAAGAAATGATCGTCGTCGAAGGTCTCGGCGAAATCGAAATGCTGCGCAAACCTTCCGTTGATAAAGACGGAAATCCTGTGGCTGGTGTCTTCACCATGTCACAGAAACAGCTCGACAAATTTTATGAAGATCATGGAATCGCCGAACCCAAGAAAGTCTTCGGTGCCATCAGTGAAGCCCGCACTGCATTTGCTCAGGAAGCTGTCAAGTTCCTCACTCCCAAAGTCATCGCAGACAAAGCAGACTGGGAACTCCGTGCCGGAACAGGCGAAGGTCGTATCACTGCTTCCATCGATGCCGAAAAACAGGTTCGCAATGTGAGCACCGGTGAAGTCACCACTCGTTATGGTGTGTTCACCATGAAGGTCCAGAGTAAAGCTCCTTCCAATGACGAAATGATCAATAAGCAGCTTGCTGAAATCGAAGCTGCCTTCAAGAAATAATCTACAGTTAATTCTGTAGACATCTTAAAAGAGAAGTTATATGTGCCTGTAACTTCTCTTTTTTCATTGCATACAAATCTTTTCGTATTATATCAATAAAGAAAGGTTGTCAACATGGCTAAGAAAGCTACTAAAAATGTTGATACCGAAGAACATTCAGCGATGACCACAGAAGAAGTTGAATCTTCTGCTGTAGTTGATAATTCAAAAGTATCAAAAAAAGACAAAAAGAAAGAGGAAACACCTCGTGTCATCAGTCTAGACGATATCGATGCATTCGATCCGTCTGCTACGCACGAAGATCTTTCTGAAGATGACAATTTCGATGATGACGACGAGTCATATTAAACCCTTTTAAATATAGCACATGCTATAGATAAAAGGAACTTTAATATGTCGTATCATTTGAAAATTTTAAGTTTTGACCCAGGTTTATCTTTGTCTGGATGGAATTTATCACATTACAATACAGATGATAAAATCATGCGCATAGAAGAATGCGGTATGTTACATCCAAACGAGGATGTCGGCAAGAACAAAATAAACCTCACTCGTTACGGAACACGAATAATGACGTTAGATCAACTAAGAGTTGATATACGTACTCTGATGGACAAGTATCGTCCTGACTTTGTCGTATCAGAAGATGCGTTTTATAACCCTAGTAGACCTATGGCATACTGTGCTTTAGTTCAGTGGTTGACAACTGTATCTATGGTGTTATTCGATGAATACAATCATACTCTATTTAAGCTGGCTCCTAAGATAGCAAAACAAGTTATCTCTGGATTTGGTGGTGCAGAGAAACTAGGTGTACAGCAAGGAATTTCAAACAAAAAAGATATCGTGTTTAACAAAACAATTAAGATTGAAGAATTGACAGAACATACCTGTGATAGCATAGGTATTGGATACACATTTATTCAGGAGATTCTTCCTTCGATACTTGACATATGGAGAAATTTGAATGACCAAGAAACGCAAAAAATCTATCGAAGATAATACCAGGATAGTTCTCATCAATCGTGATGAGTATATTGGTAAAGACCAGGTGGTCGCATATCTTCTTTCTAAAATGAAAAGCTATTCTGGTTACTTTTTTATCAGTATTGGTCCTTCTGGATCAGTATTCAAAAAGAACCCAGAAAAGAAGAACATTGTTCGTATAACCATCCACCAGACTATTCCGTGTATGCAGCCTGATGGAACTTACAAGAGTGCAAAAGATATCGTGATCGATGCTATCTCTGTTAACGATGATAACTTTCCTGGTATTGTTATCGATAGGCATGGTAATGGTATCCTTGGTAATCCATTTGCACCAATTGATGAGAACAAACTACCTAACCTAGGTGATAAGGAGAGTGGCACTGAAGTAGATACACTTCATCTCCAGATCATCGATGAAGCTGGTACGCTTAGTCCTGAAGAACCGCCTAAGCCTACTTACAGCGAAGAAGGTACAGTTGAACAAATGTGATGAGTAAAAACAGTACTAGTTGGACATACGTGTCCAACTAGTACTGTAAGATTATATTTCGTTTGATATGTATACATATATTACTACCATGAACAACATGGAGGAGATACATGAATATATCAAATAAACCAATAGAAATATCTGTATATTTTACACCAGATGATAGTTTGGAGATAACTATCAGACACGCTATATCACAACATATCATTTGTTTGAACAACTGGAATTGGAACACCTGTGGTGTTGCTTATGACAAGACTATGTTCTATCTAACAGGAATAGCTCCTGGTCGAGAGAATGTGATACGAAGTATTATTTCAAAATTAAGATCCGAATTACCCGGATATACTATCAGATTAACAAAAAGAGCTGGGTTTGATGCTATGTTAACCGTCACTATAACACGACGAAGATCAAAAGCTATCAAATTCTTTGCATGAGGTTATTATGTCTAATTTCTATCATCCAAAAGACAATTGTGTGTTCTTACACGGAACATATGTACCACCAGAGAACAATTCACATGGACATGATGCAATTGTAGCATGTGTTAAGAATGTTGAAACTGGTGTATCAGAACTACATATCATCAAAGATCCTCCGACTCAAGTTTATGTAACACGAGAAGGATTGAGAAGATTCGAACACAAAAGAGAGTATGCTAAGATATCAGATTGTGATATGTATATAACTCCATACAAAAACCAATATGATACATTAGCTGAAGCGCTTAACATACGAAACAGCGATCCATTCTTTCGAAAAAGAGCAGTTGAAGCATCTCCATATGCATTCACCTGGGATATTAACCCACTTATAAGAATGAAATGTGAGTATCTTGATCATACTACCAAATCAGCAACCAATCTTAGAATAGGTATGCTCGACTTGGAAACCTCTGTCTTAGGAGATGAACAGATTCTCTGTGCATCTATCTGTTCTTGGTCTGACCGTGAGGTCTATTGTTTCATCTTGAATGAACAATGGTTACGAATGGATAAAGACAATATACAAGACTTATACAAACGAACTGAAGAAGAACATGGTAAGTTCGTAGAAGGTCTCAATGAAAAAGCAAGGAAGCTTTGGGATAAACAACCAATCAAAGCACATTTCGTATTGTGTGATAATGAAAAAGAACTTATAACAAAAATGTTCTCATACATCCACAAATGCAAGTTTGACTTTCTTGGTATCTGGAACATGGGCTTCGACGTTCCGTACATAAAACAACGAGCTGAATTCAGACAGCTAGATCTTGCAGAACTTTGGTGTCATCCGGATGTTCCATCAGAATACAGAATATTTGAATGGAAAGAAGATAAAACCAAAGTAGATCACTTCACAGATGTATGGCATGTTGTAAATGCACCTGGTTATACATACTGGTATGACGCTATGGCATTATATTCAAGATTGAGAAAAGTCAAAGGCAGAGACATCTTGTACACTTTGGATTATATTGGTAACAAAATAATCGGAGCTGGAAAGATGCATTTTGGTACCAACCAATCACACTACTTGATGCAGACAAATGACAAGATCGGTTACTGTGTGTACAATACCCTTGACGTTATCATACCGTGTCTTATGGATGCTATAACTTATGATGTAGCATCTATGATCGAACTTGCTGACTGCGCTATGCTACAGGATTTCGCAAAACAAACTGTTCAGTTAAAAGCGCAGTTCTATCGATATCTGATGGGACAAAGAGCTATACCAGGATCTGTTGCAGGATCTATCAAACAAGAGTTTGATGATGTAATAGGTAACATCGGTGGAGCTGTTCTTACACCAACTCTTATGAAAGTAAAAGGGTTACCATGCCTCAAGGAATCTACCATGAGATCAGCTATATATAGACTCTCAATGGACCTTGACGTGTCGAATTGGCACCGTATACTCGTGAGAGTATATTGAAAAGAAAGTGAATTGCTGGGAAGTTGTAACAACCACAAAACCTATACGGTTACGAAAGTAGAAATAATTTGTGTGTTTGATATATGGAGTGATCCTAAGTATCGTAATAATCAACAATCAGCAGCTAAGCTAACTTATATTATCTGACTGTTATGTGATGTCAAAGATATAGTTAGAAAGTTCATCGACTATCCCAATAGGGAGTAGGACGCAAGTCCGAAGCGCTCCAACTGTAGAAATACAGTTGATGATATAGTCAAGTCATTTAACACAATATGATGCAAGTTTCTATCCTAGTGTTACGGTTGCTTGTAATATTTCACGTGAAACAAAATTAGCTTCTGTTATTTGGATCGAAGGATGTCCGTACACCATCGATCAAATCATGAATGAAAAAGAAGCTGGTAAGAAGAAAGAAATGGCTAAATCAAATGCTGAATATTTCAACACATTATTTGGACGAGTTCCGTGTGTTCAAGAAAATGCAGTTGCAATAGGTCATGAATATTTTGGATTACCTGGTTACGAAGAAATGTTACAGTTAATAGAGGATGGAGCCAAGGTCTAAAATGAAACCATACAAAGCTTTAGGGTATGTTGTTATTGACAGACACCCTGGAACAAGATCATTGATATTCGAACATCAACGAGTGGCCGAACAAATTTTAGGTCGTAAATTGCGTCCTAAAGAAGTTGTACATCACATCGACCACAATCGAAGTAACAATGATCCTTCAAATTTAATGATACTAAAAGATCAAACATCACACATTCTCGAACATAGTTCTACGAAAATGAAGAAACTGATAATCCATCCAGATGGAGTTCGAGAATGGATACGAATACCACATGTGTGCAAAATATGTGGAAAGGAATTCTATGGTCAGCGAGATGAAGCTAAATTCTGTTCTGCTGTATGTGACGGATTATCAAAAGTACGTAGAGAAGAACACAAATGTCCACAGTGTAAGAAAATATTTCTGCGAGTACCTACATCCGATCAAGACTACTGTTCTTATGAATGTTATTCTAAAAGTAGACATTCTTGGATAATTGACAGATGCCTGACATGCGGAAAACCTTTTCAAAGAACCAAATCATCACGACAACGATATTGTTGTATGGATCATTCTCCACATCACATAGAAGGAATGCCTGAAAAGTTTGTTGTTGTATCATTACTAACAAGATTGTCTGTAAATAGAGCTGCTGAAGAACTCGGAGTCACACCGAGTGAAATGACTCATTACAGACAAGCATATGCGATACCTATGAAATTTCACAGATTTTATCGTGGAAAAGAAAACTGAATCAAACATCAACTAGTATAGAGTTACATCTCTATACTAGTTGATATAAAACTGAAAGGAAAGAATATGGAAACAAAAGTGTGTCCTATCTACATTATCTTGGAAGCAGACATGTTAGTCGAACTTTCAATAAAAGTAAACGATCATATCAAAAATGGATACAAACCTCAAGGTGGTATCGCTGTTGACTCGAATGGTTGCAGACGAAAATACTACCAAGCAATGACGAAAGGATTCAAATGAACGATCTCACAAAAGAAGAAACAAGTATAGCATCTGAGATGCTTAAGTGTTTCAAGAATGCTGTGAACTTCAGTGTTATTAATAGACTTGATAGTCTTGATGACAAATCAAAGTCTACTCTCAAAGAACATCTTAAGAACATGTATGGATTAGACATTCATATCTGGCACTATGAACCAGAAACAAATGTTACATACAATATCATCAGAACAGACAACAACCGAACTTATAACCTTCGTGTTAAGACAGGATGGTGGGGCAAACTACATAGAGGATTCTTCTCTCCTGATGTAACAACATGGGATATGGTCAGATATGAAGTTGAAGGATTCTGGAGAGTGTTCCAAAGTCTTGAAGAAGAACTTGAGTATACTCTTGATAAGTACTTCAGAAAAGATGTCAATCATGTGCAACTTCTTAACGAACCTCCATGTGAAGAAGACAGACCTCTGCAGGACAAAATTGAGTATTGTACAAACCAACCTCCAATGGTTGTATACAATCCTCCATTTGCTATCATTTCCGATGCTGATGTACGAGAAGTACTTTTCGAGTACTTTGTGAAATCCAAGACAACAAAAGAGAAGTATCGTATTCTTATCGAAGGTGTAGCAGATTATAGAACTGCTATTCCTCTTCTCTACTACAGAACAGTTCATGTCAGTAACGCAAGTGCTGAAGCCAAATCAACTATAAAAAGTGAGTTGGAAAAACTTGAAGACGATATGAAGAAAGATTATTTTGCAGAAGAGATCGTCAATGTCGGATCAGGCAAAGTAATACATCGTCATACATACAAGAAACGCAGTGAATGTAAGGAACATAACACACATCTTGAAGATGGGACATTGATCTATTACATCGAACACAACCCACAAACAATCAAACTTGCTATCGAGTGTAGCAACAAAATAAAAAGGAATCAAACATGCCTAAACACTTGACTGTACAAGAAGTCATCGATCTTCTTATGAAGGTTGAAGACAAATCCAAACCATGTTGTGTTTGGATCAACTCACAAGA
>JAEIGA010012842.1_pt1 | contig 12733 bp, 14 predicted proteins | sample 9270691 | NCBI WGS metagenome assembly JAEIGA01 (sample SAMN17057246, study PRJNA624740) | gut metagenome | biome: biome; isolation source: fecal sample | host: Bos grunniens | place: China: Xizang | collected 2019 | reverse complement strand
AAAGATACTAATAAGCCAAAAACGGCTAAATTGTATACACTTTTTATCAAATTGTCTACACAATAACGATCGCAGCGGGCTAAATTGTGTCAACAATACACTGATTAGTCGGTTCGCAAATGTGAAAATTATGTGAATAAATCTCCTTAACCTATTGCGCCCCTGCGGCGCGTTGTGATACAATAAAAGCCTAAACTAAATATAAGGAAGGTAAAAGCCAATGAACAAAGGAACGTTAAAGCCGTGCAAGGATGCACGCGACAATTGCTTTGCGCAAACGCCACGCCGCAATTGTACTTGTTTGGAAAATCCAAATTTTCCAAATTATGATAATGTTTGCCCATTTTACAAGACGGTTGAACAATATCAAGAAGGCGTTAAGAAATACGGTTCTTTCCGTGCAAAATAATCAAAAGGAAGGTAAAAAACAATGAAAAAAGCTACGTATTTAATTAGCTACGCAACGGCGCAAATCGGGCGCCCGTACTGGTGCGGAACATTCGGCCAGTATGCGACGGAATGGTTATACCATTACAACAAGTCACGTTTGCCGATGTTTTACACAGCCAATGACTTTATGAAGCAAATCGGTCTTAAAGTACACGATTGCGTCGGTCTTGTAAAAGGCGCTATGTGGTGTGCATATCCTGACGCCGCACCCGTCTATAATCCGAAGGAAGATATAACAATACAAGCGTTTTACGCCAACGCCGTAAAACGTGGGGTTATTACTCCCAGTGCGCACAAAACATTTAAAAACGGCACGTTGGTTATGACGAACGGTTTTTCGCACGTTGGTATTTACAACGACGGTTACGTTATCCAAGCAAAGGGTCACGCGTTCGGCGTAACAAAGGACGTATATATACCGTCAAACTGGGCGTTTTGGTGTGAGTGCAGTTTTTTCGAATATGACGACCCGAAGCCCGAACCCGAACCCGCAACCGATTTAAAAGTCGGCGACGCCGTTTATATGATGCAGGACGCAACAATATACGGAACGTCGAAGCGTTTTGCCGATTTTGTCTATAATGTCAAATTGTACGTTTTGGAGATAAACAAAAACCGCGTCGTTTTCTCCATTTATAAGGGTGGCCCCGTAACGGGCGCCGTTAACAAGAAATATTTATACAAAAAGTAAATGGCATATAGTAGAAAAGCCTATAATAAGGTCAAGGCAATAAACAGACGTATTGCAGATATTGCGGAGACATACGGGACTAATTCCGAAGCGTACCGCAATTTTGAAAAATCAATACAAATGTTATTTCCCGACCAAGTAATCGGAACGTCAAAACGGGGTTTTATCCGTATTAAACAGGGTCGCAAAGATATAGCGGCCCTTAATAAAGGGCTATTAAAAACAGTTGAAAAAACGACGGCGACGCGTGGCGAATACAATAAAAAGATTGCAGAAGAATACAAGCGCGAGTACGGCGAAGGCAAGCCGACGCAAGAACAATTAGTTGAATTTAGCCAAACTAAACAAAGGGTAAAAGACGCGGCCGACGACGGAACGATTAAAAAAATACTATCGGGCGACGAAGATAAACGCGGCGTTGGTAGCCGTAAAACATACGCCGAATTAAACGCAATGTTGGACGAATACGAGCGGCAAGAACGCGAAGGTATCAACGACGCGCAAGAAAACTATTTACGAGATAGTGGCGAAGCTGGTGCATTTAGAAGTCTAACAAAAGACGAATTAAAAGATATTGCCGAAATTTTCGGGGATGATTTAGAAGGGTGATATGAAGCAAAAGAACAAAGAACAACGCGAACGCCTGCAAGGGCTAATTACAACAACAACGATACATTTAGCAAGTGGCGACATTGACGCGCCCGTTATTGCCTACAACAAGAATAAAATACAATTACCCACAAAAGCGCCCGTATTTATGACGCAACCCAAAGGTAAACACAAAAAGGGTTATTATAAATTATATTGTGGTTTCGACATTGAAACGACAAATGTAATAACCGCCGATAGCAAAAAAGCATTTATGTATATTTGGCAATTTGCGATCGCGACGGATAAATGTGGCGTTGTAATAATAGGGCGCACGTGGGACGAATTCGCGGAACTAATCGACTATATAAACGAATTTTACAACACGTCAGAAACGGCAAAAATAATTATTTTTATTGCTAATATGGGTTTTGAATTTCAATTTATGCGTTCGCGGCTAAATTGGCGCGAAGATGATTTTGCCTTTTTTGCAAAGGAAGAACGCAAACCCCTATTAGCGACGGTCGGTTTTGTGGAATTCCGCGAAGCCCTGACCATATCGGGCGGAAGTCTTGCCCAGCTTGCCAACGACTACACGACGACCCAAAAGCTGGTAGGTGATTTAGACTATACCATACCACGCAATCACAAAACTAAATTGGATTTGACCGAATTACAATACTGCATTAACGACGTCGTTATATTATCCGAATTTAGCGATTTTATATTCCGCGAATACATTGTACCGTCGCGGCGCGTCCCGTTAACCAAAACGGGACTACTTCGCGCCGAAGTAAAAGCGGAATTAAAAAAGCAATGCAGGCGTATAGACGACTACAAAGCCGCCGTTAAAACTGCGTTCCCGTCTGAAACTGAATATAAAATGTATTTCCGTTTTTTATTCCGTGGCGGCTACGTCCACAGCAATTTCACACTTACAAATCAGGTATTACGGGGCTGTCGTGCTTTTGATATAACGTCGTCATATCCTGCAAGAATGAATTTATCATATTATCCCGTCACGCCGTTTTTAGCGGAAGAATTCAGCGTGGACGCCCTGAAAGAAAAATGCTGTATTATGATAGTCGATTTTTACAATATCAAAAATCGGTTTTATCACAGTATCGAAAGTGGCCACAAAGTTATCGAAGGCGAAAACATAAAACTTGACAACGGACGTGTATATCGGGCTGACCGCATACGCGTTATGCTGACCGAATTAGACGTGCAAAATTATTTTGATTTTTACGTGTGGGAAGAAATGCGCATAATATCATTTAAGACCGCCAAACGTGGCAAATTGCCCCGATTTATTCGCGACGTATTAAATAAGCATTACCGCGAAAAAGCCGCACTAAAAGCGCAGGGCTTAAACGATACGCCGCGTTATTCAATCGTCAAATCGGGTGTCAATTCGGCATTTGGTCTAATGGTTACGCGTTTGTCACTGGATAAAGTTATATTTAAAAATGGGCAATGGATGTTAGACCCCGTCCCACTGGATTATAACAAGGAAGTCGAAGGGCAATTTTTACTTCCGCAATGGGGAATATACGTTGCGGCGGCGGCAAGGCACGAACTGTTAAAGATGGTATATGAAATTGAACGCGTTTGCGGCAATATAGTTATATACTGCGATACCGACAGTATTAAATGCCTTAATCATCCAAAACTTGACGGCATTATCGAAGGATATAACAGACACATTGCAAAACAACTGCGCAATAACAATTTAACCGACCCTGCGTTTGCCGATTTGGGATTTTTCGACGACGAAGCCAAAGGGCATATTATAACCCGTTTTAAGACTTTAGGCGCCAAAAGGTATTTAACGGAATACGATGGCAAAAAGATAAAAGCGACAATCGCAGGACTACCAAAAAAGACAATATTAAAACAAGGCGTCGACCCGTTTAAACTCTTTGATGTTAACGGGATGCAGATTGCCGCAGAAAACAGCGACAAATTAACAACGTGTTATAACGACGCCTACACGTCGGCGTGGGTTGCTGGTGAATTTATGGAAGAAGAAACAAGTGTGGCATTATATGAAATACCGTTTTCGATGTTCACCGACAAAGAATACTATAACTTGTTATTCAACCCTGCAATGATGCGGAATAAATTATAAAAGGATGGTGAAAAAATATGTTTTATCAAACTGACGACGGATGGTTTAACATTTGGAGATGCGCGGAAGGTAACGAAAAAATATTTAGGCCCGAAAAGGACGGCGAACGCCCCAGAGAGGAGACGAAAAAAGCAGTAAATAAGATTTGCAAGAAATGCAAAAATAAGTGTAAAGGATGGTTTGAAAATGTTAAAAATTGACTACATACAAAACGACCCCAAACTCGGCGTTAACTATGACTGGAACAAAATATTAAAAGAATTTAGGAAGTTGAACATACCAAAAGACGTATACAGCCCCGAATTTGCGTTGATGCAGTCTTGCAAATATAACGTTGGTGTTTCGGAACGTTCAACGGGTAAAACTACGAACTGGGTTTTGCTGGGGCTGACAATGAATAAATTATACGGGACGATCGTGCAATATATCCGTCAAAGCGAAGATATGATAACTCCGAAATATATGCGCCCTTTTATGGACGTTATTGTTAAAAATGGGTATATTGAAAAGATAACCGACGGCAAATATAACGATTGTTTTTACCGCGCGCGGAACTGGTTCTATTGTAAGACCGTGGACGGCGAACAAGTCGAAAAGGCGGCGGCGCCTTTTATGTATTGCTTGGATTTGGACGAAGCACAGACGTATAAATCGTCATATAACGCACCGTTGGGCGACCTGATTATATTTGACGAGTTTGTGTCAAAGCGTTATTACCCGAACGAATTTGTAACCTTCTGCGACGTTGTTAAAACTATCATACGTGAACGCCTTTGTCCCGTGGTTGTTATGCTTGCCAATACAACCGACCGATACCACACGTATTTCCAAGAATTAACCATACAACAAGAAATACTTAATATTAAAGTAAACGAGTATTTCAAAAAGACAACCGCAGGCGGAACAACGATTTTTTGCGAACTAATCGGCAATAAGAATTTAGCCAGAGAAAAACAAAACAGCTTGTTTTTTGGATTTAATAATCCGCGTCTTGCATCAATTACGGGCGGCGACTGGGCAATCGACAATTACCCCCACATTGCGCGCGAAGATTGCAAGACATTAAACACAACGCACTATATCGCGTTCAATAATTATTTGGTAAATTTGGAACTTTGCCAAAATAAGCGTTTAGGCACATTTATAAAGGCGCATAAAGCCACGCGCACATATGACGACAGTATTATATATACTATTGACGGAATACCCGATAAACGGCACCGTCACAAATTCGGGTACAATGCCGTTGACGGTATGATATTCTTATTGTTGAAACGTAATAAGTGGTTTTATTCTACTAACGAAGTCGGCAATGTCGTTACTTCCTACGTCAACCAAGCCAAAAAATTACTTCTATAAAAGACAAGGCCCCGTTGTTATACGGGGCCTTTTTAAGGAAGAAGGTATAGTATGAAGAACAAAGAACAATTCTATTATATGTTATTCGTCGTCGCGCGTCAATTGTTCCAAAACCTTTTTGAGTTTTTCGGGAAAAGGTAAACCCAGTTTATTATAATTTTCGCAAATGCTTATTCCTTCATTTGACAGATAAAAGAATATAACAATGTTTTTACATACGCCAGCAGTCTGTAATACGTAAACGTCTATAACATTTCCTATTATCACGACCAACAGCATACAAGCCTTTTTAACGATGCCCATTGCGCCCACTTCACTATTAACACGGCGTCGCGTTATCGCTACAAGGACGCCCGTAATATAGTCTATTACCATAAAGACTAATAGCGCAACCAAAGCCCCCGTTAAATCGCCAATTAAAAGACCGATAAAGCCGCCGATAATGCCAAGTGATATATTTACGTCCACTTTGTCAAATTCGTTCATAAAATAACCCCCTGCGCCAATAATGCCGCGATTTCCGCTTTTTCTTCCTCGGTCGCACTTATGCCGTCCAAGTGTACCGCTGTAGCCTGCGTGAACCCCGTCAGGCTTGCAAAGTCACTTGTTATATTTGACGGTACGCCCTTTTCTTCGGTGTATGCGATACTAAAGTTTGACACACTTCTTTCTATTAAAAGATATGGCGTGCGCACTGACAAAAACGAAGTCGTCGCGTTGTAACCGTTGGATGCCTGAACGGGCGGTTTACTCTGCGCCACGTCCACAGCCGAAGTTATAGCGGACGTTATCGCAGAACCTGCGCGCTGGTTAAGACCACTTACGCCAGCTTGTGACGCCACCATCGAAGCCGCGCCGCCTACAACGCCCGAAACCATAGAACTATAGTTTAATCCAGTTATCGGGATATGCACGCACGCATTGCCGCCGAACTGCATAATAACTGAATTTGTCAGCTTGGATTTTGAGGACGTCGACAGCACGTAACACATAAAGGAACCGTCTATAATGTTAAAACGGTAAACAATGTTAACGCTTCCACTTTGGAAAAATTCGGGCTGCAGGTCGACAAATCCCACAAACGGCAAGAACAAACGCGCACGGGTGTATGGTGAATAGTCGATAAAATTTGCGTAGTATTCGCCAACGTTAAGCGTACCGCAATCAAAATCGACGTAATCACTTGTAACGACGGGCGCCGAAGCCGTGAATTGTTTAAAACCGACTTTTATATTTGCGCCTGCGCCTACAGTAGGCGCAACGGGCAATATGTGGCAATCAATAACGTAATTTATCAAATTTGAGTTGATATACATATTAACAATATTTGGTATTTGGTTGCCTAAATCGACAAGTGCATTTGCCGCCGCTTCGATAGCGTCAGCGACTGACAAACTACCGCTAATATGTGACGAACTCGAAAACGACAGGTCGGGGAACAATTCAGAACCGAAATTCTGCAAAGCCCCGACGGACGGATTATAAACGTTAACAAATCCTGCGGACGTAACGCCGATTGTGGGCATTGTAGGTATCGCGATCGTGTCCGAGCTGTCGTCAAATGTTCCGCCAGTATAACCGCCTTCTTCTGACGGATTGCCGAATTCTTCGGAAAATGTTTCAAATTCAACATTAGCGCCGTATTGTGGATATGTTTGCAATATAATCTGTGGAGATATAAAAACCCCGTATAGGTCAACATACCAACCACTACGTATTGCGCCAAATGTTATTCCAACAATTTGTGCATTAGGATTATAGTGGCAATAATAACTTTGCCCATAATCCCAATCTGTAATGCGCGTCCATGACCTATTTGCTATAGTTTGTACAATATTAAAAGTATTCCCGACTTTATTTGCAATTGATATGCATACATTAAAACTGTTACCACCGCCCGTACTTGAGCCTATATACCCAATTATATAATAACCCGTTTTATTATTATTATTATCAACAAGTGGTATTGCATATAAAATATTAGAAAAATTAAAATCGCTTGTTTGGTTGGATGTTAGCGTAATTGTTCTTTTATCCCGATAATAATCAATAGCACTATTTATTATAATTATATCGTCTGTATAATATGTTGAATATAAAACGCCCGTATTAGGTATTGTAATTTGACTAAAAAAACAAGCCAATTCTTCTTCTAATATACCTATATTTTCGCCATATGTTGACGTTATACCCGACTTAAATCCCATGTGAAAACCCCCCTTCCTAACCAACAGTCATTAAAATTAAATTGTCGTTCGTCATCCCGTCAGGGAAAGTCTTTGCGACAATCTGCGAATAACACATTGCATTATAATTGCTGTCGCCCAAATAGCCGTTATATTTATTTTCCTGACGGTCGACGGTTCCCGTTAACGACTTAATGCCTGCGCTGTATGTTTTTAAAACATCCACGCGCAACGCCAGCGCCCAAAGACCCGTACGTACTGCGGTTATACGTTCGACGTAATAATAACGGCTAAAATCGGATATTTGGCAATAGTTATAATCCGATATATTCGCAGAACTTTCCACCAATATTTCGCCGCCAGTGACGGCAAATTCGCCGCGCGCTTCGCCTGATACGTCCAGCGCGTCGGTTACCGTTTTGTCGACGACGTGGCGGTCGTCGTCCGTTTTGTATAAAGTGATACTAACTGACATATTAAACCCCCTTAATAAATGGTATATGCGTTCATAAATGCCAAAATCGCGCGCTCGGTTACGTTGTAAAGTCGCAGTTTCAATTCTTCGGTTATCATCGCCTGCGCGGTCATTACGCCGATGTTCCCCGACTTGTCGGTTGTTATAGTATCCTTGCCCGAATTCGTGGTTGTGTCTTTGCCCGAATTGGTGGTTGTGTCTTTGCCCGAATTGGTCGTGGTATCTTTGCCCGAATTCGTGGTCGTATCTTTTCCCGAATTGGTGGTTGTGTCGGTTCCTGAATAGGTCAATTCGTTTGTATCGGTTCCCGACTTGGTTGTTTCCTCAATTCCCGTTGGAACCGCCGACGCGCTATTGTACCCGTATTCTGACCGATTCGTTGTTACCTTTGCGTCGTCGGGTGTGTTTACGTCCGTTTCGACTTTGCCGTACTCAATGTCAGTCTGTAAACCGTGTTCCAATTCTTCGACGTGCCCGTGTTCCAATTCGACGACGTGCCCGTGTTCCGTTTCAACTACTTCGTGCGACGCGTAATTTTCAACGGGGTTGTATTCTGCTACCATTGCACGAACGATGCGTTGCCAGTTTGCCGACGTCTGATTTTTCCAGTTAACAAAATCAACGGCAAACGCCGCGGCGGCAAGTTCGGCACTTTCCGACGGTGTATAATATAATCGGTCATAGTATTTCTGAGTGATTATATCCTCAAACCACGCGTCAGTTATTACGTTGTAAGACTGGTTGTCGACTACAACGGAAAGATTAAAATTGTTTTGTAACGTACCGCCCACAATTTCACCCCACAGCGAATAAACTGTATAAGGATTTTTAGGGCAATAAACGGGTTTAATTCGTGTCATCTTCTGCACCTTCCTTTTCGTCGTTATTGTCGGGTTCGTCGTTCATTTCTTCCGCAGGTTCTACAGCTTCGGTGTATTTTTCGACTTCGACCGCCCACGGCTTATTGTAGCTGACGTCACAATTTAACCCGAATGTTTTGTTGATTAAGTCAGCGGCTTTTTTCCTGCACCTATAGCCATTTTCGGGGATGATAAACGACGACGACGTCGTCCCGTTTACTTCGTCAACTGTCTGTTGCGCCAGCTTGCCATTGCCTTGGATTGCCTGACCGTAAATCGTTAAAAACCATCGTAATAAATCGTCGATAGTTTTAGAAATAAATTGTATTTTTTCCTGTTTGTCAACGTCCGTTATCGGTATAACTTCGACGGGCTTCATTCCCGTTTCAATTTCAGCGACAATGTTAGAAGCCACAATAACAACGGGTTTACCTGCAATTATATCGGTCATCGAATTTTCAATTGCACGCTTTACCAAATCGTCGTTAACAGCGAAAACGGGATTAAAACGGGAATGTATAACATTTTGATAAAAAGACGTTATCGCTTCGACGAACATATTTGTAAATATGGAGATAACGCCGTCCCGTGTTTTTGTATTGTTATTGTAGACTACAACGCCGCGCAACCCGTTAGCGCCGAACATTACGTCGTTGACGACTTCGCTAAACTGATATGTTTTGCCGTTTAACGTCGATACTATGGGCGTAGTACCTAACCCGTAAACGTCAGGCGCGCCGCCACGGTTTAACAACCCTGCAATAATATTCCCGTTGCCGTCGTCAATAATTGCGCATTCACCGTATAGTTTTAAATATATTTCTACAAATTCAGGGCGCACCGTTTCGGGCAAATCATCCCATTTGTAAATAGACGTCAGAACGTCTAAAAGCATATTAAAAACGACGGCTTCGTTGTTATGCTTTACTTCTTTGTAATAATGCTGTAAATCAAACATAATTATATTTTCCCTTCTTTTTAAAAAGCGCCTTGCCGTGTGGCAAGGCGCCGTTTATCAAGTCGCCAGTGTTAGGCCGCTAACGTCGAATTCCTGCACAAGTTTATTATATATTCCGTGCTGGGTGACGTTGACAACCTGCGCGTCTTTGTCTGTTACTTTGAGTACAAACAAACCGTCGGGGTCTAATGCGACGGGGCCGCTACTAACAGACGGGTTCATACAAACCGTTGTGTAAAGGGTGTCACTGTCGATATTGGTTGCCGCCAGTGCCAAGAAATAGCCTGCGCCCCACTTGTTAACAAGTGCGCCCGATGTTAGTTTTGTAAGTGTTCCCGTAATTGCACCGTCCGCAATTACTATATTGTCCTGCATTTGAGACGCCGTGGTGCCCCAAAAATCCGTTGAACCGTCCGCAGGGCTAACGGTCAACGCGTTTATGGGGTCGCATCACCCACTACAAAAACAAGCCCGTTCATTCCGAGGTTATTAAAATAACTGTCGCGGAACTGGTAATAATACTGACTGAGTGCTTCGGGATCGTGACGCGTAACCGCGGTTCTATGCCTGCGGATTGTATGACAAATAGCCCATTTATCCGCAATCAGTGCAACGACGTTTGTAAGTGAAACTTCGGTGCCATCGGTTCCCGTTTCAACGTGAATACTTGTTACGTCGTCCCAGCTTGCGCCAGTGCCGAAGCCCTGCCAGAATGGTACTTCTTCGTAATTCGGCAATTTAACATATTCGGCGTTGTAAGTCTGCGAATAACTTACCTCATCCATTGCCGAAGCAAACTTCTTTACAATCTGAACGACTTTGCGGTCGTCGGGAGTAAAGCGCGCCTTTTCTTCGGTATTAAACAGCTTTGACATTTTCGAAAAATACTTGCTGTATTCGTCGATTTTAGCGGCCGCGAATCGCATACAATCGGGGTTCTTTAAAAATGCTTCGGTTGTGGCAATACTTGCGCTTCTTTCACTGTTGTAAAGGTCGGTTAAGTTGATAATATGCACGCCTTTTGCGCCTTCACTGGTCGCATATACGTATTTTTCCGCAATGAAATTATTACGGTTTAGCGCGTTCATATCTTCCAAATGGCAAACGATTGCATTGTCGACAACCAACATCACATATGCGACAAATTCGGCGAGTTTGTCAGCGGTTAAAAATGCGTCGTTCCACTGGTCGTCAGTAATCGCAATAGGAAGTTCCCAGCTTGCAGTTTTACCGTAAAGTTTACTTTCAACAATAGGTAAATACAGCGTATAGGTTCCAACGGTTGTTACGCCGCTTGTGAAAGTTTGCCAAGCGTGCGAAGCCTGAACCGACGGTGCGGTTGCACTGATTGCCTGAACGATTGCGCCGTACTCGCGTTCGTCTGCGAAGAAAACATCGCGATATAAGGTTCTATAGGATGTGTCCATAAACCAATTGCGCGCACACTGTGCAATCAGGGCGCCCGTAAAGGCGTCACGATTTGACAAAATGGACGTAGTAACGTCGCCCGTGTCGATAAAGCCTTCTAAATCCTCAACGGCAATCGCGGTTGCGCCGAGTGCCTGATTATAGGCCGCATTAACAAGGGTGTAAATTTGATTATTATTTAGTGCCATTGTTTTATTTTCCCTTCTTTAATATTATGTAACAAATGTTACTAAATCCAATATAACACAAAAAACGCACCTTTGCAAGCGCGTTTTCTGTGATTTGATAATGAATAGGTGGATATAATAAATAAGATAACGCCTATTTAAACGGCAATTCGTCAGGGTCGAAAAGGTCATCAATTGACGCCTTTACCAATTCGACAAACGCTATTGCCTTCGGATATACGGCGCCGTCTTTCACGGTAACGGCTACAATTACTTTAGAACCGCTTATTGTGCCATATTCGGAAAGTATGTGCGCAAAACCATCTTCGACGCGGATATTGTCTTTTGAGTACACACAAGGTATATCGTAATTTGATTTGAAATTGATATATTCCGCTTTGTCATCCTTGAACCACTTCGGAATAAATGACCCTGCATCTTTGTAAATCTCTTTGCAGGCGTCCACCAACTTTTCGCGCTCGCCGTCGTCGAACTTGACCGAAACGCGGTATTTGTCCGTCTTGTCAAACTGGGTTGTACCGAACATAGCGCCCGTAATTGTTCCGCGTACCTTTACAACGTCGTTCTTTGTGTTCTGTGTTTTGTCCTTCATAGTTTTTCTCCATTCTGTAATATATTCGTGGTTGAGGTCACCACGGGCCGCCCATTCATTTTTTGGCCTATAGCGCATTATTCAAAATACACCATATTGGGAAAAATTACTTTTGCTTAAAACCGCAACCCGTCGGACGGGTTCGAACCGTCCAAAGCGCCGACCGCACGGTGTATTCAGGAGATAATCCAAAAATGAACGTAATGTCATTTAAAATATTTGTCCCAGTAGGTCGCCCACAAGTGATAGACGCCAACTAATGATAATATGTATAGTAGTGTCACGGTTCCACCACCTTTTCAAATATGATGCAAACGGCCGTTTGCACTAAACCATACAAAACCCAAATCCAGCGAACCATCCATAACAATGGCGCCGTCACATTCAACACGAAAACCGCAAATTGGATATTTAACCCGTTTTAAATAACGCGCTTCTTTGCGCAACCAACCGATAATTTGGCGAAAATCTTCACTTATAACTATTTCGCCCGTCGACTCATTAAACAACCTATATTCCATATATCCACCCTTACAAGGCCGTCGCCCTTCCGTCGACCGTCGCCCATATTCGGGGCGCCTATACTCCACACGCGCCACGCATTGGCGCCCCTTGCCGTGTTTATCGTCGCGCCCGACAACTATACTATAGTATAGGGCGCTTTACTTGTCAATAGGGCGCATTGCATAATTCACAATTTTTTCACATTTGCGAACCGACTAATCAGTGTATTGTTGACACAATTTAGCCCGCTGCGATCGTTATTGTGTAGACAATTTGATAAAAAGTGTATACAATTTAGCCGTTTTTGGCTTATTAGTATCTTT
>JAEIGA010012841.1_pt1 | contig 12733 bp, 12 predicted proteins | sample 9270691 | NCBI WGS metagenome assembly JAEIGA01 (sample SAMN17057246, study PRJNA624740) | gut metagenome | biome: biome; isolation source: fecal sample | host: Bos grunniens | place: China: Xizang | collected 2019 | reverse complement strand
CCGGCGTCCTCGACGGACCGTATGCAAACCTGAAGTTGACCGCATTGGACGAGAGAGGGGGAGCGTACTATGAAAAAAGAATGGATCGTGGTCAGCTCGGTGACACACGCGATGCGTGGCCGGGAGGTGCTGGAACGTGCCGGATTCCGGGTGCAGATTACGCGGCTGCCCCGTGGAATTGAAAATACCGGGTGCGGCTACTGCCTGGCGGTGGACCGTGACACCGGTCGTGCAGAAGCGCTTCTGCGCGAAAAAGGCATCCGCGTATTGACACGTTATACGCCGGACTGAAAAGGAGTTCCCTATGATTTATCTTGACAACAGTGCGACCACATTTCCGAAGCCGGAGCCGGTGCGGCAGGCCATGGCGCAGGCGCTTATAAAGTATGGGGCGAATCCCGGACGGGCAGGACATCGTGCGGCCATGGTGTCTTCGGAGGCGGTCTACCGTGCACGCGCAGCGGCGGCAGACTTTTTCGGTGCCGAACATCCGGAGCAGGTGATTTTCACACCGGGCTGTACATGGTCGTTGAATATGGTCCTGCGCGGACGGCTGAAGCCAGGAGACCACGTAGTGATTTCCTGTGTGGAGCACAACGCCGTTTATCGTACCGTGGCGGCCATGGCAGCGGAGGGAATTCATTTCACAGCGGCAAGAATTTTTCCGGGAGATGATGCACGCACGCTGGAAGCGTTTGAATCGTGCATCAAATCCAACACGAAAATGATTGTCTGTACCCATGGTTCCAATGTATTCGGCATCCGTCTGCCGGTGGAGAAAATTGCCGCATTGGCGCACCGGCATCATGCGGAAATGGTCGTGGATGCAGCGCAGTCTGCCGGTATATATCCTTATGACCTGAAAAAAACAGATATTGATTTTCTCTGCTGCTCCGGGCACAAAGGATTGTATGGACCGATGGGCATCGGTCTGCTCATTGCCGGAGGGGAACCGCTGGAACCGTTGGTACGGGGCGGTACCGGAAGCCGTTCGGTCGATGCGGAACAGCCGGAAGAATATCCCGACCGGCTCGAAAGCGGTACACCCAACGTGCCGGGGATTGTGGGGCTGGCGGCCGGAATCCGCTTTGTGATGCAAAAAGGGATTCCGAGGATTGCGGCATACGAGGAAAAGCTGATGCAGCAGCTGAAATCCCGGTTGGCACAGGTGGATGGGGTACAGCTGTATGTACCGGCAGATGTGCCGTGCTTTCCGGTTCTGTCCTTCAATATCAGCGATATACCCAGCGAAGAAGTGGCGGAACGGCTCGACCGGAGCGGAATTGCAGTCCGGGCCGGACTGCATTGCGCACCGTTGGCGCATCGCTGGATGGGCACGCTGGAGCAGGGAACGGTCCGGGTCAGCGTATCTGCATTCAATCACCCGGAAGAGATGGAGCGGTTGGTGACGGTACTGAAAGATTGGACAAAAAGCAAAAAAACCTCTTGAAATTATGGGATTGTATGGTACAATAATTATAGGATATTGTGTCCGAGTGGCAGCGGACGCAGAATAAGGGGCGGATGATATGGCGGCGATTGTGGAATTGTGGCTGCAATTCAGAGAAATTATATTGGGCATCCGGGTGAACGACATACTGGATATTGCAGTGGTATCCTATCTGATTTACAAAGTGGTGGATCTGGTACGAAGTACCCGGGCCATGCAGATGTTCAAGGGTGTGTTCATGCTGCTCCTGATATATGTCGTCGTGCGTCTGACCAAAATGGAAATGATGCAGATGTTCTTCGACGGAGTGGTGCTGCAGGTCGGTGTCTTTGCATTTATCGTCATTTTTCAGCAGGAAATCCGCCGCATGATTGAGCAGCTGGGCCGGAGCAGTATCAAGGACATCCGGCTGCTGGGTCTGGCCGAATCCGAGGAAGAGCAGCGGAAAAATACACGCAGAAGTATTCAGGCGGTGGCAGAAGCCTGCCAGGTGCTGCGCAATATGAAAATGGGCGCACTGATGGTGTTTGAGCGGAAGGATACGCTGGAAGAAGTCGTCCGCAGCGGTACGATTGTAGACGGTACACCGTCGGTGGAACTGATCGGCAACATATTTTTCAACAAAGCGCCGCTGCACGATGGTGCCATGGTCCTCCGGGACAACAAGGTATATGCCGCAGGATGCATTCTGCCGCTGACGCAGAACACCAACATCAGCAGTGAACTGGGTACCCGCCACCGGGCGGCATTGGGTATGTCGGAAGCATCGGATGCCATTGTGGTGATTGTATCGGAAGAAACCGGCAATATTTCCATTGCACGAAACGGTCGTCTGACCCGCAATTATACGAAAGACACCCTGCAGACGGCACTGGAAAGCATTCTGCTGGAAGAAAATAAGGGCAACGAACCGCATCGGAAGCTGTTCCCTAGAAAGAAGGAAAAGCAACATGAATGAAAAAATGGACTGGGAGAACCCGATGCATGGCGGCAGCCGGAAGCCGAAAAAAAGACTGGTGGATAACAAGCTGTTCCTGATGGGTATGTCAGTGCTGGTAGGCTTTTCAATGTGGGTAGCCATTTCGTTTTCGGATACCACCACCGAAGTGGCCCGGCGCATTGAGGGCGTGCCGCTTGTATACGAGAATCTGCCCGACAGTGTGACGGAAATGGGACTGGACGTCATCGAGCAGTCCATTACCGTGCGGGAAGTGGATGTGACCATTTACGGCAAGCAGTATATTGTCAGTCAGGTCAGTGCCGACGACCTGCGCGCAGAAGTGAAATACCGGGATGTGTCCGGAGCGGGCACATATATGGGTGAGGTCCATGTGACCCGGAACAGTACCCGGTGGGATTTCCGTGTCAGTGCAGTCAGTGTGGAAAATGTATCTGTGCGGCTGGACCGGATGATCAGCAAGAACTTCGCAGTCGAATACGAAACCAACATCTATCAGGCGGCGGACGGGTATATGCTGCGTCAGCCGAAACTGTCGGATACCACGGTGACCATTACCGGCACCGGCGAGGACATCAGCAAGATTTACCGTGTGGTAGCCAAGGCTCGTGTGCCCAGCATCATCAATGCGACGGCGACCTATACGGCGGATATTGTGCTGGAAGACAAGGAAGGAAATGAACTGAAGAATCTGGCGGTACAGCTCAGTACCGAAGAAACCGACCTGACGATTGCAGCGCTGCTGGTGAAGCAGGTGCCGGTGCGGGTAGAATACCGCAACGAACCGGGCAACATCAGCGGGTTGGTCAATTTGTCAGCAACCACCATCGAAATTGCCGTTCCGTCGGATATGGAGAACGAAATTACCGAACTGGTAGTCGGAACCATTGACTTCTCTACGGTAGACCCGGATAACTACGAATTTGAGTTCAGCATCGCAGCGGCATTGCCCAGCGGATGTGTGAACCAAAGCAGTGAATCGGTCATCAAAGCATCGGTACGTGTGGCCAATATGAGTGTCCGGCACTTCGAGGTCAGCAATATCGTCGTACGCAACACCACCGGAGCCAATGCCACGGTGGTATCCAAGTCGGTGTATCTGTCGGTGGTGGGCATGGGCAGCCAGCTGGATCTGCTGACGGAGAATGATATGTTTGTAACCGTGAATGTATCGGACTACAAGGATTCCTACGGCAAACACGAACTGGCCGCAGAAGCGACCATTCTCACCGGCGGCCGCTGCTGGGTGTACGGTGAACCTACGGTGTTGGTGCAGATCAGCCCGACCCGTATGACAGCAGAACCAATTGTTTCTTAAAGAAGTCTGCTCCGCCAGATACGGAAAAACAGCAAATCCGCTCTGTGATGAAAATCACGGGGCGGATTTTTTTGAGCTTCATCCGATAACATTCAAATGGGAAATTTTTTCAAGAAACATCATAAATGCTTTACAAAAAAAGTTTATGTGTTATAATAAATATAAAAAGAAGGATGAAAATATTATTTTTATTCTTTGAAATGAAAGGGGAGAGCGGATATGACGATAAAAAAAGCGCACATCAGAACTGCGCTGCCGTATGTGCTGGTGCTGCTGTGCCTGCTGGGGGGCATTGCAATATCCAACCCCAGTCAGAAGAAAGTATTCCAGGAACATGGCGGTCAGGCCAATTACGGCGGATTTGTCGGTGAGCGCGAACTGGAACAGCAGTGGAGTAAAGGAAAAGGCGGCGTATATATTGCGACCGTGGTGGACCTGGAAGAATATTATGTGCCGCTCAAGCCGCAGTACGTACCATATTTCGCATTGCATACAAACGATTGCAGAAAAGGCACCATGGTGCATTATCGGATCGACGAGGTGCTGGCAGGGGAAGGCTCGACGGGAAAACACTTTTACGATTGCTCGGGTTCTACAAGTCTGTATCTGGAATCGGATTCTGTGATTGGCACAAGAAAAAACCCGGAAAAAGGAATGCAAATGATTATTTTCTCAAGCGGCTTTGAAAGCTATGCGGAGTCATGGATTGGCGAATATATCGGTGAGCATTGCAATCCGTGGCAGCCCAAATATAATTTTGATGTGATTGTTCCAGTGAATCACGGACTGACGACGCGCAGTATTCAGCCGGATGGTACGGCGCCGTACTGGATGGCGATCCATGACTGGTGTAACCTGTATCACGAATATCGGACGGTGGATCAGCTGCGGAATCATTTTGCGAACATCAGCGCGTCATCGGATGCCCGGTAATGACCGGAACGCTACATAAACAGAACGGAAGGGGCACATTCTTTTGAAAAGAATGTGCCTTTTTTTGTGCAGACGATTGAATTCCCGGCAGAAAAATGGTAAAATAGAAAATTATAATCAATGTCATTCAGAAAAGAGGAAGCAACCCCATGAAATGCTGGCGTTTTTCCGTTCCGGACAAAGCCGGAGCATCCAGACTGTCAAGTGAATACGGAATCCCGCCATTTCTGGCTTTGCTGCTGGCGGCCAGAGGCATCAGCAGCCCGGAAGAAATTGAACGGTACCGGGATGCGTCGGAATGGTATGACCCGATGCTGCTGCCGGATATGGACAAAGCGGTGGAACGGGTACGACAGGCGTTGGATAATTTTGAGCCTGTTCTGGTTTATGGCGACTACGATGCCGACGGCGTGACGGCCACGGCAATATTATATTCTTACTTATATGACTGCGGTGCCAATGTGCGTTTCGGATTACCTGATCGTGAAAGCGGATACGGACTGAATATGGACGTCATCGACCGGGCAGCCGCCGAGGGCATCCGACTGATCATCACCGTAGACAACGGTGTATCCGCAACAGAAGAAATTGCCTATGCAAAATCGCTTGGCATTGATACGGTGGTGACCGATCACCACAAACCGCCGGAAACATTGCCGAAGGCCGTGGCGGTGGTGGATCCCCATTGCAGAGGAAACCGGTCGCCGTTTGTACCACTGTGCGGTGCGGGGGTGGCATTCAAGCTGATTGCCGCGATGGAAGAAACCGGAGAACGTCTCCCGGAAGAATTATTGGATCAGTTTGCAGATCTGGTGGCCATGGGCACAATCGGCGACATCGTGCCGCTGCAGGGTGAAAACCGGCTGCTGGTGCAGGCAGGCCTGCAAAAGCTGGCACAGCCGGACCGGACAGGCGTACGCAGTCTGCTGCGGTCGGCTTCACTGCAGGGCGCGTCGGTATCGGCAGGCAATGTCGGCTATGGACTGGTGCCGCGGATCAATGCCATGGGCCGGCTGTACACCTGCGAACAAGTGGTGCAGCTTTTGCTGACGGAGGACGAAGAGACCGCAGATGCCATCTGCGCCACGATGGATGAAGCAAATCAGCAGCGTCAGAAGGAAGAGAACACGGTGGTGGAAGCTGCCGAAGCCGTACTGCGTCAGGAACCCAGAAGAATGCTGGAGCGAGTGTTGGTGGTGTGGGGTGATGGATGGCATCCCGGTGTGCTGGGCATCGCCGCCGCACGTCTGACTGAAAAATACGGCAAACCGACCGTGCTGATTTCCGTACGGGACGGGACGGCGACCGGTTCTTGCCGGAGTATTGCCGGATTTTCCATTATTGATGCACTGACGTCCTGTGCGCCATTGCTGACCCGTTTCGGCGGACATACCATGGCGGCCGGATTCGCATTGCCGGAGGAACGACTGCCGGAGCTGATGCGCGGATTGCAGATGTATGCCGCACAGCAGGGGGAAATGCCGTTGCCGCAGCTGAACATTGATTGCAAGCTGAATCCGGCCGGGTTGTCCCTTTCGTTGGTGGAGGAAATCCGGGAAATGGAGCCCTTCGGTGCCGGGAACCCGACCCCGGTCTTTGCATTGACCGGTATGGAACTGACCGGCATCCAGCCGGTAGGCGGTGGTAAACACCTGCGGTTGAGTTTTACCCGGGAAGGGCACGATGTGCAGGCCATGCTGTTCCGCACAGCACCGGAGCAGTTTCCGTACATTGCCGGTGACCGGCTGGATCTGGCGGTGACGCTGGACCAGTCCATGTACCGTGGTGTGGCCGAGCTGTCCGTGATTATCCGCGATTATCGTCCGGAAGGCTTTGATGCCGAACCGCTGCTGAGGCAAAAACAATCGTAGGAAGCCCATGCACGAGGCGAACAGGTCCCGGTCCGTGAAATGATTCCCGACCGGAACCAGATTGCGGCGGTGTATCGCTTGTTCCGGGCAGAGGAAGACCGCCCCCGGAGCATGAGTTATTTCTGTTATCGTTTGCGGGCACAACAAATCGGCTACGACCGGCTGACGGTGGCGCTGGTAGCACTCCGTCAGCTGGGTCTGATCCGGGTGATGCGTGATGGGGAAAACCTCCGCATCCGGATCAATCCGGTGGAACATAAAGTAAATCTGGAAGAAGCACCTGTATTGAACCGATTGAGGGAAGCGAGGGAACATTATGGCTGAAGTAGATCAAAGTGCACCGGTACAGCCCATGGAGCCGGAAAAACTGGTGGAATCCCTGTGGCAGAAGCTGAAGGACACCATGGCGCAGTCCGAGAATACGTTCGGCATGGAAGTGGTGGAAAAAGCATTTCTGCTGGCGAAAAAAATGCACGACGGTCAGCTCCGGAAATCCGGTGAGCCGTACGTCATTCATCCGCTGGCTGTGGCAACCATTGTCGTGGAATTAGGCATGGATACGGAATCGGTAGCGGCGGCACTGCTGCACGATGTCATTGAAGACACGGAAGCTACGGTGGAAGATGTCACAAAAATGTTCGGCCGCAATATCGCATTGCTCATCGACGGCGTGACCAAAATCGGCCGGATTCCCTATTCCTCGCGGGAGGAGCAGCAGGCAGAAAATCTGCGCAAGATGCTTCTGGCCATGGCAGATGACATCCGGGTCATCATCATCAAACTGGCGGACCGTCTGCACAATATGCGCACCTGTCAGTTCTGGACGCCGCAGAAGCGCCGGGACAAGGCGCTGGAAAACATGGAGGTGTACGCCCCCATTGCACACCGGCTCGGTATCCGTGCGGTAAAAGAAGAGCTGGAGGATATTTCCATCCGCTGTCTGGACCCCATTGCGTACGAGGACATTGAGAAGCGGCTGACCCTGCGCCATACCGAACGCAGAGAACTGATCCGCCAGACCAAAATGAAAATCCGGGACCGGGTATCGGAAACCATTCCGAAGGTCCATCTGGAAGGACGCGTCAAGAGCATCAACGGCATTTACCGGAAGATGTATATGCAGGGCCGCAGCTTTGACGAAATTTATGATATTTATGCGGTCCGGGTAATTGTGGACACCATCAACGACTGCTACAATGTGCTGGGTATCATTCATGATATGTATACCCCCATCCCGAACCGTTTCAAAGATTACATCTCTACGCCCAAGCAGAATATGTATCAGTCTCTGCACACGACGGTGCTCAGCAAAGATGGCATTGCGTTTGAAGTGCAGATCCGTACATGGGATATGCACCACACCGCAGAATACGGCATCGCGGCCCACTGGAAGTACAAACTGGGTATGAAGAGCGGCAAGCAGGATTCGCTGGAAGAGCGCGTGGCATGGATTCGCCGCTTGCTGGAAAATCAGGAAGAAGAAGGCGATGCCACCGAGCTGATCAGCTCCATCAAGACGGATATTGCGCCGGAAGAAGTGTTTGTGTTTACGCCCAAGGGCGATGTCATCCGTCTGCCGATCGGCGCCACGGTCATTGACTTTGCTTATGCGATTCACAGTGCCGTCGGCAACCGGATGGTAGGTGCCAAGGTGGGGACACGCATTGTACCCATTGATTATCAGGTAAAAATCGGCGATGTGATTGAAATCCTCACCACCAAGGAAGCCAATCAGGGCCCCAGCCGCGACTGGCTGAATATCGTCAAGACCAGCGAAGCAAAGACGAAAATCCGCCAGTGGTTCAAAAAAGAAAAACGCACCGAGAACATCGAGCGTGGACGGCAGGAACTGGAAAAGGAATTCCGCAAGAATAATTTCGTGCTGACCGATGAAGAAGCGCAGGGCATTCTGCAGAACATTTCCCGCCGTCAGCACATGAATTCGCTGGAGGATCTGTATGCCTCCATCGGTTACGGCGGTGTGCAGATTACCCGCATTCTGCCACGGCTGAAAGAAGAATACAACCGTCTCGTGAAAGAGCGCGGTCCGGTGGAACCGGTTGTTCCGACCCCGGCACCCGTAACAGAAAAAGTCTCCAACGGTGTCATCGTAGATGGGGTGCAGGATTGCCTGGTGAAATTCTCCAGATGCTGCAATCCGCTGCCCGGAGACGAGATCATTGGCTTTGTGACCCGTGGTTTCGGCGTATCCATCCACAACTGCGCCTGCAAAAATGTCCCCAAGGACATCCGCAGTTCGGCAGAACCGGACCGCTGGGTACGGGTGCGCTGGGCTTCCGGCATTTCCGAGGATTTCAAAGCCGTTCTGGAAATTCACTGCAGCGACCGTGAGGGATTGCTGGCAGATGTAACCATGCACCTGAGCAATATGCACATTATGATCCATTCGCTGAATTGCCGCGGCTTTGACGACGGCAGCGCAGTGATTTATGCTACGGTGACGGTGCGTGGACGTGATCACATTGATATGGTCATCCGCCGGCTGATGACGGTGCGGAATGTCCATGAAATCCGACGGACATAAGGGGGGTGCCGGAATGCTGGATATCAGATGCTATGTCTGCGGTCCGATCGCAGTCAATACCTACCTCATCCGGGACCGTGCCACCGGTGATGCGATGGTCATCGACCCCGGCGCAGAAAACAGCCGGCTGGCGGAAGCCTTGCGGCAGCTGCCTGCAGGCGCACTGAAAGCGATTCTGCTGACTCATGCCCATTTTGACCACATCGGCTATGCGGCAGCCATTCAGCAGCAGTATAAAGTACCGGTGTGGTGCGGCAGTGCCGATGCGGCGCTGATCGGAAACCCGTTCGGCAACGGTTCGGCATTGTTCGGTCTGCCGGTAGAGCCGCCGGCGATCAACCGGACGCTGACCGACGGAGAAATGTTCTGCCTCGGTGAGACAGAATTCCGGGTGATGCATACCCCCGGCCATACTCCGGGCGGCGTGTGCTACATGACCAAGGATGAAATTTTTACCGGAGATACCCTCTTCTGCTGCGGTGAAGGCCGGACGGACCTGCCCGGCGGCAGCAGCCGGGAACTCCGGATGTCCCTGCAGAAACTGGGACGGCTGGACGGCGACTGGCAGGTGTACCCCGGTCACGGCGATTTCACATCGCTGGAAGCCGAACGCATCAATAATTACTGGATGAACAGATAATCGGGAGCAATCATTATGATTTTACGTTGTATCGGCCATACCTTCCGTTATGAAATGGAAAATGTGTGCCGCATCTTTTACCCCTACGACCGGATGACCGAAGAAGATGACGGTTCCGGTCGTGCGGTGGATACCATTGTGGAGGAAATCCCCGGCGGTGCGCGGCTGACCGTGCGCATCCGGCTGGAGGATCGTCCTGCAGAGGAACTCCACAGCGAAGTGTCTGCATCGGAGCCGGATTTCCGCGACCGGTGTGAACTGGGGCTGGCGGTCCTGCTGTATGAATATTTCACGAAGACCTGCGGATTTGTGCCGAAATGGGGCATACTGACGGGTGTACGGCCCATCAAGCTGATGCGCCGACTGATGGAGGAACTGGGCGAGGAGGGCGCCCGGAATTATTTCCGGGACAAACTGCTGGTGTCTCCGTCCAAAATTGACCTGAGCGTGGCTACGGCGCATGCAGAACAGGCGATTGTGAATAAGTCCCGTCCGGATTCGTTCAGCCTGTATGTATCGGTGCCGTTCTGCCCGACCCGGTGTTCGTACTGCTCGTTTGTGTCCCAGTCCATTCAGAAAGCGGCAAAGTTGCTGCCGGAATATGTGGACCGGCTGTGTGACGAACTGGAAGCAACCGGCAAGCTGGCCAAAGAACTGGGCCTGCGGCTGGAAACGGTCTATTACGGTGGCGGTACGCCCACCACATTCTCCGCGCCTCAGCTGGCGAGAGTGATCAAGACCATTGAAGGTGCATTTGATTTGTCTCATGTGCGGGAATATACGGTGGAAGCCGGACGTCCGGATACCATCACCCGGGAGAAGCTGGAAGCCCTCCGGGACGGCGGTGTGACCCGCATCAGCATCAATCCTCAGACCATGAACGACGATGTGCTGGAACGCATCGGCCGCCGCCATTCTGCGGCGCAGACCATTGAAGCCTTTGAACTGGCCCGTCAGGTGGGCATGAACAACATCAATATGGATACCATTGCCGGTCTGCCCGGAGATACCGTGGACAGTTTCCGCCGGACCATGGAAATTCTCACCGGGCTGGATCCGGAAAGCATCACCGTGCATACACTGGCCATCAAGCACGCGGCGTATCTGAACCACGAAAAGGGATTGTCGCTGGCCAAGGAAGCAGCTGCCGTGGATGAAATGGTGAACTTCTCGCAGACGCATCTGACACAGGCCGGGCACCGTCCGTATTACCTGTATCGTCAGAGCAAAATGCTGGGCAACCTGGAAAATGTGGGTTGGGCGAAGCCGGGGTACGAGTGCCTGTATAATGTGTACATTATGGAGGAGACGCACACGATTCTGGCTTGCGGTGCCGGTGCTACCACTAAACTGCGCAACCCCTATACCGATCAGATCGAACGCATTTTCAACTATAAATTCCCGTATGAATATAACAGCCGGTTCGGGGAAATGCTGGACCGGAAGGAAAAAGTCCGCGCATTTTATGCATCTGCATTTCATAAGTAAGGAATAAATCAGGGAGGATGCCGTCATGAGCTTTTTTAAGGACCTGAAAATCAATGCCGAAGCCGCTGCAGCCTGCGCCGGAGACACACTGATGTGCTGTGTGGAACTGGCCAAGGTGAAAGTGGAGATCGCCCGGATCAACCGGAAATTACGGGAAGACTACACCGTACTGGGCCGCCGGGTGTTCCATACCGGGCTGGATGATGTGAAGGAGGATGGCAGTATCCTTGAGATGGTGGAGGAAATCCGCACACTGCGTGAAAACCGCCGCCGGCTGGATTTGCGCGTCGCAGAGCTGAAAGATGTGACGGTCTGCACCGAATGTGGCGGTGAAAATCCCAAAAATGTATCCAACTGTCTGAAATGCGGTCAGCGGCTGCACTGAGCTGTCCTCAGACGAAGCATATGGAGCAACAAGAAAAGCCGGACTGTTGGCAAACAGTCCGGCTTTTCTTTTATGCGCTTCTGCACGGAGGGGAATGAGGCCACTTCAGTTGACGGCATGATACATCAGCACCAGTCCGGCGCTGAGCAAAGCGCCGCCGATGATATCGCTGAACCAATGCACACCGGAAATCAGCCGGCCAATGACCATAAAAGAAGTAAATGCGATAATCAGAAAAATCACGCTTTGCCGCAGAAGGCGTTTTTCAATCCGGGTATGCAGCTGCATGGCGGCGGTGGGCATCACACACATCACCAGCATGGTGGTGGACGAAGGATAAGAGGCTTCAAGCAGCCCGTTAATCAATACCGGGCGGTAATTGACCACGGCCACCTCAAACAACAGATAGATTGCCATGACTGCGGCATAAAATCCGCCCAGCACCAGAATACTGCGGTCCACTTTCCACAGGCTTTTCCGCCGGACCCATTGGGACAGCCCAAGCAGGGCAAATCCCATGACAACGCCCAACGGAATCAGGCTCAATACATCCGTAACGGTATACAGGGACAGATGCACCCCGGTCAGTCCGTGAACGAATCGGTTTATGGATGCAAACCCAACGGCAGAACCCTGTGGACCGATGGGGCGGACATCCACACAGCGGACAGCCATGGTCCACAATGCGAATGCCGCCAGCATACATATGGCGGCAAGAAGTGTTTTTTGGTTTTTCTTTTTCATTTTGATCGGCCTTCCTTTGATGTATTTGGCTTTCGCCTGTATACAGGGTAGCGGATGACCGGAAAAATAGCAAGAAACGAGTGGATTCATGCGTGATACGCTTCGTATCACGACTGCTGTAACAGCAAAAATACTTTTATGGACAGAAAAACGAACAAAAGCGCCGCCGCATACGGCTGAAGACTGATGATAAAGAGGAGGAGCGCAACCGCATTCAGAATGAGCGAGACGGTATACTTGTGCTTGTCCCAGAAAGGATGACGCATATTTTTCAGCACAAGCGTGCAGATTCCCCATGCAATCAGCCCGATGACCGCAGTCCAATATGCAATCCGCAGATACGGAGTGGCGGCAGTCAGCGACAGCAGGGAAACAGATTGAATTGTTCCGTTTGTTTTTTG
>JAEIGA010012840.1_pt1 | contig 12737 bp, 6 predicted proteins | sample 9270691 | NCBI WGS metagenome assembly JAEIGA01 (sample SAMN17057246, study PRJNA624740) | gut metagenome | biome: biome; isolation source: fecal sample | host: Bos grunniens | place: China: Xizang | collected 2019 | reverse complement strand
GAGTAAGCATTCCATTCCAACGCATTCTCTGCCTTCACCTGGTCAGTAGCGGCAGGAGCTGCTTGAACCGCGGCAAAGCGTTCTGCAGCCAACAACTTCTTTCCTGTTTCCTGTGCGGCCAGCAAACTGTAACGTAATGCCGTCACACCCCATAAATTGTCTGCAGAAATACGTGCTTCATCATAGACCTGCAAGACACGCGAGTACTCTTTTTTGCCACACAATGCGGCTAATGTAAAGACCAAACGGCGTTCGGCTGGCAATTCTGGGCAAGCATCAATCTTCGCAAGTGCTTCGTCCCATGCGCCCTTTTTCAGGGCCAAACGAATCAAGACTTCTTCAGCCTTTGCACGTTCTTCTGGTGCCAACCCCAAAGAGGTCAAAACCGTTTGTGCCGTACGTTCAGCCAAGGATGCATTCCCATCATCCAATGCCATTTCAGAGGTCGGCAACAATGTCTGATCTGCGAAAGAGAGGCTTGGGAAACCACATGCGCAGAATGCAACCAAAAGAGCGGCCACCGACTTCACCTTGCAGCGGCCCATTGCAATCAGGAAGAGCAATGCCAATAAGAAGAGCGTGCAGGGTGCGCCAAAGACCATTTCACCCCACGTCAAATAGAAAGAAGAGAAGGGCTTTTCTGTCACCTTCACACGCGTAGGGAACGAACCTGGCTCAATCACCTGAGAACGCCCCACAGCGTCAATCACCGTATTCACGCCTTGATTCGTGGAACGCATCATGGGCACCCCAGTCTCAATGCATCGCAAAATGGCTTGTTGTGCATGCTGCGCAGGCTCTGCGGAGGGAGCATACCACGCATCATTACTCATGTTCACCAACAACTCAGCCCCATCCAGAACCGATGTGCGCGCCTCTTTTGCCACAGTGTCTTCAAAGCAAATCAAAGGTCCCACCGTTAAACCAGATGGCAAGCGAATCGTCTTCACCTCAGCGCCGGGTTCACAAGAGACTCCGCTTGGCACTAAACGTTGCAATACGGGGAAGGTCTTATCAAAGGGGAAGTATTCTCCAAAGGGCACCAAGTGACGCTTGGCATACATCTGCTTCGAATCTAAACCCGACGCAGTGAAAACCATAGCAGCATTGTAGTAACGACCATCTGGCAAGAGATACATCCCTCCCAACAACAAGGTCTTATTCGAAGTCACCGAAAGATTGGTTAAGGCCGCCTCTGCACCTGCATGCGGCAAAATGTGCGTCATGATTGCGCTCTCAGGCCACAACCAGAAGTCTGCATTAAACAAAGCAATCACATCTGCATTTCGCTCGCCTTGTTGCCAAAGCGTCTCGTGTTGCAACAACTCTGCCTGGAAACAACACGGCAAATCGGTGTGTTGCACAATCGCCACTGCATCACGCTTTTTCGGCGTCTGGTCATAGGTGTTGATTCGCTTTGTGCCAAACAAAAATGCGGCCAACAACAGGACAAATGCCAACGAACTTTCTGCCGAAAGCAAAATCTTCTCATGCTTTAGGGTGGGTGCACGATGCGTGACGCTCCACCAAAAACGTTCAATAATCGAAGCAATCGCACCATTCACTGCGACCACCAAGGCACTGACTAAGCAACTGCCACCGATGGCGGCCAATTGCGTCACGGGCAACATCTGCGTGGTTGCGAGCGACAAGGGATTCCAAGCAAAACCCGAAAAGAGGTGTGCGCGCAAACATTCTGTTCCAGCCCACAACATCGGTTCGCATACAACCACCGCCAAGATTCTGCCCCACCCTGGCGTCATCGGCAGAAGGCGACGCATGAAGACTGCCGCAACAGCAAAGACTCCTACGTACACCGCTAAAACTGCGCTTAAGCCCAACAACGCAGGAATAATCATTGGCCAAGGCCCACCATTCTCTGCCAAGACCAACATCCATCCCAATTGGAAGCACCACGAAACAAAGCCTGTCACCCATCCCAAGAGAAGGGCTCGCTTCAAACTGAGCTTACCACGCAATAAGAGCAACAGTGGCACTAATGCAAACCAAACATTGCCACTTTGAGCAAACGGCTCCCAAAGCGAAGCCAATAACAGTCCCGAAAGTCCGGCGACACCAAGTTGTCCTAAAGTCATTTTCACGGCATTATCCTCTCTGCCACGACAAGTGAGGTTCCTCCCTGTCCAAACATTGGCACGGTGAAAAGCGTGTGATGATACACGGCTTTCAACGCATTTAGCTTTGCCTCTTGTTCTGGATCAGGCGTTAACACGGGGTATTTTAAAGCAAAGGTATAACCACTCCAAGCGGCTAATTTGGCCGAAGCATCAATGGCCTGTGGTTTTGAAAAGGGGCCCATCTCTAAGCCCTTCGGCACACGTAAACCTGCCTCAACTGCGAGATAGGTATCTTGCGTCCAAATCAAATCGGTTTGCAACCGTTGAGCCGCTTGACGAAGGCGATCGGCGACCTCCCACAGTAAAAAGAGGTCTGGCTTCTCCTTCTGCTTCACCCAAAAACGATCTTGCCCGGCAATCACCCAATCTTGTGCCACAGGCGAAGCACAAAGCGTCAGCGCAACCGTTGCTAACGCAGCCCCTTTCACAAAGGCAGGTTTCAACGTATCAAAGGGTAAATCTGCACATCGCAATGCTATTGCCATTGCGAAAGGTAAAATCGCAGGAATGAGATAGTCATCATACGGAACTGGCGCAAGAAGATGTACCCCAGCAAGCGTTCCTGCGCAGAGCAACCAAAGTTGCGAAAAACACGGAAGCCCCTCTGAATGCGATTTAGTCGTAAGGCTTCCCGTAATCCACAACCATCCAATCAAAGTGCTCATCAAGCACAATAAGGGATTAAAACGCATGAGACGAGCCACGCATCCAATCATTCCAACCAACCCCATGGATTCACGAGCCGCATGAAAGCGTTGCGCCTCAAAGAATTGTTCTCCCCAAAGCAGCACCTCTGGCAAGAAGAGGGCGAGTAACGTCACACCCGCAGAGAGGAGGAAGTACATCCACGCCCACGGTCCTACGTTGCGACGATAAAAGAACAACCATGCCCCAATCGTGGGCAATAAGATTCCCATCGAAACACGCACATCGACCAAGGCCGCAAAAACCACTCCAGCAATTGCCACACAAGCGGAATTTAGGCGAACTTCAGAAGCGCTTCGATGCGTCAAAAGGTACAGCCCAAGTGCAATTCCAAGCGTGCATAGGCCATAGGTTTTCGGGATGGCAGTGAAATAGGTATACCACAAATTCACCCCTGTAAAGGCCCAAAACATCAGGCGAGCGAGGGGTTTATCTTCCGCTTTCGAGAGAGAACGATTCAACGTGCGATCTGCGATGCAGAGCGCGGCAACAGAGAGCCCTGCCGTGAAAAGACGGCCTCCCCAAATGCCAGCAGCCGACCATAACCAACCAAAGCCAGCATACACGACAGGCATTAAGAGGCCTTGTGTGAAGAAGAAATCCTTATGTGGGATTGCGCCAGTCATCATTTGACGCGCAGCATACAAATACCATCCCTCATCTTGATTAAGCGCACCGAGCAACGTATTCGCCAGATAGCAAAGCACCGTCAAGCCGACCATGGTCCATAACCATCGGCTAAGACAGTTCGCTTTGCCCTGTTGCGCGGTAATCACCCCTCTTCTCCACTCAAATGCGTTATGAATTCATGCCAACGGAACTTTCCGATTCGCCAGAGATAGGAGGGAATCGTCGGCAACACATCACAGGTCAACCGGAAGATATTTCCCGCGGAGAAGGTTTTACGCGGATGGCCAGCATAGAAGTGCATGTCAGGCAGAATAATCTTCGTCGGATCTTCTGGCCAGTACCAAAGATGTTCGCCCAAATAGAAACACGGTGTGCCTGCTGCACGTAAGTCTCGCATCTGTGCCGCAGTTTGCCAAGCGGGATGCTGCACTTCACATTCTGCAAGCATCAATTTATAGTAAGTGTCAAAGACATGAGGCGCTGGGATATCTCGCGGCAGCGTTTCCCAAGCCGCCATGCAACGTCCATCTTCACGATAACGGTCATGCAACGACAAGATGTAGACCTTCGGGGCGGGTTCGCTCTGCATGGTTTCCACAATTGAGAGCGCGTAGTTGCTCATACCCACCGCATGGATGATTTTACCAACTGCAAAACAGTAGGTAATCGTTGCCAACGTCGCAGTAATCACCGTGCCCAAAACACGTCCCACCCAAGGCGAACGCGTCACATTGATTGTCATCGCATTGAAGGCCACAATCACTGGGAACATCCAGAATTGAGGCACATAACGCACATAGCCCATCGTCTTCACGGGCTGAATAAAACTCGTTGCCAATAGCACGATGAGCAACCATGGCGTCCCACATCGTCGTGTAAAGCATAGCGTTAACAAGGTCAAACACATGACCACGCGGAAACCACTCCCAAGCCCACTCACTTGGTCCAAGTGGAAGACCGGATTAAAGGGTTTCTTGTCCAACTTCCATTCGTAATAACGATGCGCCAACCACTTTGAGATGTACGCATTCGTCACACGTCCAAAGTATCCCATCGCTGCGGCATCATCATTCAACAAATCAAAATCTGCCGTCATCGCTGGCAAGGTAACATTCTTAGAGAAGGTGTGCTCGGGATAGAAGGGGCCACCATAATTCGCCCAGTTGGTCAAGTAAGGCGAAAATCCAACAAAGAGTGCCAATAAGAAGCCTGCCGTATTCGCTGCAACCCACTTCCAGAAGGACTTTGGGTTTAATTTTCCACGCACAGCACCCCATAGCACGGGAATCGTGAAAATGACAGCGGTCATCACCAAGCTAACCGCACCGGTGAATTTTAAATTGCACCCCAATACAGGGGCAATCACCAGATAGGTCAACCACACCGTGGCCCCAGTCTTACGATAGGCACAAGCCGCCAACATTGCAATCAAGAGCAGTGCATACAGCGAACCATCCTGTGCGCCATAAAATGCACTCGCCACCACACCCGGCGAAAGCAACGTCAACGAGGCGAAGAAGAAGCGCTTCCAACGTCCCTGCCCAAACAAAAGAGGTGTCACACGCCAGGTCATACCGCCCAACGCCACACCCGTGAGCAGAATCAAGGTGTCACCCGATTCAAGATTACCCGTAATTGCAGCCGTTACCGCACTCCAAACCCATCCTGCGCGAGGCAGATAGGCCGTGTGATAACTATTGAAGCAGAGCGGATCAGCGCCCGTCGCCTCTAACAACAATTCTCGCGTGGAATCAAAGACGGGATTCCAACCGTTTAAAAGAAAATGTGCCGCAGGAAGATGGTAAGCCTGCGCATCCCACCATGAGAAAAAGATGAAACTCTGGTCAATGGCAAAGAGTAAACAGACCAACCCTAAAAACCACCCGATGCGAATAAAGCCATCACGGAAGGTGCCACCACCCACCAAGGCAAGTCCCATTGCACCAAGGCACCCTAAGATGCCATAGGTCGCAGACACCCCAAACCCAAAGAGAAAACCAAGCGATGCAAACAACACCGTCAAAGACGGGAATGCCAACAAAACCGCAGGCAACGGAAACATCTTCCGCTTGAGTACGGCGCTCCAGAAGCCCCCCCACTTCTCACAAGTTTCATCCGTAAACGAATCTTGAATGAAGGTTTCTACGGGCTTTAATGTTTGCGAAACAACATGACGAATCGCCTGCGGAAGGTGCTTCCGAGACGATTTCCGATGGTGTTTTTTATGTTTTTTAGTATTTGACATAAAACGGAAATACCGCCCGCGTCAGATGACGGGGCGGCATTCTCAAATTTGAATTAACGCACAGGGTCAGCGGCGAGCTCAGGGAAAAGCGTGCTCTGCACGTTGAGCGCCTTACGCTGAGCATTGAAGTATTCCATTGCAGCCTGACGCTTACGCTGTTCAATCATCTCTTCACGGATGACTTCAGCCGTGGTAGCTGGAGGCACAGGAACGATTAAAGCGGTCACGGAAACCGTAGCGGGCGTGCTTTCGGTCTTCACGAGAATGTGAGAAGCGCGCACAGTGCCAGCGGCATCATCGCGTTCGGTCACCTTCACGATGTGATAGCCGAAGTTGGTCTTCACCACTTCACCAATGACGCCCACTTCCTGTTCATAGGCAGCCTTTTCGAATTCAGGCACCATCATGCCCTTACCGAAGGAGCCCAAGTCACCACCGCGCTGACCAGAGGGGCAGTCGGAGTTTTCAGCAGCCAATGCAGCGAAGTCTTCGCCAGCGAGCAAACGTGTACGAATCGCATCAATCTTTGCCTTAGCTGCGGTAGCATCTGCGTCAGCAGCAGCCGTGCGCTTGCCCATCTTAACGATAGCCTTTGCACCTTCCACGTCCAAAACAGGCGTCACAGCACCTTCGGGCGTGGCATTAATCGTAGCCCAAGCTGCGCCAAAGATGCGTTCCATCATCGCTTCAGGCTGTTCAATCGGCACCTTCACCATGGAGTTGGCAGCCACAAGCGTTTCAAAGGATGCAGGGGTTTCAGCGATCTGCTTTGCATAATCCGCCATGGTTTCATTGGCGAGTGCGACTTCTGCCGCATTCTTATCCAACGCAGCCTGCACTTCTTCTGCGCTCACCACAATCTGACTGAAGACCTTTTCATCCAAAAGGCGCTTTTCGAGCATGCCCTTTTCAATCAATTCCTTCGCACGTTCTGCGCCTGCGGGGTGTTCAGCCAAAAGTTCGTCGAACTTCTTGCCGGTTTCCTTTTCAATCGCTGCGATTTCCGTAGCGAGATAGGCTTCATCCAAAGCAATGCCTTCCTTGGCAGCGGCCTGTGTAATCACATTTTCAACCACAAACTTCTGCACGAGCGAACGGCGGAATTCCTGCTTAGCCTGCGGCAATTCGCTCGAAGGAATCGGGCGACCCGAGTAAGAGGTCACCAAAGCCACCATTTCATCCACCTGCTTCGTCAAATCTGCCCACGTCATCTGAGCATCACCGACAGAAGCAATCACATCCGTATCTTTCGGAGGCGGAGGAAGTGCCACGACATCGCTCTGCACGCCAGCAGGCATTGCGGGCATCTCTAATGCGACCTCGCCAGCTTCAGGCGCAGCCATCTGCTCTACTGCAATATTCACATCTGTATTCTGAACTTCTGCTTCCGACTTATCGCAGCCAGTCACAAACGTCGCGGCCACAGCAAACATTGCGGAACCAAGAACCATTGATTTCTTCATTTTCTTTAACTCCTTGAGTGAAGTGTTGAAATCTTACTATCAACAAACTAAAAACTGACTGTTAGTGTACCATAAAATGATGTCATTTTGCTACTTATTAAGGTAGCGAAATCACCTTTCGATTCTACTGGCTACAATGCAATACACTTCGTCAGCTTCAAATTGCGATTTGCGCTTCCCTAAAAACACTTTTTACCACCATTTACATCACGAAAAAGCCCCTCTGCGCAATGCACTCGAGGGGCGAGGTGTTATATCTTGTTGTGGGGTTACTGGTTAGTCTGTGTGTTTAGGAGATTCAAGTACACAACCCTCAAGACGCAGACACAATATCAAACCAAAGCCCCTTTTTGCAATAGCTTTTTTCACATACCCCTAACCCATGCGTATTTTCTCTACAAGACACAGTCAGACGAACACCGGCCACCCCCTCTAAAATGCCGTATTTTACGCCATATTATCCATTTTTATGTTCTTTTTAGGCATCTTGACCAAAACACATCTTTTTTTACGTACCCCCAAAAATATACACTCACTCCCCTCTTTTAGCGCATCTTATTCCCCTACTCCAATTACCGCATACGCCTCTCTCTTGCGAACCATGCTTTCAGCAAATCCTTTGCGACTGGAAGTGCCGTTGAAGCACCATAACCCCCATTTTCAATTAAGACAGTAATCGCGATTTCTGGATTCTGTGCGGGTGCAAAGCAGGTAAACCACGCATGATCTTGACCGCTATTTTCTGCCGTCCCCGTCTTCCCACACACCTCAATTGCCCCCAACGCAATTCCTTTAGATGTTCCCGAAGTAACAGACCCCCGCATGAGTGACTTCACGCGATTCGCGACAGGATGCGACCAAATGCGTGATGCAGTTGGCTTCTGTTTCAATTCTAAGTGTAAAGGCACATAGGTCCCATCATTTGCGATGGTCGCAGTCATTGCCGCAATGTGAAGGGGTGTGAGGAGCAAATCCCCCTGCCCAAAGCCCAAATAGGCGATACGATTCGGCGCATAATGCAGTTCTGGCACAACGCCCGCCTTACTCCCTAAGGAATATTGACCGCTTTCAGCCAAGGTAATCCCATCTCGAAAACCGCAGCGTGTAGCGGCATCTTCCACGGCTTTCCATCCGCAAGCCGAAAGGGCCTTCGCAAACCAAATATTTGAACTCTCAGCAAAGGCTTTATCAATCGCCACCGCCTCTCCTGCCTTTTGCGGATGCGTATCACGAATCGGCTTGGTATAGGCACCTGGCGACCATCCCGTAGGTGGGCAGACATAACGTCCCCCCTTTCCCCGTTCAAGGGCGAGGGCCGCAGAGAAAATCTTAAAGACCGAACCCGGCGGGTAAAGCCCTTGGGTAGCACGATTAAAGAGGGGCGTATTCCGTCGGTCGCGCTCTGCGGCAAGGAAGTTCGATTCTAAGGGTGCAGGCGAAGAGACTAAGGCCAAAATCTCTCCGTTGCGTGGGTTTGAAACCACCACTGCGCCGCGCCGTTCTTTCATTAAACCATAGGCTAAACGCTGCAATCCACTATCCAGTGTGAGGCGTACATCCTCGGGTTCGGGTTGCTGTAAGAGGTCGCCCAAGCGCTCTGGCGGAGCTGCGCCCCATAATCGTGCGGCAAAGACACGCTCCAAACCCGTGGTGCCACGTCCTTTAATATCATAACCAATCACATGGAATGCGGCAGGCCCCAAGGGCGCTTCGTGTCCCCACTTACCATTTTTACTTGGCCCAGAGAGTAATTCGCCGTGACGATCTAAGAGTTTACCGCGTGTACGACGTTGCTCTTCACGAATGGGAGGGCGTGCATCATGATTCCGTTTAAAGCGTGTGAGCGCCACATCTCCACCGCCGCGGACTTGCCAATAGGCTTGATGCACCAATAACCCAAAGAAGCAGAGCGCCACCAATGTGGTTGCAATCCATCCGCCTCTAAAGCGACGAAGGAGCGCCCAAATGAGCAAGGCCGCCGCCACCAGAGCAAAACTTCCAAGGAAAAGGAGTTGAATCGCACCCATTACGCTTTTACTTCAAAACCAGACCTACCCATGCGCATGACTTACACGCAAGTAGGCTTGTCTTCACAAGACCGTTCTCTCAAGCCATCCAATTACTTCGCGTCTTCGGTGACACGCATCAACTCTTCAATCGAGGTGAAGCCATTGAAGACCTTACGCCAACCATCCTGACGCAAGGTCGTCATCCCTTCAGCCATTGCGGCCTTACGGATATCTGCCGAAGAGCGACGCGCAATAATGTGCGAACCGATTTCTTCGGAGACGCCAAGGAGTTCAAAGATTGCGCCACGGCCTTTATAACCCGTGTGAGCGCAGGCATCACACCCATGTGGCGCATAGACAAAGTCTTGCGGCGGAGCATAAGGCTGATCCCACCACCCTTCCTTCAACGGAATTTCGGCACGGCACTTCGGACAAAGACGACGCGCTAAACGTTGCGCCAAAACGCCTGCCACAGCGGAGGCCACCAAGAAGGGTTCTGCGCCCATATCCACCAAACGCGCGAAGGCACCAGCCGCATCATTTGTGTGTAGGGTGGAGAACACCAAGTGACCCGTCAGAGAGGCGTTAATTGCAATCTCAGCTGTTTCACCGTCACGAATTTCACCCACCATGATGATATCGGGGTCTTGACGCAAAAAGGCGCGCAAAGCACGAGCAAAGGTCAACCCAATTTCAGAGTGCACCAAGACCTGATTAATGCCCTTCATTTCATATTCAATCGGGTCTTCCGCCGTCATGATACGGACATTTACCTTGTTGATTTCATGCAAGAAGGCATACAACGAGGTGGACTTACCCGAACCCGTCGGACCCGTCACCAAAATAATGCCATTCGGACGCGTAATCAGCTTATTGGTCAAAGCAAAATCGCGCTCACTCATCCCCAAATCTTTGAGCTGAACAAAGTTGCCGGCCTTTTGCAACAAACGCAAGGAGACACTTTCGCCATAGGCTGTAGGACACGTGGAAACACGAATATCGATATCTTCCCCGTTCAAACGAATGCCAATACGACCGTCCATCGGCAAACGCTTTTCCGCAATATCCAAGTTGGCCATCACCTTCAAACGGGAGATGATGGCAGCCTTAAGCATGTTCAATTTCGGTGGCACATCCACCTTATGGAGCATGCCGTCAATGCGATAGCGAATGCGCAATTCATCTTCCATCGGCTCCACGTGAATATCCGTGGCGCCCTGCTTGTCTGCTTCAGCGATAATGGAGTTCACGAAGCGCACAATTGAGGCCTCTTGACCGCCTTCGTTCACGTCAATCTTTGAGATGTTTGCGCCATCATCCGAGACGTCATAACGCCCATCTTCAATCATTGCGTCCAAGGCTTCTGCACCCACACCGTAGTGACGCTTAATGGCCTTATCAATCTCTTCAGAAGGGGCGATGCGCACGCGCACAGGATGACCACAGACCAAGCGAATACCATCGGCGGCCACGCTATTCATCGGGTCAGATAGGGCAACCGTTAATTCGCCCTCTTCGACGCTCAATGGTAAGGCGTTATACTGATAAACGGCACGCGCTGGCAGGAGTTGCAGGGCCTCGTTCGTGGGAACAGTCTTCGTCAAATCGACATAGCGCAAGCCTAAGAGCGGCGCAAACTTCTCCAAAAATTCCGCTTCCTTGGCCATCTCAAGGCGTACAACCGCCCCTGCAATGCCATTCTCTTCGGATAAATCGGCCTTTAACAGAATCTCCAGTTGGGCTTCAGTGAAAAGCCCTGTTCGGCGGAGTAAATTGGCAAGGAACGTCTGTTGTACATTCATCTCAACATACCTTAAACTAAAAGTCTCTTAAATCAAAGGTCCGCAAGGAAGTGGACAAATTCTGGATAAATCGAATCCATCATAAACTTTTCGCGTGCAATACGTGCAGAAGCAAGCGACTCTTGCGTAATGCGACTCCGTTGATGGAGGTAACCTAACAACACCCGCTTTAAATCAGCCTCATCACCTGCGCGATACATCGTACCTGCGCCGTAACGCTCAATGAGACGTTGCGTCTCACCTGTTAAGCAACACACCATCGGCAGGCCTGCTGCAGTATAGTCTGCCAATTTGTAAGGCACTGCGACAAAACTGTCTGGGAACATCGGCACGACGGCCAAATCGGAGTCCGAGAGGAGTTGTTGCATATCCTCATTGCTCAGATAACCATAGAAGCGAATGGCTTCACACCCACGCGCCTCACGACGTAAGAGGGGTTCTTTCGGGCCAGTACCAGCTAAGTCTAAACGAATGTGTTCCCCTGACTCGGCAAGCGCTCGCACGACTCTCACCACGGTCATCAAGTCATAACTGCGCCCCATATTGCCCACGTAAATCACACGTAAGGCTTCTGATTCATCTAATGCATAACGGAATGCACCGTTATTCATTCGCATAATGCCGTGATAACACAGATGACGTGGCGCTTTACACCCATACTTCATCGCCAAATTGAGATAGGTCAATCCTACACCTGTCACAGCGTCGGCCTTACGATAGGCCTTTTTGGCCGCTTTGTGCAAGGGGGCTAAGCAAATGCGTGCAAGTAAATCGCGCAACCATGTTGGGCCAGGAAAGAGACGATAGAAGTTCTCTGGCCACGCATCCATGATATCCACCACGATTTTACAGTGCCACTTCCGACGGAATTCACGTGCCACAGCGGCCGTTTCAATCGGTGGCCAAGAGGTTAAAACCACGTGAGGCGCTTCCAATTCACCAGAAGCGACGGCCTCCAATGCCATCCGTTTCCAGTTTTTCGCATAGCAGCGGTGACTCCATGCGCGACGCAATCCCACATTATCTTCATAGTGCGGCGAGGGGATCAAGCGCACTTGAAATCCTTCTGGTGCATCATAAATCGCAGGAAGGCCTCTTGGTCGCTTGAGTGCATGGGCAAAATCACTGCTCCAAAGCACCACTTGATGACCCGCTTTAACCAATGCTCTGCAGAGCAAGCTATACCGTTGCGGGCGGCGTCCTTCACCAGGTAAATTATCAAACGGATTATTAATCCAAAAAATCACAGCCAACTCACCATTCTTTTTCAGGGGCTCTTACAATCTTCGTATCCTTCCCGATGCGTAAGCGTTCGGGATAGTCCAACGAATAGTGCAGTCCGCGGCTCTCGCGACGTTCCATCGCAGATGTAATAATCATTTCGGCGACATCTGCGATGTTGCGCAATTCCAATACATCTGCCGTCACCAAGTAGTCAAAGTAGTAACTATTGATTTCCTCTCGCAGATTGCGCACGCGACGCAAGGCGCGTTGCAACCGCTTATTGGTGCGCACGATGCCCACATAGTCCCACATACACGTCCGTAATTCTTGCCAGTTATGGGCCACCAGGACCGCCTCATCGGTCGGCACGGCATGACCATAAATCCAATCTGGCACCGTCACATGAGCAACCGAAGGAACTGGTTCTTCGCACAAGGCCTTCGCACATTCGCAACCGCACACCATCGCCTCTAACAGCGAGTTGCTCGCCAAACGGTTGGCCCCATGTAAGCCCGTACAAG
>JAEIGA010012839.1_pt1 | contig 12739 bp, 7 predicted proteins | sample 9270691 | NCBI WGS metagenome assembly JAEIGA01 (sample SAMN17057246, study PRJNA624740) | gut metagenome | biome: biome; isolation source: fecal sample | host: Bos grunniens | place: China: Xizang | collected 2019 | reverse complement strand
TGAGATCCCGTCACACAGACTGATGCTCAGAGCGGGTTTGATCCGCAAGATGGCATCCGGCGTTTATTCATTCATGCCTATGGGTTACCGTACCTACAGGAAGGTTGAAGCAGTTATCAGAGAAGAGATGGACAAGGCAGGAGCGCAGGAGCTCATAATGCCCGCACTTCTTCCTGCTGAGGCTTACCAGGGTTCAGGCAGATGGGAGAAGTTCGGTCCTGAGATGTTCAGGCTTACCGACAGAGGCGGCAGATCCTTCTGCTTAGGCCCCACGCACGAAGAGCCTTTCACGGAGGCTGTTAGAGATTCGATCAGATCTTACAAGCAGCTCCCTGTAACTTTATATCAGATCCAGCACAAGTACAGAGACGAGAAGCGTCCGAGATTCGGTGTTATCAGAGCAAGAGAGTTCGTCATGAAGGACGCTTATTCCTTCGATGTTGACGAGGCAGGCCTTGATATCTCCTACAAGAAGATGTACGACGCTTACCGTGCGATTTTCGACAGACTCGGACTTGATTACACGATCGTTGACGCTGACTCAGGCGCTATGGGCGGTTCCGGTTCACAGGAGTTCATGGTAAAGAGCGAAGTCGGCGAGGATGCCATCTGCTTCTGCGACGAGTGCGGCTATGCTGCAAACGAGGAGAAGGCAGGCTGGACAAGAGGAGAGGCTGATACAGCAGCTGAACTCGAGATCGAGAAGATCCACACACCTGACGTTAAGACCATCGAAGAGCTCTGCGGTTACCTTAACTGCGGACCTGAGGCTTTCGTTAAGACGATCCTTTACAACATTGACGGCAAGTTCGTTGCAGCAATGTGCAGAGGCGACAGAGACATCAACGAGACAAAGCTCGGCAATCTTTACGATGCTACCGAGATGGAGCTCGCTGCTTTCGCAGACGTTGAGATGATCACAGGCGCAAAGGTAGGATTTGCAGGTCCTGTTAACCTCAAGCAGAAGGTCGACATCGTTGTCGATCCTGAAGTTGCAGGCATGAAGAACTTCGTAGTCGGCGCTTGCGAGACAGACTATCACTTCAAGAACGTTAACATCGGCAGAGATTTCGAAGCTGATAAGGTTGCTGATATTACCAACGCCAAGGCAGGCGATATCTGCCCCAAGTGCGGCAAGGGTAAGCTCGGCATGGCAAGAGGCGTTGAAGTTGGTCATATCTTCAAGCTCGGCACAAAGTATTCCGATGCTTTGGGCTGCATCTATCTTGATAACAACGGTAAGGAACACAGCATGGTAATGGGCTGCTACGGTATCGGCGTTTCAAGAGTTCTTGCTGCGATCATCGAGCAGTATCACGATGACGACGGAATCATCTGGCCTTCGATCGTTGCACCTTACAAGGTGATCGTAGTTCCCACGAAGGCTAACGACGAGGAGATCATGGGCGTTGCAGAAAAGATCTACGCTGATCTTACTGCTGCAGGATGCGAAGTCCTCATCGACGACAGAAACGAGCGTCCCGGCGTTAAGTTCAAGGATGCTGACCTTCTCGGTATTCCGCTCCGTATCACGGTAGGCAGAAGAGCAGGCGAAGGTATCGTCGAAGTTAAGAAGAGAGCAGAAACAGAAGCTTCCGAGATTACTGTTGACGAAGCTATCAAGATTGCCAAGGAGATCTGAAGGTGTTTTTGAGGGTAGCCGCATCCATAATTCTTTGCGCTTCAATTACCCTTAACGCTTTTCCGGGAATTTTCAGGAAAGGTGACTTTAGACCTGCAACATTTGACTCTTATGAACTGACCCTTGCTGACGGCGCGATTGTTAATTTCAGTCTAGCCGGAGGCAGGGCCGTTTTTTATTGTGATGACGACAGGGAGTTCGATATCACGCTCTCGAAATGCAAGACTCTGAAGACTGTCCGCACTTATACGCGCGGCGGAACTTCTTTCGATGTCGACTTTGCAAGTGACATGAACGAAGACGAACTCTACTATGTCACGCTTAATTACGAAGCGTTCGGAAGACGCATCGATAACGGCAACAACATCATCTACAAGAGCGGCGACAGCTTATATTTCTGGAAGTCTCCCAACTACGAATACAATGTTCAGTCGTGCGAGGAGATGTGGACTGACGAGCAGTCTCTTATGGAATGCCTGCAGCCCCAGAACGATATTGAATGCGACGATCCCGTGCTTATCGGATATTCAGACCAGATCTGCAAGGGCGCTTCCAATGACTGGGAAAAGGTCTACAACATCTATGTCTTTATCGCACACGAGATGGCATACGACAACGTCGAGGCAGGCGGTGCATCAGGTGCTTATCAGGATAGCGCAGTCGATATCTTAAGAGACGGCAAGGGAATCTGCGAAGGCTTCGGCAACTGCTTTGCGGCTTTGTGCAGAGCTCAGGGTATTCCTGCAGTCGTTGAATTCGGAATCGGCATGGGAAGCTACGAAGACATGGTGGGCTTTACTCCTTCTCCCGACGATTATGCCGATCACGCATGGGCTGCCGTTTATCTCGGAGACAGATGGTATTTCGTTGACCCCACATACGATATGTCCAGATACTACAACGACGACGGCGATGTCGATGTTTACGAGGATACTACGCTTTACTATCTTTTGCCTTTGGAATCGTTTTCTAATGACCACAGGATAACTGATGCAGATACAACGCACTGTCAGCCTTCTGCAGGCCACTGCGGCGATTACTGCACATACGAGCTTACAAGAGACGGTACGATCATCATCTCAGGCTATGGAAGACTTGATCTGCCTGATGAAGTCAACTGTTTCAACAGAGTTGTTTTCACTGAGGATTCTGCTATCGACTGCATCGCATACGACTGTTTTGTCGACTGCGATCTTCTTACATCGATAGTGCTTCCTGATACTGTCACAAGGATCGAGGACTACGCATTCAACACATGCGAAGACCTTGAGTACGTATATATTCCCGAAGGCTGTGAATATATCGGCCTGCAGGCATTCTGCTATTGCGATGAATTGAGTTATGTCTACATTCCCGACTCCGTCGTAACGATCGGCGAGTGGGCTTTCGACGACTGCGCAAGACTTTACATCAGCGTACCTTCACAATGGCAGTACATAGCCGCAGATTACGACACTCAGCCGTTCCATATCGAAGTAAGGTAATCACTTGAAAAGGTGCTTTAAAAAGCACGGAGAAAACTTATGTCTTATATTGAATTCCGCGATGTCAGAAAGGTCTACAAGACCGGTTCGGTAAACGTCACAGCGCTTGACGGATGTTCCTTTTATATCGAAAAGGGCGAGCTCTGCGTAATCGTCGGCCAGTCAGGCGCCGGCAAGACTACGCTGCTCAATATCCTCGGAGGAATGGACAGACTCACGACCGGAAAGGTTTACCTCGACGGCAAAGAGATATCCATGCTGAATGCAAATGAACTGGCGCTTTTCAGAAGACAGAACGTCGGCTTCGTTTTCCAGTTCTATAACCTCATTCCGAACCTTACTGCATATGAGAATGTCGAGATGGCAGCGCAGCTCGTAAAGGACCCGATAAGCTGCGATCTTCTCATGAATGAGGTCGGTCTTTCAGAGCGAAAGAACAACTTCCCTGCACAGCTCTCAGGCGGTGAGCAGCAGCGAGTATCGATAGCAAGAGCGATTGCTAAGAACCCCAAGCTTCTTTTGTGCGACGAGCCTACGGGCGCGCTTGATTACCAGACAGGCAAATCGATATTAAAACTTCTCCAGAGCCTCAGCACGGAGAAGGGAATGACAGTTGTAATAATCACACACAACTCCGCTCTTACCGCTATGGCTGACAGAGTCATCAGAGTTAAGAACGGCCAGATCACGAGCAATATAGTTAACGAGAATCCCGTAAGTATAGATACTATCGAGTGGTAATGAGTCCATACGTCAAGACAATATTAAGATCCATCAGGATGACCTTCCCGAGGTTTATCGCAATCTTTGCGATAATCGCTTTGGGAGTAGGCTTTTTCTCGGGTCTTAAAGTCACGACTCCGTCCTTTGTTTATACGGCTGACAAGTATACAAAAGCCAATTCGATGTTCGATTTTAAGATGCTTTCTACTATCGGATTTACCGAAGAAGATATAAATGAACTTGCCAAGCGTACGGGCTGCATCGTTGAAGGCGCATATTCAGCAGATTGCTCTGCAGTGCTTGGCGATAAACTTACTTCAAGCACTGTCAGGTTTATTTCCATAACACAGAATGTAAATCACTTAAGTCTTGAGTCGGGAAGACTTCCGTCAAAGCCTGACGAAGTCGTGATCGATGCATATAATTATCCTTCTATCGAACTTGGAACAAAACTCGTCATAACAGACGAGACTTCCGAGAAGTCTTTAGACATGTTCAAGTACAGGGAATACACGGTTGTCGGAACTGCGAGATCGCCTGTGTATCTTAACTTTCAGAGAGGCACCACCAATGAGGGTTCGGGCAGCGTTTCATTCTATGTGTGCGCACTTCCCGGAGCATTTGATTCCGAGTATTTTACCGAAGCATATCTTTATGCAAACACGGGGCTTTATATCTATTCCGACGAGTATAAGGACTGGGCTAAAAACGCCGAAAAGCAGTACAAGGTCGCTTTGACAAGTGTTATTAATGACAGATTTGAAACAGCTTTAAGAGAAGAATACGACAAGCTCTACGACGGTGTTGATGAATTCAATGACGGCATTAACGACGGCCGCGACGAGCTTGATGATGCACGCAAAAAACTTGACGATGCGCGCAAGGAACTTGAAGACGGCCAGAAAGAATTAGATAAGAAACGCAAGGAACTGGAAGACGGAAAAGCAACTCTTGATGACTCCAAGAGCCAGCTTGACGACTACCAGAAAGAACTGACTTCGACCAAGGTTCTTCTCGATGCGTCAGAGAGCAAAGTCAACAGGGAAAAGGATGAATTAGATGCGCTCAAGGAAGATATCGATTCTCTTTATCAGGAGATCTTCGACGGACGTTCCGAACTCCGCACGGCAAGAAGCACGACGACTTCAAGGATCGCATCACTTAACGTGTCGATCTCAACTTATGAATCCGCTATCTCATCTTTAGAGGCAGGCATAGAAAACAATAAAGCAAGTCTTGAGCAGGCTATAAGCGACATCGAAAGACAGCGACTTGAAACTCAGATAGCAAACCAGGAAGAGCAGATAGCAAATTACCAGGCGCTGATAGAAGAAGCGCAGGCTGAGATAGAAGAACTCGAAGCGTACGCCGCAACTTTCGATGACATCGAGAGTGATCTTGATGAGAAGCAGAAAACATACGAAGAAAAGCTTTCCGACTACAGTGCTAAATACCAGACTTATATGTCCGACAAGATGCAGTACGAGATGGGCCTTTCTTCTTACGAGAGTTCCAAGTCCCAGTACGACTCCGCATATTCGCAGTATATCGACGGCCTTAACCAGTACAACGACGGCCTTGAGCAGATAGAAGAAGCACAGTCCAAGATAGACGACGGCTGGAAGGAATACCACGACGGCGTCTATGAATACTGGAAGGGCTACACCGAGTTTTCTTATACGGCAGATACGGTTTACAGATCCAATCTCGTATACGGTTTTGAGATCCTTGAAAGCGTTGAAGATCCTGAAGTTTATATCCTCGGCAGAGACAAGAACACGGGTTATGTCTGCTTTGATAACGATGCCAAGATCGTTGACGGCGTCGCTGCGGTATTCCCGGTATTCTTTTTCGCGATCGCAGCATTGGTATGCTCCACGACAATGAGCAGAATGGTAAGCGACGAGCGCGGAATAATAGGCACGATGAGGGCTCTCGGATATTCTGATTTTGCCATCGTAATGAAGTACGCGATATATGCGGGTTCCGCTTCCGTTTTGGGAGCAATCCTGGGATTTTTGGGCGGCACGAAGCTGTTTCCTGCGGTAATATGGGAAGTCTACAGGATGATGTACGGCTTTTCCGACGTATCTTTTACCTCAAGTGTTCCGCTCTTTGTCCTCACGCTTTTCGTGGCGCTGTTATGCACGGTCGGAGTCACGGTCTATACTGCGCTTTCTGCGCTGAAGGGAATGCCGGCAGAACTCATCAGGCCCAAGGCGCCGCTCCCTGGCAAGCGGATCCTGCTTGAATACATCGGTTTTATCTGGAAGAGGATGAAGTTCCTTCATAAGGTTTCTGCCAGAAATGTATTCCGCTTCAAAAAGAGAATGTGGATGATGATCGTCGGAATCGCCGGCTGCACGGCTCTTCTTATCACTGCATTCGGACTTTACGACTCCATCTGCGACGTGGTCAACATCCAGTACGACAGCATCATGAAATACGAGCTTAAGGTTGTTTTTGACGATAAGTACAGGCAGTATGCGATAGAAGATGCTGCAAAGGATGCGCTCGCAAATTCAGACGTTCCTTTCGAGTACGTGATCGCGAAAAACGATACTGCCAAGAACAACGGCTCAAACTATGTAAGAGACCTTGAGATGTTCATATCAGACGACCCCAACACGGCTGAGATCTTCGGACTTACGGATGTTAAGACCGGTGCTGAATATGCATGGCCTGCCGACGGCGAAGTTGCTGTCTCCGGAAAACTTGCAGATAAGAATAATGTTAAGGTCGGAGACACGATAACATTGCTTTACGGCGAGGATGAGCATGAGGTTAATCTCAAAGTCGGCGCAGTCTTTACGAACTACACGTTCCACTATGTCCTTATGACTCCTAATACCTACAGGGAAGCATTCGGCAAGCCCTATACTCCGGAAACCCTCCTTATCAAGACTGAAACCAGGAATCAGTCTGACACATACAAGATCGCATCTTATCTGTCGGATAACTACGACATAAAGACATGGTCTTCAACATCTGATTCAAGGGATAGCTTCTCGAATACGATGGAAAGATTAAATTACGTCATCGTGCTCGTAATCGTAAGCGCAGCAGCACTGGCATTCATAGTGCTTTTCAACCTCAACAACATCAACATCACCGAGCGAATAAGAGAGATCGCGACGCTGAAGGTAATGGGTTTTAACCGCAGAGAGACAGGTGCTTACGTAACCCGTGAGAACGTCTTGCTCGTACTGATGGGATTTTTGGTAGGTATTCCTTTGGGATTCTTACTGCACAGGTTCGTAATGGCGCAGATAGCGATGGATATGGTCACGTATCAGATAAGGATCGCGCCTTTGAGCTATGCAATATCACTTGCATTCGTACTGGCGTTCTCGTCTTTGGTAAACCTCATAATGCGCGTCAAGATCGAGAAGATCGACATGGCGGAATCTTTGAAGAGCGCGGAGTAATAAGTTGGATTTAAGGCGTTTCCTGAGAATTTCCCAAAACGCGCCGTTTAGGAAACAAAAGTAGTAAATCAGCCACAAAATACAAAAATAATTTCCTGAATCCTCAAATTCAGGAAATTATTTGGAAACGCAGTTTTGATTAGTAAGTTTTATGATTCGCCTTCGCCGTTCATCCAGCTCTGGTGGTAGTTCTTACGGCGGTATTCCTCAGGTGTCATGCCGGTGGACTTCTTGAAGACCTGAATGAAGTGTGACTGTGAAGAGAATCCCAGGTAATTTGCGATAGTGAGGGAAGACTCGTCCAAATGCCTTAACATGTTGCAAGCGACGTTGATCTTCTGGTCTCTGATGTAGCGGCTCAAAGTGATGCCCATTTCCTGCTTGAAGAGCTTGGAAAGGTAGCTTGAATTGAGCGACAGGGAGTCTGCGATAGACTCGACCGTGAGATTTTCCTGAATATGAGACCTGATGTAGTCGATTGCAACGACGATATGGCGTGAGACTACGCGGTTCTTTGAAAGGTCGCTCATCTTACGGCAGTAGGAACGAAGCATCTCGTTCTGAACGGCATAGATCTCGTCAACTGTGTTAGCAGCATCGATAAGTTCGATGAAAATATCGCTTAAGTTATAAGCAACTGATATCTCAAGGCCTGCCTCGATGCAGAATCTGCTTACGAGAGCGGTGAGGATTACCGTGTGATATTTTACGTTGCGGACTTTATCGGGGCTTAAGACGCCTAAAGTCTGAGTTGAGCCGATGGTCTTGAGAGCTTCCTCGAATCTTGTCGTGTTTCCGCTGGCAACGAGTTCATAAAATGCGATCTCGTGGTTGTATGCAACCTGGCGGTCGCCGGATTCGCCCTCATCCATCAGTCTTTTTGCGAGTTCTTTTTCGATATTCATGTGCAGATTTCCTCGTGTTTTCAAAAGCTTTAGCGCCAAAATGTCAAATCTATTATATAAATTCTATATTTCTTTCCTTGCTAAGTAAAGCTAGCGGAAAAATAGGTTTCCCCAAAAATATTACAAACTCGTAGAATAGGGCGTTTGAGCATAAAATCTTATTGAGTTATTTTGCGAAAAGTAATAGAATTTTTTATATTAGGAAAAGATGGAGGGATGTGCATTCATGACTGATGAACTTAAAGACATCATATATGCCGATTTGTTCAGATACACCGGTAATGCACGCCGTTATAAGAACATCTATACCTGTTATCTTGAAGAGAGAAGGTCATCCCCTGAGTTCAGTTATATCAGCGTTATGAGACGTACGCGTTATTATGCTGACCAGATCAAAAAGTGGGACGGCATCAAGAAAAAGCTCTATCAGATCAAGTTCGCAGTAACTAACTGGAGGCTTGACAGACTGAGCCGTAAATATCATTTCCAGATCCCTTACGATACCGAGATCGGCAAAGGCTTTTATCTGGCGCATTTCGGCCGTGTAATCATCCACCCGAAGAGCGTTATCGGCCACAACGTCAATGTTTCGACGGGCGTTGTTATCGGTACTCAGTTCAGAGGTAAGAGAAAGGGTTCTCCCCATATCGGTAATTACGTATGGATCGGCGCAAATGCCGTCATCGTAGGTAATATCAGGATCGGAAACAACGTTCTTATCGCGCCCGGCGCATACGTCAACTTCGACGTGCCGGACGGCTCCATCGTTATCGGCAACCCCGGTCTCATCAGAAGATCTCCCGGTGCCACACTCAACTACATCAATAACACGATCCTCTTCGACGAATACAACGTCAGTTCGAGCGGAGTCAAGCAGTGGTAAGGTAACTGATGGCGATAGATTCTATATTTTTCAAACAAAACAGAGAGCGCTTTGCCGCCGCGTTGCCGGACCGCACCGCGGCGTTGCTTTTCTCGGGCGACGAAAAGCACATGTCGAGGGATTCCGATTACAGATTCTTCTGTGACAGGAACTTCTACTATCTTACGGGCCTTGAGCGTCCGGGCTTTGTCCTCGTTATCGAAAAGAACGACGGCAATGTTACTTCTAAGATCTATGCTCCCGCAAGAGACTCCATGGAGGAGCGCTGGCACGGCAAGAGAATGGGCTTTGACGACATTTCCGCTTTGACGGGGCTGTCATCTGACGATGTCCTCGACCTCGAAAAGTACGAGGAGAAAGAGTTTGAGCTCATTAAAGACACCGGCATCAAGATCTATCTGGATAAGTCATCTGTCATGACCAAGCCTTTCGAGCTCCAGAAGAAGATAGAAAAGGACGGCAGGAAGGCATCTGACCTGTCAGAGATAACGACCAATATGCGCCTTGTTAAGCAGCCCTGTGAGGTTGACGCCATAAGGGAAGCTGCAAGGATCACGGAAGAGGCTATAGATGAGATGAAATCTCTCATCCGTCCGGGCGTTTCCGAGTATGAACTCTACCTTAAGCTCGAGTATGAGATGGCAAAAAGAAGCTCCATGTCCTTTGCTTTCGAGACTATCGTATCCTGCGGAAAGAATGCTTTTTATCTGCATCATTCCGATCCGGAAAAAGCAGGGGACGGCATTGCAAAAGAAGGCTCCGTTATCCAGATCGACTGCGGCGCCAGAATGGACGGATACTGCGCTGATATCTCACGCGTATTCTTTGTCGGTGCGCCTGAAGGCGAAGACGATAAGAGAATGAAGCTTTTAGGCCTTATCCAGGATCTGAGGAAGGCTGCTTTCGAATATATCGCACCCGGAAAAACATTCACCGGGCTTAATTCACAAATGTATGACATTGCAGGCAAATGGCTTGCGGGACAAGGGCTAATACCTGATAATTTTACAGTGGAGGAAGTGCGCCGTTACTACTGGCACAACACTTCTCACTATCTCGGTCTGGACGTTCACGACGTCGGTCCGAGGGACAAGGAATTTGAAGCAGGTAATTGCCTTGCCGTCGAACCCGGCGTTTACATTCCCGAATGGGACACGGGTTTCAGGATTGAGGACGACTGCCTGGTTACTGAAGATGGCTGTCTGCTCCTGAGCTCCGGGAAGGACGGCCCGGAGGGTATAATTGTCGGATAATGGTTCTGCTGTAACCGCCATTCTCGTTGCGGTGCTTATAGTGCTTTTGTTCATCCTCATCGGAGGAGGACTTTTTGTGCTCTTCATGTCCTACACCGACAAGCTCTTCAAAAGGATATTCAGAAGGCCGAAGCCTTTGCCTCAGGTCGACCGTTCACCCAAGAAGATCGACAGGAGCACGATAATAGGGCGCGGCAAGAACTGGTTTTATACATTCCACAATGAATGGCTCGGCGTAAGAGTTACCTCCTTTGACGGCTGCAAGCTGTCAGGCTATTACAGGCCGTCTTCCGACTCGACATGCAGGAATATGGTCATATTGGTTCACGGTTACGACGAATCACCGGCCGAGATGGCTGCATACGCAAGGCTCATGATGCGCAAGGTCCAGTGCCACTGCCTTATCACTCACATGAGAGGCCACGGCATGAGCGGCGGCAAGAACTTTACATGGGGCCTCATGGAGAGCGTTGACCTTGATGCATGGTATCAGTTCACGAAAAGAAGACTCGGTAATAACTGCAGGATCTATCTTGTGGCAAGAGGCGCAGGAGCCACGGCATGCCTTCTTGCAGCGCAGCAGAAGGAGTTTGACCGCTGTGTCTGCGGCATAATCGCCGATTCTCCGATGTCTTCGCTCACGGCATTTCTTAAGAACAATCTTCCGAACAGCACGAAAATGCCTCCCGAGTGGCTTATCGGCAGCATAAGGAAGAGCGCACAGCGCCAGTTTGGTTTTGACATCAACCGCTGCGACGCGGCTACTCATGCGGGCAGCATAAAGATACCGGTACTCATTTTCCAGGGCGGTGAAGATGAAGTGACAAAGCCCACGGATACGCGTGAGATCTACGATAACCTGCGCTGCAGAAAGAGAATGGTAATCGTCAACAATGCAAAGCACCTTGAGTGCTATGAAAGATCCCAGGCAATGTACGAGCGTGAGGTCCAGAAGTTCATTGAATCCTGCATTGTAAGACTTGTTAAGATTGGCCGTCTTTAATACTGATTATTTAGTATAAGGTGCCATCTCCTATAAAAGCTTTTTCGCGATATTATTTCATGGTGTTGTTTTAAGCTTTTATGAGGCGCTGTTTCGGCGCGGGGATATTTAGGTATCTGATTTATGAGTTCGGCTATTCATACCGGAAAATCAATGACTGAAGGAAGCCTGTGGAATAAGATCCTCGGGTTTGCTTTTCCTTTGGCATTTACGGGCATTTTGCAGCAGCTTTTCAATGCTGCCGACATTGCCGTAGTAGGAAACTACACGGGTGAACTCGGCATGGCATGCATGGCCGCTGTAGGCGCAAATACTCCGCTTATATCTCTTATCGTTAACTCGTTTTTAGGTATTTCTCTCGGCACTAACGTCATCATTGCAAATGCAGTAGGCAAGAAGGATGACGAGACAGTCCAGAAGGCCCTTCACACATCCATGATCGTTGCAGTAATCGGCGGCATCATCATTGCGATAATCGGCGAACTTTTGGCTGAGCCCATCTTAAGATCACAGAATATCGCAGAAGAATCCCTGGGCATGGCAATACTTTATTTCCGTATCTATATCGGAGGCCTTCCGGTCATTCTCTTATACAACTTTGAGGCTGCTGTTTTCAGGGGAATGGGCAATACGAAGCTGCCTTTTATAGCGCTCATAATCTCAGGCATTATCAATGTCGGACTTAACCTTTTCTTCGTCCTGGCAATGCACTGCACGGTAGACGGTGTTGCCATTGCGACAGTCATCTCAAACATGATCAGCAGCATCATTTTGCTTCTGTTCTTAAGGAAGTCGAAAAATGCTGCAAGGTTTGATGAAAAGAAACTTAAGATCGACTGGAAGATATTATGGAAGATCTTGAGAATAGGACTTCCCGCAAGTGCGCAGGCGGCAGTTTTCTCTACTGCAAACATAATCATCCAGGCAGCGATCAACAGTCTTGGCACGAGTGTTGCCGCTGCATCTTCAGCTGCATTTAATATTGAGATCTTCTCATATTATGTTCTCAACAGCTTCGGTCAGGCGTGCACCACGATAACAGGTCAGAACTACGGCGCTAAGAAGATCGACAGATGCAAAAAGACACTCAAGCTCTGCATGCTCGAAGGTATTGTAATTGAGGGACTCATGGTCCTTACGCTTATCGTTTTCGGAAAGCAACTTATCGCGATATTTAATCCTGATCCGGAACTTGTCGAAATCGGTTATGTGCGAATCGTTTTGATCACGACTGCGCATCTTTTCTCGCTGTTCTATGATGTCATGAGCGGTTACATGAGAGGATACGGAATATCTTTGACGCCTGCGATCATCACCATGATCAGCGTCTGCGGCATAAGGATCTTATGGATCTATACCATATTCCGGCAGTATCACACTTTCCAGAGCATCATGACTGTTTACCCGGTTAGCCTCGG
>JAEIGA010012838.1_pt1 | contig 12739 bp, 12 predicted proteins | sample 9270691 | NCBI WGS metagenome assembly JAEIGA01 (sample SAMN17057246, study PRJNA624740) | gut metagenome | biome: biome; isolation source: fecal sample | host: Bos grunniens | place: China: Xizang | collected 2019 | reverse complement strand
GAAGGGGTCCATGATTGCTGCCATGTCGTCAGAAATACGGTCGTCGAGCTTCACTACGTTGCTTTCGGGAATGCAGAGGTATTCAGCGAACGCGCCATCGCGGTTTACGCCTACGCCAATGCTGTTTTCGCAGATGTGCTGCAAGCCGCGGCGGCAGTTACGGCAGTGGCCGCAAGCAATATGACCTTCGCCTGTTACGCGGTCGCCCACCTTGATGTTGCGTACTCCGGGACCTACTTCAGCTACAACGCCTACGTATTCGTGACCGATGGTCATAGGAGTCTTAATCGTCTTCTGGCTCCATTCGTCCCACTTGTAAATGTGGAGGTCTGTGCCGCAAATTGCAGTTTTCTTAATCTTGATGAGAACATCGTTCACACCTACTTCGGGCATAGGAACTTCTTCCAACCAGATGCCCTTCATGGCTTCTTTCTTAACAAGCGCTTTCATTTTGTGATTGCTATTAATGAGTGAAATAATTTGTCGTACTCGACAGGCGAACAACGTCTGCCTTAAATCACTGCAAAGTTACTCTTTCCCTAAAAAAGTTGCAACGTTTTTTCTAAAAAATATTAATGCCGCTTGCGAGTTTTTTTAGCAGAATAAATTGAGGTGATGGCGGAAATCGCAATTTGTTTTTTTGAAAACGGAGTTGTTCGGTAAATTTAATGTAACTTTGCACGGAATATTTTTGAAATACTACATTAAATATCAGATATGGCACAAAAACCATCTATTCCTAAAGGAACACGCGACTTTGGCTTTGTTGAAATGGCAAAGCGCAACTATATTTTCAATACCATTCGTGAAGTGTATGCGCTCTACGGTTTTCGTCAGATCGAAACTCCCGCGATGGAGAACCTCTCTACGCTCATGGGCAAGTATGGTGAAGAAGGCGACAAACTGCTTTTCAAGATTTTGAACTCAGGCGACTTTAAGAATGCCGTTCCTACCGCTGATTATGACGAACGCACAGCGGCACAACTTTCTTCGCGTTTCTGCGAAAAGGGACTTCGCTACGACCTCACTGTGCCCTTCGCACGCTACGTCGTGCAGCACCGCGAGGAGTTACAGATGCCCTTTAAGCGTTATCAGATTCAGCCCGTTTGGCGTGCCGACCGTCCGCAGAAGGGGCGCTATCGCGAGTTTTATCAGTGCGACGCCGACGTCGTAGGTTCCGACTCGCTGCTCAACGAAGTGGAGTTGATGCAGATTGTCGATGAGGTCTTCGCGCGTTTCGGCATTCGTGTTTGCATCAAAATCAACAACCGCAAGATTCTTACCGGTATTGCCGAAATCATTGGCGCAGCCGACAAAATTGTTGATATCACCGTAGCAATTGACAAACTCGACAAGATTGGGCTTGACAATGTCAACAAGGAATTGCTCGAAGGCGGATTGAGCGAGGCGCAGGTCGAAACGCTGCAGCCCATCATCAACCTCCAGGGCACAAATGCTGAGAAACTCGCCACCATGCGCACCGTTCTGGCAGAGAGCGAAGTGGGCTTGAAGGGCGTTGACGAAATCGACTTCGTGCTGACAGCTTTGCAGGGAAGCGACCTTCGCAACGAAATCGAACTCGACCTTACGCTTGCGCGCGGACTCAATTATTATACGGGCTGCATCTTCGAAGTGAAGGCGCTCGATGTGCAGATTGGCTCTATCACCGGTGGTGGTCGCTACGACAATCTCACAGGCATCTTCGGCTTGCCCGGACTTTCGGGCGTGGGCATTTCCTTTGGTGCCGACCGCATTTACGACGTGCTCAACCAACTCGAACTCTATCCTGCCGAAACGCAGACGGGCGTTGACCTGCTCTTCATCAACTTTGGCGAAGCCGAGGCTGCACACTGCCTGCGCTTGGCGCAGACGGCGCGTCGTGCCGGTATCAAAACGGAAGTTTACCCCGATGCCGTAAAGATGAAGAAGCAGATGAGCTATGCCAACGTACAGTGCGTGCCCTACGTTGCCTTGGTAGGCGAGAGCGAAATGCAGGAAGGACTCGTTGCGCTCAAGAACATGCAGACGGGCGAGCAGCGCAAACTTACGATTGACGAAGTCGTAGCCTACATCAAGGGAGCATAGCTAAGCCGCTTTGCAGAGTCGCGTCAGGAGGGGCAATATCCCACCTTTTGAGCGGAATATTGGTGCATATTTTCTGCATATTTTGTGAATATATTCCGAATATTCACTGAAATGTTAAAATCCGAAAATTTTGACACCTGGTGACAAAATTGATTTTTATCAGAAAATACAAAGTTTTAACAATTATTAACTAAATACCCCTAAAATCGGAGGTTTTCATGCCGAAAATGGGCGGAATTTTCACAACATCGGACTTCCGAAAAACAACATCGGACTTAATTTTTACAACCTCAAAGGTTGTTTTTGCTATTTTCAGGGCCTAAAAAAGGGGAAACTATGCAGCTTCCCCTTCCGTATTACAAAGATACAACATTTTTGAGCAAAATCCAAATTTCGTTTTTTCGCGAGGCGCGAAAATTTTAACATTTCACTCTTCGATTTGCTATCTTAGAGTTTACAATTAACATCGCATTTTGCAAAGTCCACTTTCACCGCTCTTGCATAAATATGTGCATATTTGCATAAATATTCCGTTTTATGCATAAAGTCAGTTTTTGCCAATAGCTCGTGCCCACTCCGTTTGTTTGTAGGTTTCGTTGTGGTTGCCATAGATGCAGAGGTGTGCATTTCTGGCATAAGCTTCCTGGGGGACGAACATCGATATGCCGCAGCAGTTGTCGGTGTCGATGTATGCATAATTGTTGTAGTAGGGGCCGACCCAGAAACGAGGAGTAGCCTTCATGTTCGAAACTACTTTGCTGAGTTGTTGGCATACAACCTCGTAGTCGCTCGCGCTGCAAAGATGCTTGATGCTTGACTGTAGGTCGTAGTAGTGTGGGCGGTAGTAGTAGTCGTAGAGGTAGCGATAGTAGCAGTCAACCTCCTCCATGTCGGGGTAAGTAGCGTCCCAGTTGATGCTGGCAAGTGCCCCTTTTATAGTAGCTGCGAGGGCGTTGAGTTCATCCGTTTTTACGGTTGAGATGACTAAGCCATAGTCGTCGTAGAGCGTTGTCATCGTGCTCACATCGTGGAAATAGGTGTCGGCAATGCGCTCCACGCTGTCGGCAAATAAGCCGTCCTCAATCATGTGTGTGTAGTAGGCTCCATCATAGGGGATGGGCATGGGCGAGGCTACGACATAGTCGGTGGCATAGCGCAGGTCGAAGCACGATTCGATGCATTGCATGAGGCAAGAGTCGAAGAAGATGTAGCGAAAGTGTGTGCCCGATTCCTCTATAGCCTTTGCCATGGCGCTGATGTTCATCTGCGAACCCATTTTTCCGTGGGTGTCGTAGTTGGAGTTCATGCTTCCGTTGGCTCCGACGTCGATGCCAAATCCCATGGGCGACATGCTGTAATCTGTGTTCGTCGAAGGTAGCCATCCGTCGGAGTGCGACCAGCATACTAAGCCGTATTCCTCAGCGGGGAAGTACTGAGCCACGCGCTGAACTACGCTTTTGAGCTGTTCGGGGTTTGTGGAGTAACGGTCGTCAGCCCATTGGTAAACAAGCTGCGCATCGGTTTCAGCCGTGAATAGATAGAGGCGTGGCAAACGTGCGTCATCGACGTAAACTAATAGGCGGTCGTCTTCACCAACAAACGATGCCCCGTTAGCAATCTCCGTAGAGTCGTTGCGCCAAGCCGAGATGCCTAAGTCGTTTTGCGCTACGCAGTAGATGAGCACTGTGCGTTTGGCTATGGGCATAGGCGTCTCTCCTGGAATGGGCGCAGGTGGTGCTGGTGGCTCGTGGGTCGAGTCGTTGTCGCTGCATGCGGCTAAGAGTAGGGCGCACAATGCGAGCTGGAAAATATATTTCATTGGGATTGTCGTGAGAGTTCAGGGCCTAATTTTCTTCCAACTCGCAACTATCGAGGTGGAAGTGAGTAGCAGCTTCTTCTTTGCTGAAGCAATAGTAGGTGATGTCGGCTGAGGAGCAAACTTCTTCGTTGTAGCGAATGTCGGCGGCGATGATAGCCATGTTGCGCTTCATTTCAATGAGGCGTGCGCTTACTCGGAGTTGTACGTCGTCGCCCGTAGGGATGGGTTTGCGGTACTTCATGTTGAGGCGCACGGTCTGACCTGCCGTCTGCAATTTGCGGAATACGAGCCAGCCGGCAATTTCGTCGAGCAATGTGGCCTGGATACCGCCGTGCAGCGTCTTTACCCAACCTTGATAATTATCGTGAGCGGTCCAGAGTGCCACGATTTCTTCGCCGTCTTCGTAAGCTTCCATCTTGAGTCCCCAAGGATTGGTAGGCGCGCAGCCAAAGCAGTTGTAGCCTTCGCCAACAAGGTGGAGCCACGGATTTTTTATTTTTTTCATTGAAGGAACGTTTAGTTATAAGGGATTTTCTGTTGCAAAAATACTAAGAAACGGGCGAAAAACGGCATTACTCCTCGCCAAATTGCTACTTTTTGGCAGAATGCGCCGATAAGATTTGCATGTGTGGCAGATAATTTGTTACTTTGTCCGAAACTTTAAGGTAGTAATTTACGCAATGAAGAAGAGAACACTTTTTACTTTGCTACTTGCTTTGACGATGGTTGTGGCTTGTAAGCAGCAGACGGTCGAGCAAATTCCAGAGGAGCAAACTCCGGTGGTTGAAAAAGAAGAAGCAAAGCCCCGCGACCCTATCGCAGACCAGGAAGGCGTCAGAGAGTATGCCATTACGCAGGGTGGACACAAGTATGCGATAGTTGTTGAGCGCAAAGCCGACAAAGAAGCCCCCGTGGTCAAAGATATTCTTGGCACTGCGTTTTACGACAACACGGTGAGCATATCTATTAAGCGCGACGGCGCAGATTTTTTCCACCGCGTTTTCAGAAAAACCGATTTCGACAAGATGCTTTCGGAGGAAGACCGCACTTATGGCACATTAGCCGGAATGAGTCTTCACGAAGAAGGGAGCAAGGGCGATGTGCTTGCATTCTTTGCGCAAGTATGTATGCCAGGAATGGATGGAGGTATGCATGCCAGGGTGTTGCTGTCGCTGAAATCTTTGCAACTGACGTTCGAGGTTGACGATACGCCCGACTTGGATCTTACTTCCTTGCATGCAGAGGAGGAGGGCGTGTAAGTTGTGCTCAGGGGTTTGGACTGAGGATTGTTGAGCGTAGCGCTTATTATATATATGAGTAGCGTAGTGCAGAGTAGCTTTGCAGAAATGGAATTTTTCTGCGTACTGGGCAAATGTCAGAGCGCCGTGCTCTTTGTGAGGATGGACTGAAGTACGATTTGTTGAAACTGAAGTCCAGTTTGTTACGACTGAAGTCCTGATAGCTCAAACTTAAAAATGGCGAAATCTGAATCTTGAGTAACAGCATCTGAATTCAGAGCAATAAAAAAAGGGTGTTTCCTGCGTATGTGAACGAGGGAAACACTCTTATTTTATATTGTCGCTTCGACTTATTCAGCTACGGGAGCTTCTGCGGGTGCTGCGGGAAGTTCTGCAGCTGCAGGAAGTTCAGCAGCGGGAGCTGTGGGCGCAGTGGGGAGTGCGATTTGCATTTCTGTTACTACGCTGTCAGTGTTCTTTGCTTCGGGAGTTGTATAAGCTGTGCAGATGCACAATACAACGAGCGCAGCTGAAAGGCCCCAAGTGATTTTTTCTACTAAGTCCGTGGTCTTGTGAACGCCAATGATGGAGTTGCCTGCAGCCATGTTTGAGGTAAGACCGCCCCCCTTTGATTCTTGAATGAGCACGATGAGCGTCAAGAGAATCGCCACGATAACTGCGAAAATTACGAGTACTGGATACATTGTTTTATGATTTTGTTTTGTTATTGATTAGCTGTAGTTTGCGTAAGAAACGCAATTGGTCTGCAAAGTAACTACTTTTTTTCGGATAATTCAAATTTAACTTGGTAATAATTTCAATTGCCTTGTCGTAATTGCCTTGTTTTGTATAAATTCGTGCCAAAATTTCGGTAAAATAGTCCTCGTTGGCTTCTTCATTGTCGGTATTGGGCACATAGGTGGGCTGTTCCTGAAGCGTAACGCGCTGCTTGCCGTTCTCGATGTACGAGTTGATGAGTTCGTCGTGCTTCTCAGGTTCGGGTTCCATGTCGTCGAGTTCAAGCAGGTAGGCTGCGTAGTCAGTTGTAGCGTCGGCCACGGTGAGTGTACGCTTTCCTCTGCGTACGTTCATGTCGGGCGTTGCGGCAAGGAAGTTTTCTATGAGGTTGTTTGTACGGTCGCCTGTCGGGTATGTTTCGGTTGCTAACTGCGTGTGTTGAGTTGTGGTGTTGGTAGCGGTTTGCAGTTCATAGTGCGCCCCTTCTACCATGTTGAAAAGCGCCTTTCGGTTGGGTACAAACAGCGCTGTTCGCCTCAACTCCTCACCAAATGTCGGGTCGTGCAGCAAAAACAGATTTTGAAGCATGAGCATTCGCGCCGTTTGGTGGTAGGGGTGTTGAGCCAATCGTTCGCGCAGTTTATGAAGTGTGTCCTTGTTTAACTGCTCGGGGTGTTCGATGAGATATTGTAAATCCACGTTGTGAGGGAAGTTTTTGGGGGATTTCGGAGTGTGGAGTTATGTGCGAGGCTGCTTTTCTTACCAGTCGGCTACGGTGGCGTTGAAAATCTGGTCGGCGATGTCCTTACACATTTGTGTTACGAGCTCTTCCTGAACTGCTGCCAACTGTTGGTTAGCGTCGTATTGGGTTGTTGCAGAGAATTGTTTTTCCCACGCTTTGTTGTCGTGCTTGTTTTCAAAGCGGATGTTGACAGTCATCTTGAGCTGTACCTGAGCTGCAAATCCGTCGGCCGAAACGGCTTTGTTGAACTGTTCGTAGCTTGTGATTTCGCCGGCAATGGTGAGGTCGCCTCCTTTTTTTACGAATTTGAGTCGCGTTTGATTAGCGTAGAGGTCTTGCAGCGTATTGTTGAAGATGGCTTGCATGGGTGCCCATCCGTAGGGTGCGCGATTGACGATTTGGTCAATCTGCAGCGTTTTGATGACGTCGTAATTGATGGACGCGCTGTTGAACTTATAGCTTACTCTGCAACCTGCAACGATGAGGCAACCTGCGATGAGTAGCGATGCGATGATGTATTTACTCCAAGCCATATTCTTTAATTTTTCTGTAGAGTGTGCGCTCTGAAATGCCTAAAATCTGTGCGGCAATCTTTCGGTTGTTGTTGGTTTCGTGTAGCGTCTTCTTGATGAGTTCTTGGCTGAGCGAGGATAGGCTGCCGGTGTGCGTTTCGTGCTCGGATTCTTCGGGGATGAACTCTTCGTAGTCGGTAGGTTCTAAAATTTTGTTTTTCCCAGTCGATGTTACGATGTTTTCGATTACCGCGGGGTGGAAACTTGTGGGTGGGAGTGTTGTGTTGTTGCTGATGATGCGCTTGAGCTCATCGACTTCCTTGCGTAGTTGGTAGAGCATGGCCATGATTGTGGCATTGTCGAGCTGGAAGAGATTTGATTGGTTGGGCTCAGTCGTTTTTCCGATGGGCATAAGTTCTCCCTTGTGGCGCTCTGCGGGTATGTAGCTTTGCAGAATTTCGGGCGTGATGGTACGTTCTTCAGCCGTGATGCTCATGTTGGTCACGATGTTGCGCAGTTGTCGCACATTGCCTGGCCATGAGTAGTCGAGCAACTTGTTTTCGGCTTCGGGGGTAAGGCGGAGTGGCGGAATGCTGTAGCGTTCCTGCATTTCCATCGCAAAGAATCTGAAGAGCATGACGATGTCTGTGCCGCGATGTCGGAGTGGCGGGATGTCGATGCTCACGCAGTTGAGGCGGTAGTAGAGGTCTTCGCGGAATTTGCCGTCGGCAATGGCTTTTTCCATGTTGACATTTGTAGCAGCTACGATGCGCACGTTCGTTTTGCGCACTTCGCTGGACCCCACGGGGATGTACTCGCCCGTTTCGAGCACACGCAGCAGGCGGGCTTGTGTGGCAAGCGGCAGTTCGCCGACTTCGTCGAGAAAGAGTGTGCCTCCGTTGGCTGAGGCGAAGTAGCCTTCGCGCGAACCTACGGCTCCAGTGTAGGCTCCTTCGACGTGGCCGAAGAGTTCGGAGTCGATTGTGCCTTCGGGGATGGCGCCGCAGTTGATAGCAAAGTAGTTCTTGGACTTACGTTTGCTGTTGTCGTGAATGATGCGCGGAAAGGTTTCCTTGCCTACACCGTTTTCGCCGATAATGAGGACTGATAAATCAACGGGGGCTATTTTGAGAGCCGTGTCGAGCGCACGATTCAAACCATCACAGTTGCCTATGATGTTATAACGTTGCTTGATGCGTTGAATTTGTGAGTCGGTCATTGAAGATTTTTTTATGGGGTTACAAATTTACGGCTTTTCCTCGGAATATGCGAAGAAATCGGTAGAAACTCTTTGCGATTCGTTGCTTATGAGCGGCAATCGGAAACGTTGCTTTGCAGATTGCTTGCTCATCGTTGGGGTTTGGGGCTTGCAGTCAATGCATAGCAAGGGTGTGTCAATTTTTACTGTTGACACACCCTTGTTTCCGTTGTTTGGGTAATACCTGAAACGCTATACGCCGGGCTTGAGTGGTGTAGCCGCAGTGGCGTGAGCGCTTGTATTTGTTTTTGCTGCGATGAATTTTAATATGTGTAGTCAGCTCGTGCAGCTTCGCCGTTGTACGTGAAGGTGCAGAGTTCCACCATGCCGTCTTTGTTTACGGAGTAGTTGAAGTGGAGCTCGTAGTCCTGATGTCCTGATGTCTCGGGGTAATCAATTTCGATGGACTTCACAAGTCGCTTCGTGGCGTTGCCCATGAGTCCGGCGTAGTAGAGGTGTTCGAATCCGAAACAGCCTAAGGGCTTTGACATCAGTTCGGGCAACAGGCCGTTGGTGTTGGGAATGTCCGACGGGGTGAAGCGATAGTAGGTGGGGGCATCGTTGTTTTCGTAGTAGGCAATGCTCTTGAGGTCGCCATTTACGTATTCGATGTCAGCACGTGCACGCGATACGTCGGCACCGAAGTTGACGTCTTTCACAATTTTGTCCCACGCCGTGAGACGTCCTTCGTTGTAAACAAAGCGATACTCGTCCTTGTTCGCAGTGAGGTAGGTGACGTTGTGGTTTTCGTCGAGCGTAAGCCCCATTGCGAGGTTGCCGGTGTTGACTATGCTTACGGAGTTTTCGCCATAGATGAGCTGGCTGCCGTATTGGATGTTGACGCTTGTGGGGTTGTAGAGTGTAGCTGAAGCGCTGGTGAGGCGTGTGCCTGTGTAGCCGAACTGCCAGTCGTAACAGCCGTTCATGTTGCCACGGTGGGTGATGCTCTTCACGCGAACGTCGCTACTGCCGGGCAGAGTGGGTTGTATCAATACGGGCGTGGGTTCGTCGCTTGAGCATGAAGCCATCAGTGTAGCTATGCCGATAAAAAGGATGCTGATTTGTTTCTTCATAGTTTTCGTTAAGTTTCATTTGTCAATAATGTGGGCAAAAATAGCATATTTTTTTGGATGTCGGCATTTTTTATGCAGAAAAAAATGGGCTGGCTTGGGCGAATGTGCTTGTTTTTAGGCTTAATATTAGGGTAGGGTTTCTAAAAATATTATTTTTGCAAGTGTAATTGTGCGTTTCTGTACAGAAATCTTTAATGCGTATGACGACATTTCTTTTAATCCTGGCGCTGGTGCTGGGACTTATAGGGCTTGCTGGAGCGGTGCTCCCAGTCTTGCCAGGGACGGTGCTTTCTTATTTGGGTTTGTTGTGCTTGGGCTTTGTGCCCGAGAGTGCGGTGGGAACTTCGGCGCTGCTGACGTGGGCACTGGTGGCTCTTGTGGTGATTGTGTCGGATTACTTTCTGCCAGGCTACTTCAGCAAATTGTGTGGCGGCACAAAAGCTGGCGTCACGGGGGCTACGATTGGAGCCATCTTAGGCGTGTTTTTCCTGAACGCGTTGGGCATTGTGCTGGGCCCGTTTGTAGGTGCGGTTGTCGGCGAGATGGTTTCGGGCAAGTTGCCTTTGCGCAAGGCTATCGTCGTGGGGCTCGGGGCGCTGATGTCTTTCTTTGTCGGTACGGGTGTGAAACTCGTTGTCGGCATATGGATGCTTTACATTATTGTGGCTGAATTTGTGGATATTGTGGCGCAATGAGCCGCGCAGTGTGCGCAGTGAGCGGCAATGTTGTTTGCGCTATATATTAAATAATGAGTGGCGCAAACGGCATTCATTTGTATTTGTGCGCAACTGCATGGAGAGATGCATTGGGGCGCTCTTGAGTCGTGACTGGTGCGTGGTGTGCGCAATGTTGTTGCATGTGTTATGGTGCAGCTTTGAGGACCTCGTTTTTTGCTTTGGAGGTGTTGTCAGCAAGCTGTTTTAGAGCTGAAAAAAGTTGCATTTTTTAGCTGCATTTTTTTCTTTGTTTTTTCGTCGGATTTTGATGAAATTTTGCCCAATTTTGACTCGTTTTTGCCAAAAGTTATCCACAGTTCGCAAATTTTTTATGTTCAAATTTGCAGCTTTTTTGTCTTTTTTTGATTTTTTTTCGTTGGAGTGTCAAAATAGGTTGTTTTTCGATTGAAATCAGGCTGATTTTTGACAATGTCGGAGGTTGTAAAAACAACATCGGAGGTAATTTTAACAACCTTTGAGCTTGTTTTAACAACATCAAAGGTTGTTTTTGCTATTTTTGAGCCAAAAAAAGGAGAAAACCATGTGGCTCTCTCCTCTGTAATACAAAGATACAATATTTTTTTGCGAAATCCAAATTTCGGTTTTCGGCGGACCAGCAAGCACGGATGTTTTAACCCCGATTTTGCAATCTGCTACCCCCGAAAATGGGGTTTTCGTGCAGTGCTGAACTGTTCGGAAATCAAAATCAGTAGTAAAAAATCAAACTTTTTTTGAGCATTTTTCAAAATGTTCCACGCAATGTTCCACGCCCAGCTTTTTGGCGTGAAAAAGCGGTTTTTTCCTTCAGGTGAAGCGCATTGTGTGCGTGGCATTTTTTTTAGTTTCGCAAGAGGCGCGCAAAGCTTGTTTTTGGCTTTGTCCGGAGTGGGGCAGTGGGCGATTTTCAGCAGCCGATGTTGGATGTCTGGCGTGCGTGGTTCGTTTGCTGCGTTTCCATGTGCGGAGTTCTAAGGCTCTATGCTGGGGTGCTGCTCGGCTTCTTCAACTAAGTCGTTGGGGATTTGCTTGGCGGGCGTGATGCCAAGCGTCTTGAGATTTTCGAGTCGGCGAACGATGTTGCCAGGACCCTCGTGGAGCTGGCGGAGTGCGCGGGTATAGGATTGTTGTGCGCTGTCAAGGTTTCTTCCTACGGTTTGGAACGTTTCGACGTAGGTGACAAATTTGTCGTAGAGCAGGGCGCTTTGTCGGGCCACTTCCTCGATGTTCTTGTTTTGGCGCTCGCTCTGCCAAAGGTTGTAGATGAGGCGCAGTGTGAGCATGAGGTTCGTAGGATTGATGAGTACGATGCCTTTGCGGAAGGCATAGTCGGCCAGTTGCTTGTCGGTTTGCAGTGCAAGGATGTAGCTACCTTCGTTGGGGATGAACATGAGTACGTAGTCGAGCGCCTGGGGCACGTGGCGTTCGTAGTGCTTGGCAGCGAGCTCATCGATGTGTTGCTTGATGCTGAGCGCATTTTCCTTGGCAGCGCTGTTGCGTTCGGCTTCGGTTGATGCAGCGATGTAGCGGGTGTAGGCCGTGAGCGATGTTTTTGAGTCGATGATGATGACCTTGCCGTCGGGACACAGAATTTCGACGTCGGGGCGCAGAAGCTTGCCGTCAGTGGCTTTGGTAGTGTGTTGCGTGCGGTATTCGTAGTCTTTGCGCAAACCTGAGTTTTGCAGAATGCTTTCGAGCAGTTGCTCGCCCCAGTCGCCCTGCACTTTTCCGCAGTCGCGCAGCGCACGTGTGAGCGCCGCTGCTTCGCTTCCGAGCGTTTGGGTGCGTTCGAGTAGCAATTTAAGGTGGTGTTCCACCTCGGCTTTCTGAGTTGCGGCGTTTGTGCGGCTGTCTGCAATGTTCTTGTTGAGTCCGGCGAGTTGCTCGCTCAGTGGTTTGAGCCACAGGTTGAGCTGTGTTTCGTTGTTGTTGCCCAGTCGTCGCTGGTTTTCGTCGAGGATTTCTGTAGCAATGGCCTTGAAGTGGGATTCAAGGCGTGCATCGTTGTGGTTGGCAAGTTCCTTGATGCGATTGAGTTCAGCATTATGGTTTTGTGTGAGTTGGTTGACGAGGCTTTTGTTGTGGAAATGAGCAAGTAAGTAGCCGATGACGAGGCTGACGATGGCTGTCGCAATAATGACGATGGCTATTTGCATGGATATTTTTAATGAGCGTGTTTGTAATATGAGGAACAAAGGTACGACAAAGAAGTGAAAGTGAGTGCGAAAAGGGGTAAGAATCTTGTCTGTAAGCATTTAAATGATGTTTACTAAGATGTAGCAAGCAGTGTTTCAAATGCCGAAGAATCGCATTTCGCGAACATCTCCCTCCGAAGTCAGGATTATCGGATGTTTAACGATAAAATAATAATGCTTTTTTATGTTTGTCGGCAAAGCAGACCCTCAATTTCAAATTAAATAAGTACTTTTGTCTCTTAGATGTGGTATATACCGCTTTCAAAACAAGAAAGATAATGGACCGCCTGACAAAAGAACAACGATATAAGAATATGTCGGCAAACAAAGGGAAAGGTACCAAACTTGAACTTTTGTTTGGCAAAT
>JAEIGA010012837.1_pt1 | contig 12739 bp, 7 predicted proteins | sample 9270691 | NCBI WGS metagenome assembly JAEIGA01 (sample SAMN17057246, study PRJNA624740) | gut metagenome | biome: biome; isolation source: fecal sample | host: Bos grunniens | place: China: Xizang | collected 2019 | reverse complement strand
GTAGAGCCACAGACGGTAATACAAATGGGTGATTGCCCAAATGTTGTTTGTATAAAGGTCGTTGCCATCGGTGTTGAACGCGCCAAGCACACTCTCCAAAGAACCCTCGCTACCATTTACACGCGATGTTCCCATACCCATATACCAAACGGCTACGTTAGAGAAGAAGTTGTTGGTAACCTCGGTTTGTCCGTTTAGGTTGAAGACACCCTGGTGCTGGTGACCAATCTCGTGAGCAGGTCCCCAAGTGGGGCCTGCCTCGTTGGCAATGACACCAATAATACTACCCATTGTGTTGTAGTGGTAGTTACATACACGCCAACCACCGCTCATATAACCGCTAGGCGCACCGACGGCTGCGCCATGATGGTTGAAATATTCGCTGTAATCGAGACCCTGACAGAACTCCTTGTAGGTTTTTGTTTCTCCGTTAACAGTAGCCTCGCCATAGTTGTAGATTTCGGCAGCAGTTCCCTCGCTTGTCCAACGTGGATAGAGTGAGTTCATCTTGTCCATTGTGGAGGTACTCACAAGACCCATTGTTGCAAGTTCGCTGTACATAATGCGGTCCCAAGCCTCGAGCATAATATTGATTTTACCGTTTGAGGCATCGAGGTTCATTCCGGAATAGCTACCGGCAAAAGTTCCGAATGTATTGCCACTGCCGCCATAGCAGTTGGGTGCTGTGGGTACTGTTATATTGTCAAGATGATACAAAAGTCCGTTTTCCATACCACCGCCATCATTAGCCTGCTGCCCCAGAGGGAAAAGCAGTGTCTGACGATGACCGAGCAAAGGAAAATCACGGTTTGGAGCATCGGTACCGTTAAGCGGAGCACGCACCTTGTAGTAGTTCCAATCCTCGTCGTTATCCACCTCGCCCCAAAGATCCTCTGTGCCCGAATCTGTTGCACGGTAGTCACCCATTGCATTGTAATATCCATTGATGTGTCCACCTTCGATGTGGATTTTTATAGGCTTATATTTCGACAGTTTGCGGTCCTCGGGGAATTTATCGTCTATTGTCTCACCATTCCCGTTGTATGTGTGAACAAGATAGTTAATCCACAGTACGCTTGCATCATTGAAATAAGGAACGATGTTCAAGCCTTTGTGCAACTGTGTATACGAAACATTATTGTAGTAGCCTGTTGCACCAAGACCGGTCTGATGAGCCACCCAAAGCTCTGCGCCATCGGCAATGTCACCATCGACCATAATGTAGATGGGTTCACCGCTATTGGCGTAGATACCGGTAGGGTTATCCATATTACAGTGTGCGTTGAAGCGCAAGTAGCTTGTAATCTCTCCTTCAATACTGTAAGGTTCGTACATCTGCACACGGAAACGTTTGGCGTAATCGTCAGACCAGCCCTCTTTTCCTGTAATAGCGTTATTCTCGCTCCAGTTGTCACCACGCACTTTCCTAACCATATTTTTCAATGTTTGTGGAAGTGCAGAATAATTTTCATCATTCTTGAGCGCATCATCACTCATATTAGCACCGGTGTACGCATCATTGAGGTTTGTACAAGCCTTGTCGGTGAAGATTGATTCAAGTTTAGTCTGATAACCAGAAACTGTTGCCGATGGAACGACAAGTGCATCCACTGCACTCCAAATGGCTTGCAGTTCACTATCAGTATAAGACACCTCTATCGGTGTCCACTGAGAATTTCCGGCACTATTTTCCCAGCTGACGATGTTGTTGCCGGCATCCTTGTGCATATACGCATATCCATTGGTATCAGAAGCACCGCGGATGCAGTAGTTGTTATTCACTGTCGAAACGGTGAAGTTGTTACTACTCTCGGTCAAGCCCCACTCCCCAGATGTACCGTTGTTACCCAAAAGGTAACGGCCGTTACTGAGGTTGCGGAAGGTGTAGTTACTGCCGTCTGTAGTCACATACCACTGTTGGGCCTTGTCACTCTCACTTGTAGAAACCGCAGCAACATCGGTAAGCGCGCTTGCTCCCAACGAAACAGAAGTGGTTCCGCTGCAGACAATACGATAGACTTTACCATTCTCAAACTGCGCCCACGATGTTGTACTCAACATCAGCAGCACAGTAACAAAAAGATGTGTAAAAATTCTTTTCATTTTTATATTTTGTTTTTTTATTTATACTCAACACGTTACAAACCGAGGTCTTTTAAACAATTATTTACATTACTTAAAAAACACCCGGAAAGCGGTTTGAAAAAAACTTGTATTTTTATGCATAACTTATTACTACACAATAGCATACAAACACGCAAAAATACAAATTTCCGCTCGTTTTTACAACCAAAAAACAGCAATTATCTACAACCGGGAACAGATTTTAAACAAACAATTGTTTTTGTAGCACATAGGGGCTCTTGCATCCCACGAAAAAGCACCGGCAAGAAACTGCTATAACAAAAAGTACGTTCCGTATCATTTTTAGAGAGATTATTCGTATCTTCGCGACATATGTCAAATGATAGATAAAAAACAGAACAATATGACAAAGAAACTTAATACAGGTACGCTGTGCGTGCAGGGCGGTTGGCAGCCAAAGAAGGGCGAGGCACGTGTGTTGCCGATATTCCAGAGTACAACATTCAAATATGAAACAAGCGAGCAGATGGCGCGTCTGTTTGACCTTGAAGACAGCGGTTACTTCTACAGCCGCCTGCAGAACCCCACGGTTGACGCGGTAGGTGCAAAGATAAACGCACTCGAAGGCGGTGTGGGTGCTGTGATGACATCATCGGGGCAGGCTGCAAACTTTTATGCAATACTCAACATCTGCCAGGCAGGTGACCACTTTGTTTCGGCAACTACAATATACGGTGGCACATACAATCTTTTCGCTGTCACATTGAAGAAGATGGGCATTGAGGTTACATTCGTAGATGCCGATGCTCCTGCCGAGGATATTGAGAAGGCGTTCCGCCCCAACACAAAGGCGCTATTCGGTGAGACAATATCAAACCCCAGTGTGAACGTACTGGACATTGAGAAGTTTGCCGACATTGCCCACAAGCACGGAGTGCCCCTTATCATTGACAACACCTTTGCAACACCGGTAAACTGCCGCCCCATTGAGTGGGGTGCCGACATTGTGACACACTCGACAACAAAGTATATGGACGGCCATGCAGTTGCAGTTGGCGGTTGCGTCATTGACAGCGGCAACTTCGACTGGGAGGCACAGCACGACAAGTTCACCTGCCTGACCGAGCCCGACGAGAGCTACCACGGGCTTGTATACACAAAGAATTTCGGCAAGGCTGCCTACATAACAAAGATGGTTTCACAGGTGATGCGTGACCTGGGTGCAATGATGGCTCCCGAGAATGCGTTCCTGCTGAACCTGGGACTTGAGACACTGCACCTGCGCATGCCACGCCACTGCGAGAATGCACAGAGAGTGGCCGAGTATCTTGAGAAGCACCCAAAAGTAAAGTGGGTGAACTACTGTGGCTTGCCAAGCAGCAAATACTATGAGCTTGCACAGAAATACCTGCCCAACGGCGGCTGCGGTGTGATGGCATTTGCAGTAGAGGGTGACAAGGAAGATGCTATACGCTTCATGGACAGTCTGAAATTCATTGCCATTGTGACACACGTTGCCGATGCGCGTTCATGCGTGCTTAACCCGGCTAGCCACACTCACCGTCAGTTGAGCAATGAACAGCTCATTGAAGCCGGCATAGACCCCGACCTCATACGCCTTTCTGTGGGAATTGAGGATGCCGAGGATATCATTGCCGACATTGAGCAGGCGCTGGAAGTAATCTGAAAAGTTGCGGAGCCATGAAGAGACTGCTGTTATTCGCAGGCATTTCGCTAATGTGCGGACACATCGCCGCCGCAGAGGCTTATGCGACTACCCCATCTGATTCCACACGCACAAAGATGGAAATCAAGAAGATGGATTTCAAGGCCACAGGCAATACAAACCTTGAAAAGAAGGAAAAGGAGACACCACCCGCAGCCGACAAGGCCCTAAAAGTTGAAAAAGACAACATAAAGAGTAATCTTACACCAATAGAGGAGAGATTACCCGAAAGTGGTAAGAAAAGCTCGGCCGAGGAGATTAAGGACATGGCGCGGAGAGAGGGCAACAAGCCTGTAAAGAAAGCCACAAGACCTGCTGTGAGTTACCCAAGCTACCCGGGAGGAAACGTTGCAATAAGGGAATTTGTAAGGAAAAACCAACAATACCCCCAGGAGTGCAAGCGCGAACGTCTCACAGGCAGGGTTGAGGTACTGATAGCCATAGCACCCGACGGCACGCCGCACAGTGCTACAATTTCCAAAAGCAGCGGAAATGTACACATGGATGCCGAGGCCCTGCGCGTGGCGGAACTGATGCCCAAATGGACTCCGGCAGCAGAGAGTGACGACCCACAGAGCATTGACTACGTGATATTCGTAAACTTCCGCCCCGGAAGATAGGGTTCTAAAGGTGAAAGCGGAAAGGTGAAAAGCGCGAAGTTTGTATGCAAACTTCGCGCTTTTATTTTTAACCAACCTTTGTGTTATTTAAACTTGACAAACAAGTTTTCAGTTTTCACATTTCACTTTTCAGCTCACATCACCCCTTCGCCTTGAATGCCAGGGCATAGAGCTTCATCTGCTTTATCATTGCCAGGAGTCCATTGCTCCTTGTCGGTGAAAGATGCTCCTTGAGTCCTATAGCCTCAACAAAATAGGGCTCATTATCAAGGATTTCATCGGGGGTTCTGCCAGTATAGACCTTGATAAGCAATGAGATTATGCCCTTTACGATCAAGGCATCACTCTCGGCACGGTAAAAGACCTTTCCGTCAACGAAATCGGCCTGCAGCCACACGCGGCTCTGGCATCCTTCGATGAGATTGTTGTCGGTCTTATACTCATCGGGCAGTTGTTCCTGCTCCGCTCCCAGGTCTATGAGCAACTGGTATCTGTCGAGCCAATCATCAAAATCGTTGAACTCGGCAATTATTTCATCCTGTATCTCCTTTATCGTAGCCATCATTTTTCGTTATAAATAACAGTAAGCACTGTCTGACCGACAGCCTTCAAGGTTCCGGCATCTATCCAATCCATATCATCCTTCATCGTATGGTGGTGAGGACCAAAGCCATTGGGACTCTCCGGGTCATAGTTTATTATATCAATGCAGGGGATGCCTGCTGTGCTGTTCACATACAGATGATCATCGGTTATAGCACCACCCTCTTCGCTCGAGAAGTAGGCCGAATATCCGGCCTTCTCGGCCCAACGCCATACCTTGCGTACTACACCTGCCGCATAGTGCAACGAATAATACTCCTGGCAGAAAACAGAGTTCGGCGCTCCTACAATATCAAGCAGTATACCGAATCTGGGGCTATACCCTGCCACGTGGGGAAAGTATGACCAATACTGTGAGCCCAACGCCCAGGAATGCCTGTTGGAAGCATATCGGGTAACATCATTCTCGTGAAGGCCATAATCCTCGGCATCAAAAAGGACAATGTCGATACCAGTGGATGTTGGAGTCATTGAGAGTTGGCGTGCTATTTCAAGCAACACGCCCACGCCGCTACCGCCATCGTTGGCACCCGGAATGGGTTTGTAATGGTTTGCCTTGTCAGGATCCGAATCGGCCCAGGGGCGCGAGTCCCAGTGGGCACAAAGCATTATGCGTTCCTGCTTTTCGGGCTGGAACTGCGCTATTATGTTACGTGCCTTGAGTATATCGCCATTGTAGGCCTTGAGGTCTACATCCTGTGTGAGAACCTCGGCTCCATAAGAACGCAGTTTTTCCACAAGCCAGTTGCCGCATTTGCGATGCGTAGCAGTTCCCGGAACACGAGGGCCGAAAGCCACCTGTCGCTCCACAAAGCTGTATGCACTGTCGGCATCGAATATAGGGACAATGGCTGCCGGTTCAACCGTTTTCGCGGTTTCATCCGTCGGAGCCGCCTCGACAGAGACAGCTGTCGCACCCGTATCTTTCCCTGAGCCGCCACAATTAACAAGAAGCAGCGCTACAAGCAGCATATACACCTTGTACATCATCACATCAACGGTTTAATCGCCAAGTTGCTCCCTCCTTGCCGTCCTTGACCTCGAAGCCGAGAGCAGCAAGTTCATCGCGTATCTTGTCACTGGTTGCCCAGTCCTTGTTGGCCTTTGCTATCTGACGCTGCTGCAGGAGCATATCGACAACCTTGCCGAAAGCCTCCTCACGGGCACTGTTGGAGCCCTGCTCCTCGCGCAAGCCAAGTATATCAAAGGCAAAGAGATGGAACACCTCCTTCAGTTCGGCAAGGTCGGCCTCGCTGATGGTCGCTTTCTTGTCGGCCAACTGGTTGATTGCACGCGAAGCATCGAAAAGATGTGAGATCACCTGTGCCGTGTTCATATCATCGTTCATCGCATCGTAGCAGCGGTCACGCAAGCCCTTGACATCGACTGTTGTCTCGCCTGTAGCCACAAGTCCGTTAAGGGTCTTGTATGCCTCGAGCAGACGCTGCATTCCCTTCTCGGCCGCCTGCAGAGCCTCGTTGCTAAAGTCAACGGTGCTGCGATAGTGCGCCTGGAGAATGAAGAAACGGATTGTCATTGGCGTATAGGCCTGTGTGAGCAGTTTATGCGAACCGGTAAAGAACTCGTCGAGAGTAATGAAATTACCCAACGACTTGCCCATCTTTGTACCGTTGATGGTTATCATATTATTGTGCATCCAATACTTGACAACGTGGTGTCCCATAGCTGCCATACCTTGTGCTATCTCACATTCGTGGTGCGGGAAGACAAGGTCCATTCCACCGCCGTGAATGTCGAACTGCTCACCAAGATACTTGCGTCCCATTGCAGTACACTCGCAGTGCCAGCCGGGGAAACCATTGCTCCAGGGCGAAGGCCAACGCATTATATGCTCGGGCTGGGCGCACTTCCACAAGGCGAAATCGGCAGGATTGCGTTTCTCGTCCTGACCGTCGAGTTCACGTGTGGTGTTCAGCACATCATCAAGGTTACGGCCCGAAAGGATACCGTACTTGTGGGCCTTGTCATATTTTGCGACATCGAAATAGACCGAGCCCTGGCTCTCATATGCAAAACCATTGTCAAGGATTTCCTTGACCAGCTCAATCTGTTCAATGATGTGTCCCGAAGCGTGGGGTTCTATGCTTGGCGGCAACACATTGAGAGCATCCATCACCTTGTGGTAGTGAAGAGTGTACTGCTGCACTACCTCCATTGGCTCAATCTGTTCAAGACGGGCCTTCTTTGCAATCTTGTCCTCGCCTTCGTCGGCATCGTGTTCAAGGTGGCCCACGTCGGTAATGTTACGCACATAGCGCACCTTATAGCCAAGATTCTGCAAATAGCGGAACAGGACATCAAATGTTATAGCCGGACGTGCGTGTCCAAGATGGGCGGGGCCGTAGACTGTAGGACCGCAGACATAGAGTCCTACATTGGGAGCTTGAAGCGGCTCGAACAGCTCTTTCTTGCGAGAGAGCGTGTTGTATATCATAAACTTATTCTCCATATCCTTAATATTTAGTGGTTGTTCTTAATATTCTGTCACTTGAAATTACGTGTTGCATTACGGTTCATCTTACGACGTTCCTTATCAGGTTTCTGTTTCGTTATCTCCAGCGGTTTCTGCTCGTTCAGGGGCAAACCGACATCCCAATCGTCCTGCGTGTATTCGAAAAAGGCACGTAGATCCAGAGAGTGGTGGTAGTAGGATACCTTCTCCGGCGGCACTCCGTTGGCATAGTCACCGGTATCCCACTTGCCGTTTCCATTGACATCGAAAATAAGGCGCATATAGTATTTTCCCGGATCCACGAAATAGAACACACATTGCCCTTTTGCCGTCTTGCTCTCCATAACGACATTCTCACGTACATCGAGCAACTGCACTATCCCATTATCACCCACGCCGGCAATATTGACGTAGAGTACGGCATAGTCATCGAGCGACTTGAAGGTGATTTCACGCGAGAACTTTTCGGAGACTCCGCCATACACTCCCTTGAACGCAGCAGAATCGGCAGTAACAAGATATGTCTGTTCCGGGCGCCACTCGGCAAAGATTTCATATTTGCGGAGATTTGCCGTGTCCTGACGGAAAACCATATCTACAGGAACCCAAAGAGTGTCCACCAACAGGGAGACGTGTATTGCCGTAGTGTCTATCGAAAGCAACGGTTCATCAAAAGAGAACTTGCAGTCGCCATCAAGGTCCATTGAAGAGGAACCGCTGAAACGAAGCGGCAATGTCTTTGTCCTGGGCACATACACAGGGGGATTGTTCTCGTCGTAGTCGGGACTGCGTTTGGCCTGTCGAAGGAAGTTTTTCTCATCCTCCTCCAACTTTTTGCGTTGCTGTTTCTGCACAGCCTCCCAACGTCTCTTTGATGAAACATAGAGAGTATCCTGCCTGTCCACACTGTCACCCGACATATCAAATACCTTGTATGAGAGTTTCAATGCGAGCGTGTCGTTGCGGTAGAGCAAAGAGTCCTTGAACCAATAGATCAGAGTATCCATCTTTGCACTCTTTTCAAGTATATAGGCATCGGAGATATCGAAATCAAGCCCCTCAAGCACAGGCAGTTCGTCATTGGGTGCCGCAAAGAAGAATGTCAGTTTGTTATGTGGGTCACGCGTATGCTTTACAAGATATTGCGATGCAAAGTCCTCCTTGAACACACGAAGAATGAGATCATCGGGCATAAAGCGCGTGTAGTTGATATAACGTATGGTGTCAATCGTAACACTGTCGCGCCAGATGGTATCGGGGCGCACTGCCGGAGCTGTATGTGGTTCAATGACGGTTGACAACCAGGCAACTGCCTCGCTTTTCTGGTCAAAGAAGAAATTCTGGTTGGCATCGGCCAGTGCATATACGCGATACTTGCCGGGGGCAATGCCCTTTATGGTAAAACGCCCGCGCGAATCGGTTCGCGACACACGCTCGAACGGCATCTTTGTAAATGCGCTGTCATCAAGACAAGAGTGCAGACCGACAACCATTCCTTTGATTGGTTCAAGGTCCTCGGCATTTAGTACCGTACCCGAAACCGCCAGAGTATCCACATTTTCTCCTGTAGAGAAAACATATGCGAAGTTCTCGTATGGGTTGCCCTCGTTGTTGTCCACTATGGCATTGCCGAAATCAATGGAATATGTTGTATTGGGTTTCAAGGAGTCAAGTAGTTCGACTGTAACCTTTTTTCCACTGTTCTTTATGACAGGCATCTCCAGTTGGGGTGGAGACACAACGACATTCTCGAATGCATTCTCCAATGTCACGAACTCATCGAACTGCAATGTAATCTTTGCGCTCTGCACTCCCGTAGCATTGAGAGCAGGCGTAGCCTTGAGAAGAACCGGTGGTTCCTCGTCATAGGGGCCACCATCGGGTGTTCCCATACTTGCACAGGCGACAAGTACAAGAGCCGACAGAAGCGACATTGCATATTCTTTGAGTTTCATCATCTGTTCATTTCCAATAGTTCTTCCATGTGCTGACGGCTGTTGCTCAGACGCGGCACCTTGTGCTGACCGCCCAACTTGCCTTTGCTCTTGAGCCAGTCGGCAAAGAGGTTCTCGCGTGCGACAACAAGCTCAAGACGTTGCATTGTCTTGTTCTTATAACGCTTTGCCTCGTAGTCGGAATTTATCTGCTGCAATGTAGTGTCGAGTATCTCGGCAAATTTTTCAACCGAAGCTGGGGGCTCGGCAAATTCAACAAGCCACTGGTGACGGCATTGGGCATTCTTGTCCATAAACACCGGCGCGGCGGTATAGTCAAGAACCTTTGCTCCGGTTTCGCTACAAGCCTTCTCGAGTCCCTTCTCGGCATTCTCCACAATGAGTTCCTCACCAAAAGCATTTATGAAGTGTTTTGTTCTGCCCGAGATGACAATCTTGTATGGTTCCTTGCTTGTAAAGCGCACAGTATCGCCAATCATATAACGCCACAGACCGCAAGAGGTAGATATGAGCATTGCATAGTTCTTGCCCACTTCGACCTCCCATAGCGGAAGGACACGCGGATTGAGCGAATCAAGGTCCTCAAACGGTATGAACTCGTAGAAGATGTCATAATCTATCATCAACAGCATTGCAGGGTCAAGCGGATCATTCTGTATGCCGAAGAATCCCTCGCTTGCATTGTATGTCTCCATATATTTCATCTCGCTGTTGCGTATGAGCTGACGGTATTGTTCACGATAAGGGGTAAAGGCTACACCACCGTGGAAGAAAACCTCGAGGTTTGGCCACAGCTCATCGACACTCTGTTTACCGGTGATGTCAAGCATATGCTTCAGTACAGCCATCATCCACGAAGGTACACCTGAGATATTCGTTATATTCTTGTCGAAGGTAGAACGGGCTATCTTGTCCATCTTCTCTTCAAAGTCACTCAACAGTGCAATCTCTTTCTTGGGAACACGCATCATATTCACAAAAGGACTGCAGTTCTCGATAAGGATGGAACTCAAATCACCGACAAGACTATTATGCAAGTTGTAGTTGGGTGAATGGCTACCTCCCAGAATGAGAGCCTTGCCCGAGAAGATACGGCTTGAAGGGTTGTTTGCCATATATGTGGCAACAGTATCAAAGCCACCCCTGTAATGTACCTTCTGCAAGCCGGCCGGAGTAACCGGAATGAACTTGCTCTTGTCGTTGGTTGTACCCGATGATTTTGCAAACCACTTGCAGCCGCCCTTCCAGAGAACATTCTTCTCGCCACGACGCATACGGTCAATGTCGCCCTTCAAGGTTTCATAGTCCTGAATGCCTACAAGGCCGGCGAACTGCTCGTACTGCCTTATATCGGAATAATTGTGCTTGATACCCCACTCTGTACCCGAAGCCTCATCTACAAGATGCTTCAGGACATTGCGCTGGATAGCCTCGGCATCGGTCGCATAACGAGCTATCTGCTTTACCCTTCGTGTCAGAAAAGGTTTTGTAAATGGAGTCAGGTTCATTTTTACTTACAAATATTGTTTTTTAAAACACCGATAATCATTTCTTGAAGTTCTTCAATCCTTCCTTAAGGAAATCAACGAACTCACCGACATCCTTCTTGAACGCAAAAGAGCCGCTCAAAGGCTGTCCGTCAGCATCTACCAAAACATAGAATGGCTGTGAGAGTTCACCGAACTTATGCTGCTGCAGATAGCTCCATTTTTCGCCCACCTCACTATATTCCAAACCATCCTTACCGACAAAAGGTTTATCGAGCAATGCTCTGTCGTCGACATAGAGCGAAGCGACGATGTAGTTCTCGCGCAAGATGTCAAGCACGGCTGCCTCGCCAAGCACTGCGGTCTCCATCTCGCGACAGTTCACGCAACCATGACCTGTGAAATCAAGGAAGATCGGCTTGTTCTGCTCGCGGCTCATACGGAGCGCCTCATCATAGTCGTGGGTATCAGACTTGAATGTGTTGTCGTACATGCTGAAATCCTGTGTAAACATGGGAGGTGCAAATGCACTGATGGCCTTGCAGGGGGCACCCCACAAGCCGGGTATCATATATATTGCGAATGCGAACGAGAGCAAAGCACCGAAGAAACCGGTAACGCTTGTTGTCTTGTCACTTGGATCATCGTGTGGCATACGGATTATCTTCAAAAGATACATACCGAGCAGGAAGAAAAGGCCAATCCATAATGCAAGGAATGTCTCCCTGTCAAGGATGCCCCAACCCTTTGTAAGATCGGCAACAGAAAGGAACTTCAAGGCGAATGCGATCTCCACAAAACCAAGAACAACCTTGATGGTGTTCATCCAGCCACCGGAACGTGGTGTCTGCTTGAGAAGTGACGGGAAGATTGCAAAGAGTGTGAAAGGCAATGCAAGTGAAAGGGCAAAGCCGAACATACCCACTGCGGGAGCGAAGATGTCGCCCGAGGTTGCTGTCTCAACAAGCAGGAAACCGATGATTGGACCTGTGCAAGAGAATGACACCAATGCGAGAGTGAAGGCCATGAGGAAAATACTGAGCATACCTGTGGTGTTGCCGGCCTTCTCATCGACCTTGTTTGTCCACGATGATGGCAACTTGATTTCAAAGCCACCCAGGAACGAAGCACCGAACACAAGCAACATAAGGAAGAAGAATACATTGAAGAATGCATTTGTTGCAAGCTCGTTGAGTGCGGCAGGGCCGAATATCAATGTAACGGCCAGACCGAGCAACAGATATATGACCACGATTGATGCACCATATATCAAAGCCTCGCGCACAGCCTCTTTCTTGGCCTTTGAGCGTTTGAGGAAGAAGCTCACGGTCATTGGGATGATTGGCCACACACAGGGAGTGAGCAATGCCAACAATCCACCGCCGAAACCAAGTATGAAGGTTACCCATATTGATGAGTTGCTGCTTTTCTTTGGCATCTCGACAGGAGCCCAGGGGTCCACCTCGGCAGGCTGTGCCTCGGCAACAGTCTCAGCAACGGTCTCGTCCTCGTCAGCCGGTGTCGCCGGTGTCACTGCCACCTCGCCGTTGGAGATGGTGAAATCGTAACGTCCTGGAACACAACCCATGGCACCGCAAGACTGATAGTGCAAGGTTCCCTTGAGTCTGAAGTTTTCATCAAGCACCTTAAAGGTCTGGGCAAATACCGCATACTCCTCGAAATACTTGATTTGCATATTGAAGACAGACTCATATTTTGTCATAGGCTCCTCCAACGGAACAAGTTCACCCACGAGCTCAACGCCCTCGAGTTCACTGAATTTGACGTAT
>JAEIGA010012836.1_pt1 | contig 12740 bp, 5 predicted proteins | sample 9270691 | NCBI WGS metagenome assembly JAEIGA01 (sample SAMN17057246, study PRJNA624740) | gut metagenome | biome: biome; isolation source: fecal sample | host: Bos grunniens | place: China: Xizang | collected 2019 | reverse complement strand
GTCTATTCAGGTGAAATCGAAGTTACAGGCAATGGCTACATTGGTGTAGCTGACATGCTTTTGACCAAAGATGACTGGAATTATTTCAATGCAAATTGTCGCTACAATGCCTCGTCAAAGGACCTCGCTGTCACACTCGACACTGAGATGCCTATGACAAAGGGTGGCTCAGACAACTCTTGGAAGGCTACGCCTGGACGTTACACTGCGACAGTCAATTTCAACAACAAGACTTTGAAGCTCACATCATTGGGTGGTGGCGGCACAGTCACTCCTACGAATCACACATTCTGCATGGTAGGTTCTCACTCGGCTCTCGGTTGGGACCTCAATGCTGCTCCGGTGCTCGCCAACACAGGCGACAAGACCTGGAGCATCACTTTGAGCGACCTCTCGGGCGAGTTTCAAATCGTACGCAATAAGGACTGGAATCAATCATGTCGCTCAAATGGCGAGGCTATCACGCCGGGCGTGGCTTATGTACCAATGTTTGGTAATGGCGGTGAAGACAGCAATATCAAACTCGGCGATGGCGTATCTTACAACAATGTGACCATCACAGTCACAGAGACCGGCTCCAATGCCTATTCTATCCTAATGACTGCCGACGGCCAAGGCACAGTCGACCCTGTGGTCTCAAAATACACACTTGTCGGCGAAATCAATGGTTGGAACAACAACGAAGCAGCACCTACATTTATGTGGGAAAGCGATGGTGTCTACACCCTTTCGCTTGAAGAACTTTCGGGCCAATTCCTCATCCTTCGCGACATGAATTGGGAGAAAGCATGCCGTTCCAACGGACAAATCCTCACTCCTGATGTTCCATATATCCCTACATTCGGTAACGGTGGCGAAGATAGCAACATCGCTCTCCTTCCGGGTGTAATCTACAAGGGCGTGACTATCACGCTGACCGAAACAGGTGTCAACCAATTCTCTATCCTTATGCATGCCGAGGAGACAGGTAGCGTAGAAGCCCCTGTGGCAGATTATTTCTTGGTGGGCGAACTCAATGGATGGATTAACGACGCTACTGCGCCAAAATTTGTCGACAACGGCGATGGTGTATATACCATGACCCTTGAAGAATTGAGTGGCGACTTCCTCATCCTCCGCGACAACGATTGGACTAAAGCACTCCGCTCAAACGGTTCTGCTATCCAACTCAATCAGGTTTATGTGCCAGCATACGGCGATGGTGGCGAAGACGGCAACCTCTCACTTCCTCTCGGATTTATCTACAAGGGCGTAGAAATTACCCTAACATATGTCGGTACAGACTCTTACACTATCCTCGTAACAGCAGACAGCACTGAAGAAACAGAAATGCCTGCCGACACATTCACATTGGTCGGCACAACTACCGGTTGGGATTTTAGTGCTGCTCCTCAGTTCAACTATATGGGCGACAAGACATGGACTCTTTACCTTGAAGAACTCTCAGGCGAATTTAAAGCCGTGCGCAACGGCGATTGGGCTCAAGCTCTTAACTCAAACGGCTCAACATTCACCGCCGACGCACTCTATACTCCATTCTTCGGTCAAGGTGGCGAAGACAGCAACATAAAACTCCCTGAACTCACTCTCTACAAGGGCGTAAACATCACAATCACCGAAACATCAACCAATGCCTACACCATCTATATGACTGCAGAGTCTTCGGAAACTATCACTCCTCCTGCTGAAGCATTCTCAATCGTCGGCGAATTCAACGGTTGGGACCTTGGCGCAGCGCCACAATTCACCTACCATGGCGAAGGCAACTGGAGCATCTCTCTCGATCAACTTTATGGTCAATTCCTTGTGGTGCGCGACGGCGACTGGAACCAGGCTCTTCGCAGCAACGGCTCTGAGATCGAACTTGGCTCTCCTTACTACCCTACATTTGGCAATGGTGGCGAAGACAGCAACATCGCTCTTCCTGCCGACAAGACATATATCGGCGTGACAATCACCATCACAAGAACCTACGACTACAGCTACTACATCGTAGTTGACGCAGAGAAAGTGATCGACGCTGATGATGCCATCTACGAATTGACAGGCGACTTCAACGACTGGGAACTTGGTACTGCATATTTCACGCCTACAGGTGAAGGTGTCTATACATTGAGCCTTGACGAGTTTAGTGGCTCAGGCTTCAAGGTAATTAAGAATGGCTCATTTGAGCATCAATATGGCGCTAATGCTACTACTGAGGTGTTCTCTGCAGGTATGGAATATCCGCTTTCTCTGCTCAGTGGCGACGCAAACATTGTCTACACCGACGGCAAGACCTACACAAATGTGACATTCACGCTTACAATCGACGAAAATGAGATGGCTACAATCCTCATGACAGGCACAGTAGGCATTGAGGGCATCGAGGCTGAGCAAGAAGCAGAATACTTCAACCTCCAAGGTCTCCCGGTGGCAAATCCTGAAAAGGGTGGTCTCTACATCATCAAGCGTGGCAACAAAGTCAGCAAGAGCATCATCAAGTGACAAACTTTTCTACCTAATATATTTCGATCGTCGAAGCCCGGGGAGTGATCCTCGGGCTTCATCTTTTCAGACAGCAATCATAGATGCTATAGATACAATAGATGGATAGGAGGGGAAAAGGCGAAAAAGGGCGAAAAGGGCGAAAAGGCACTGCTCGTTACACCTTACGCCTCAAGTGCTACAGATGAAGTGTCCCTCCTTCTACCCCGAGACAGTGAGCACAACTGTGGACAGTGAGGGGACAGCAAAGGGGTGAGGTTTATGGTTTAATGTGGAATGGGGCGTTAGCATCACACTCTTGGTTTTTGCTCTTCTAGGGTATAACCCCCTTTGGGGGTATGGTGGCTGAGGCTGTAGCATCCGATGGTGGCGTTCGCTACGCTCACTGACCACCGGTTATCAAGGTTTAACCCCTCCGGGGTATCAGCAACGATATGAATGTTTAGAGGGGTGTCGAAGTGTCCCTCCGTAGCGGTGAGGACAGTGAGTACAGCAAGGGACAGCAGAGGGCTGAATGTAGAATGAGAAAGGCCGAAAAGGCCCAACAGGGCTAACAGGGCTAACAACAAACCCGAAAGGCACTGCTGATATTAAAAATTAAAATGGCGAGGGGTGCCGGTCGATATATATGAGAGAGGGGCATTGCCGTGATGGTAATGCCCCTCTTGAGATTGCGTAATAATTATTATTTAACCAATACCTTAGCTGATGTTGTGCCGACTTTGACTACGTAGACTCCAGGTTCCATTGTGAGGACTGTTGTCGCTTTTGTAATCATGTCGCTGACTACTGTCTTGCCATCGGCTGCATAGACTGTCACTTCTTTGTTTTCGAAGCCTTTGATTACGATTGCACCCTTTGTGCCGATAATCATTGCGTCAGATGTGATGTCGTCGATGCCTGTCACGGTGATGATTGCTGTGTTTGACATTTTGCCGTTTTGAGATGCTGTCAATGGCAATACGTTGTAAGCGTATGTGTCACCGTAGACTACGTTGCGGTCAACGTATGAACCGATGGTGCTGACGTTGCTTTCGAGGATCTGGTTGTTGCGATAGATATCGTAGCCTGTGATGTCGTTGACAACGAATGGAGTGTAGGTGATGTCGTCGAGCATCAAGCCGAAGATGTCTTGCGATACGTAGTTGAGGGCGAAGTATTTAGCGTCTTCAGGGAGTGTGATTGTGAAGACTTCCCAGACTGGGTCGTTGTTAGGGTTGCTATACTTGCCGATTTCGAGGGTTTCTACCAAGCTGAATGCTTCGATATCATCGGTGGTCGATGATGCCATGATGCGAAGCACTTCAGGGCCGTATGCGTAGATGAGTGGCTTAGCTGCGAATGAGATTTCGGTGCCGCCTGTGACTGCAGGTGAGATGAGCCAGTCGTTGGCCGGTGCAGGTGCAACGTATGCTTCTGTAGGGTATGGCACGAATGCGATAGCGAAGTTGTCGCCTGAGTATGAGTCGTAGACTACTGCTGCACCGCCTTCTTCTGCTACTTTGTTGGCTTCTTCTACGTTCCAGACGATGAATGAAGCTGCTTCACCACGACCTGTCTCAGGGTTGATGTTTGGACGACGCCAGCCATTGTAGCCGTATGTTTCAAGACCGTCAACGTCGATGTTTTTGAATTCGCCGAGCATTGATGCTTTAGCGTCGAATGCTGTGCAGTCTTCAAATCCTTCGATGATTTTGTCGGCTGATGGTTCGGTCCATGTCAATTCTACTGTTTCACCCTTTTCGTCTACTTGAGCGTCAAGGTCGGTCACTGCCAATGCGTCACCCTTTTCGATTGTGATGTCGAATGATGCAGAGTCGTTCTTGGCGTTTTCGTCGGCTGTAGTCAATGAGAAGATGACTGTCGCTTCGCCGAGGTGGTCGCTTGTCGCGTTGAGTGTGAATGGGTAGACTACGATGTCGTGTTCTTCGTATGTCTTGGTGTTAGGAGCTTGAACTTCTTCTTCGATGATGAGCTTGTTGCCATTGAATACTTGCCACTTACCTGTAGGTGCTACAGATGCAACGTAACCGCGGTTGGTCACTTTGGCTTCGTATTTGACTTCGTCGTAGATTGATGGGCGGCGTTTGCCTGAGAGTGAGCTTACTTCGAAGTCGTTGGCGAGGTTGTCTTTGAATTCGTAGTTGTCGAGGAAGAAGATTTGTTCGTATTTGTTGAACGATACTTCGATGTAGGTCGATACCCAGCCTTTGCCCTTGAATTCTTCAGGGAGTGTGAGTGTGATGACTTGCCAACCTTGGTAGTTTTCGTCGTAGATAGTGCCGACCTTAGTAGGTGCGATGCCAGGAGCTTCTGCGTAGACTTCTACTGATGGCATGTCAGGGTAGATCCATGCGTCGAATTTGAGCACAGGTTCTTTGGTGTCGATTGTAGAGAACTTAGGAAGCATGAAGCGACCTTTTGATTTAGGGTCTGTGCGACGTGGTGAGCAAGCCAATGCGAATCCTGAGCCGTCTTCGCGACGGAAGTCCATTTGCTTGATATCGTCGTAGTAGAGTTCTGTAACGCGCCAGAGTGCTGAGTATGTCACGTTGGCTTCGTAAGAGTAGCAAGGACCATAGGTCGGTGTGTAGCCAGGATAGCCTTCGATCATTGGCAATGTGTAAGGCTCGCCGAGTACTGATGTAGAGATAGCGATAGCCGGGCTCATGCCTGCTTCGTTTTCTACTGCGATACCGAATTGTACGATTTCCATGTGGTCGTTGCGATGGATGTATTCATATTCGAATTTGTCGTAACCGATTTCTTCGAGCACTTCCCAACCATCAGCTGTCGCTACTACGCAGTAGTATTTGTTGCCTGTAGGGTTGATGTAGCCGCCGTATTCGCCAATGCTTGGAGCGTCCCATGTGATGCGGAGGCTCTTGTTGTCTTCAGCGATTTCTTCCTTGACGTTTTCTACCGGACCAGGTACGTCGACACCTGTGTAGGCTTCGACTTCGATTTCGTAACCGCGGCTCTTACCGATGAATGGGCAGATTTTGATGATGTTGTTGCCTTGAACAGTCTCTACGTTCAATGACACTCTTTCGCCCGGCTTGCCTTCTACAGGGTCGTAAGCCATTTCGGTTTCGATGTAGGCTGTGATAGTTTCATCTGCAGCGAGGGTTTCACCGTCGATGGTAGTTGTCGGCATGTTGAATGATACTGTTGCGTTGAGACCACCTTGTTCGGCAGGAGTCACTACGACGTTTGTCACAGCTGCAGGACCACCAAGTGATACATTTTCTTCTTTGACGTTGATATTGCGTACGAGGAGGCTGACAGGAAGTGGAACAGGGTTGCCTGTGTAGTTGGCATGAATACCGATGTAGTAGTTGCCGGCTTCGTGGATTTCAAATTTGTCGATGTAGTTTTTGAAAGCGGCACCGTCGATAGAGCGTGTCTGGCCGATGACGCGTGTCATTGCTTCCGGTGTAGGAGCTGTACCGAGGTAGACGGTATATTCGATAGTAGAGTAAGGTTTGATGTCGAGCACGTTTGCCACTTCAGCAGAGAACGAGTAAAGCTCGTTGCCATCTTCGAATCTCAATGGAGGGAGGATCAACCAGTCGTCGATGCCGTATTTGTTGGTGTACATGTTGTAGGCTGCAACTTCGAAGCAGTCGTAGACATACATATTGTTGTCGGCTTGACGGTATTCCCAACGTGTATCGTCGTTGCTGTTGATGACTGTGTAGAGAGGATAGTCTTCAGGAGTAGGCTCGCAGAAGTAGTCGAGTGATACGGCTGCACCGGCTACGATAGGGTTAGAGTAACCCGGAGCTGACTCTTTGCCATTGCATTCAGCGTAGACCTCAGCGATGTATGCTTCGAATTCGCCGTCTTCGAATGAGTATTCAAAGTGGTTTTCAGTGATGTTGCGAGCGACGCGTTGATCGTTGATATAGACTGAGTAAGTCACATTTTCTGGTTCGAAGTAGCCGCCATAGAGACCGCTTGTGACTGCGTCCCATGTCACGCCGTCGACTGTGAGCACTACGTTTTCAGGAGCCTTAGGTGTGTCGTGGCCGACACAGATAGGATATGCCTTGCGAGTCTTGATGTCGTCGATAGCACCCACCAAAGTGAATGTGTTGAGACCTTCAGGAAGGTTGCGCAATTCGATAGTCGCTTCTGTGCCCGGAGCATAACTTTCCACCCATGTTTCTACGCTACCGATGAGGAGTGTAACGTCGATGAGTTGGCTTTGAGGAATCTTAGAGCCGTCGATTGTAGTCGTTGGCACTTGGATTGTGATAGAGCCGAAGTTGTTTGGCGTACCGGCGAATGTATTTTCGATGATTTCGATGTAGTTAGGAGCAGCAGGATTAGCTTCATAAGTAGGAGTCATGAAGCCGATGTATTGTTCCATGCGGTCGTAGTCTGCAAGCTTGATGGCTGTTTCGGCAGTAGTATCGAGCTTGTAGAGGTGAGAAGAGTTGTCGGCGTCATACATGTTAGCCCAAAGGAAACCACCCAAAGTCGGAGCATAGATGATAGAGCCGTAGTTGAGAGTCACAGTGTTGTTCTTCTCAAATGTAGGAGTGAAATGTGCAGTCTGGTTACCAGAAAGGTCGGTAGTGACATATTCACCCTTGAAGTTGATACCATGGATTTTACCTTCGTGATAAGTCATCGCAGAGCAGATTTCAGAAGGGTCTACTTCTTTGCGAACGCTGATTACGTTGGTAGGGTTGGTGAGGATAATCTTGGCAAATGAGATACCTGTAGAGCTGGCATAGTCATATGTATAGCCATAGATAGTGTTGTCGTTGTGGTTGTATGCCACGTTGATGAATGCACCGATGCAAGTATCATCGAGTGGAATATTGTCCGGACCTGAAAGCAATGCACCGGTCTCGAAGTCGTAAGTTGCGAAGTATGCTCCGAGGATGTAGATGCCCATGTCGTCAAACTCAGTGGTCAATGTGTAGACCTTGTTGTCGTGGTAGAATGCCATCGAAGGAGAGTCCCAGCACTTGAAGATAGTGGAATAAGTACCATCAGTGAAGACTTGGTTGAGACCTACTTGATCCCAGTCATAGCTGGCATCGTTGTAGTAGTTGAGCCAACCATAGATGTTGGAGCCACCTTCAGGAGCGAAAAGAGGCGCAAGATTGGCCTTAGGAGCTTGTGATGATAGACGGGCAGTCGAAGTCACATTGCGAAGCGATGTCGACAATTGTTTACGCAAAGGGATTTCGACAGGAGCTTTGTGTCGAGCGTTGCCCTTTGAGAGTTCGGTCTTGGCATTTTGCTTAAAAGTCTTAGCCACCGAAGTAGCGTAGCAACTGAGTGCAGAAGCCAACAAAACCGTACAGATTAATGAAATCGTTTTTCTCATAAATCCACTGATTAAGTTATTGTTTTATTAGTAATATAGTTATTGTTTGCAATTTTGATGTTGCAAATATAGAGAAAGGTTTTTTTAGTAGATTTAAACTATTTTAAAACAAGCGATTTTTTTGCGTTTTTGTGATATTTGGTGCCTGTTTTGGAATATTTAGTGCTTGTCTTAGCCGTAGATGAGTCGTTTGTATTCCTTCTTTAAATTGCTGAGATATTGCTGAGTAATACCAAGGTAAGACGCGATGATTTTCATCGGCACTTTTTGGAAGATTTCGGGACGATTTTTTGCCAGTGAGATAAAGCGTTCGCGTGCGTCTCCACTGATGACAGAGTTCTTTTTCTCAAAGAAGAATAGCTGGCATTGAGCCATGCTGAGTGCCCAACGAGCAAAGTCGTGTGACTCGGCAATGAGATTGTCGAAATGCTCTTTGCTCTGCTTCATTACCACAGAGTCGCAACATGCCACCACTTGGTAGAATGCCGGCTTGTTGAAGTAATAAGGGTGTAGCGAATACATCATTGTGCCGGGCAGTGAGAAGCCCCAGCAGCTGTCCTTCATGCCACTAAGATAAGTGTGAGCCATAATGCCCTCTTTGACTATGTAGATGTTGGAATCCAACGACCCGTTTGCAATAAGGATGTCTCCTTGCTGCAACTTAATCTCTTCCATCGTACTGAGAAAGCGATCCATGATCTCTTCCTTCAATCGATAGGAGCATTCGTCATCTAATAGTCGTTTAAGGTTTTCCATCTATGGGTGAAGTGGCTGATTAATTCGGTTGTATTCTTCCACAAAGTTAAGGTTTTTATCTTGTGTATCCAAATTTCAATCTAAAAAATTCATAAATTCTCCGAAATATTAACATATCCACTCCGTTTTGGGGGTAGTCGTTTTTTCGGGGAGTGTATTATTTACATGACAAATTATTTCTTGCGGAAGTGCGATGTGATGTAGGATTGTGCCTCCATAAGTATGGTAGAACCTGCGACGCGAAGCACAGCGTAGTAGACGGTTGTTCCTATTGTCAACTGGCTGAGTAGTAGCAATATATCATTTGTAATGACCAACGATAGGCTCCACATTGCAATCATGGTCAAGATGGTGAGCAGTGCGTAAGGCGCCATATCGATCAGGAAGCGGCGCTTGGAGTAACCCGTGTTGCGAGAAGCAAGCCATAAGATGAAGAGGTAGGTGGCTGCTCCGGCTATCATCTGCCCCCACACAAGTGCTTCGACACTCTGCATTGCGATGGTCGATACGATGGCTATGAGCGTGAGTGCGTCTTTGACAAATTCGACCACTACGAGACTGCGAGCGTGTCCGAGCGAGAGTATATAATTGTTGTAGAGTGATGTCAGCACGGTGAAGATGCCTCGCAATAGCAGAATCTGAAATAGTGGAATCGCAGTATCCCATTTGGTACCAAACATCAGGTGGAACACCGGCTCTGCCATGACGATAAGCCAGCACATGAACGGAAAGAGTATGAACGACGTGAATCGGTTGATTTTGCCGATTAATGCGCGGTATTTCTCTCCGTCGTCTTGGTATTGTGAGAGAAGTGGGACGAACGATGCCGTCAGTATCTGCGAGATCGATGCACTACCCATTTTGCTCCATTTGTCGGCTTGGGTATAGTTGCCCAACGCAGCAAGATTGTAGTATGCGCCGATGATAAATGAGTAGATATTGAGGAATACGGTGTTGAGAAACGAGCTTGAGAAGACACCGAGTCCGACGCGATAAATCTGTCGCATCGAGTCCATGTGAAATCCGTAGCGTGGCACCCATCGACCGATGCTCCAAAGCCAAATGGTCTTGACCGATGCCAAGATGATAGATTGCCACACCAATGCCCATGGTCCCCAGCCTGTCAATGCCATCCATATGCCGACCGCACCCGATATTGTCAGCCCGACGAGGTTGGAGAGTGCTATCATTTTGACGTTCATCGCTTTCATCAGTCGGTTGGTCTGAACGATTGCGAGTCCGTTAATCACAAAGCACATAAACATTACTCGCGACAACGGGATAAGTCGTTGGTCGCCTTGGAATATATCGGCTATAAATGGTGCTGACACCCAAAGCAGGGCGTAGACGACGATGCTGACAATGAGGTTAAACCAGAAGACTGTCGAGTAGTCTTTATCGGTCGGCGACTTCTTCTGAAGCAGTGCTGCTCCGAAGCCACTGTCGACAAAGAGTGTGGCAAATGCTTGAAACACTAATATTGCTCCGACAAGACCGAAATCTTCCTTGGATAGCACGTTGGCAAGCACCACACCGGTCACTGCGTAAAGCACCTGCGACGAAAATCGGTCGATGGTGTTCCACTTAATGGTGCGAGCTGTCTTCTGCTTGATAGAAGACTCGGACTGATGATTGTCGATATTAGTGTCGGACATTGTCGAATTTTATCGGTGAAATCGGGGATTTTTGACTATTCTGTTCACTCTGTTTGTTAGTCCATCGGAATCAGAGTGCCACCACCTGACTTTTTAATCTGAGGCTGTCCTTTGTAGTAGATTTTAGTGGATCCAATACCTTTGACATTGAGCGAAGTGCGTGGGTTACAACCGATGCTGCCTGTGCCTAATATCATGCAGTCGACATCTGTGGCTATCAGTTCGTCGGCTTGGATAACACCTGTGCCGATGGTCTTAATCTTCAGATGGCTGCATGTGCCGTTGGCAACAATTGTACCATTGCCTGTCGACAGGTTAATCTCAGCCGTGGTGGCTGTGATGTTGTTGATTATCAAGCGACCATTACCGATGAGTTTGGCTTTCAATAGAGGACATGGCGTAGGAGTGTCAATAAAGACTGTCGAAGTCGACGACGACTCTATCTTGTTGATGAATTGAGAGTAAACATAGACTGTCGGCAATGTATCATCGTCGGCAAATTCCGGAGCAACTTCTATCTTCAAAGTGCCGGCCTTATTGTTGCTAAAGATGTAGGCTTTGGCATATCTGTGTTCGGCTTCAAAGACAGCATAGCCGATCGAGTCGGGATTGCTTCGATAGATGACATTGGCATTGTTGAGTGCCTTAAGACATGTGAAGTCACCCACGCTGAGAGTGTAGGTCTTGCTGTCGGCAAAGCATGCTGCTACCGACATGATTACTGTGAGTAATACGGTGATAAATTGTTTTGTCATATCTGAGTGTTTAAGTATTTTTCTTCGATTTCATCGAGGATTTTCGACAATTCGTCCAAGGTGTCGGCGCGTAGCATTCTGATGCGTGTCTCCTTGAAATTGGGGATACCTTTGAGCAACGGAGTCGCTGCAAGATGTCGGCGAATGTGGAGAATGCCTCGATATTCGTCGATGCGGTCGATGCTCTCTTGAATCTGTCGTCGCAAGATGTTCATCTTCTCTGTATCACTTAGAGGTGTAATTTCGCCTGTAGTGAGGTATTGGTCGATCTCACGGAATATCCATGGCGCTCCGATAGCCCCACGACCCACCATGATGCCATCGACGCCATAACGATCGAAGTAGTCAGCGGCTTTCTGTGCTGATGTGATGTCGCCATTGCCGATGATAGGTATCGTCATACGAGGATCTTCCTTAAGCTTGCCAATGAGTGTCCAATCAGCCTCACCGATATACATCTGACTGCGAGTGCGTCCGTGCACGGTCAGTGCGCTGATGCCACAGTCTTGAAGCATCGGACCGAGGTCGCATATAATTTTGTTTTCGCAGTCCCATCCGAGACGAGTCTTGACGGTGACAGGAAGTTTGACGGCCTTGACCACTTCGCGAGTGATGTGCAAAAGCTTTGGAATGTCGCGTAGCATACCTGCTCCGGCACCTTTGCCGGCTACTTTCTTAACAGGGCAACCGAAATTGATGTCAATAAGTTCAGGCTTTGCATCTTCGACTATCTTGGCTGCTTCAATCATGGCATCGACATCGCGGCCATAAATCTGGATGGCGACAGGTCGTTCCGCTTCGTTGATTTGGAGCTTTCGAGTTGTGGAATTGATGTTGCGAATCAAGGCTTCGGCTGACACGAATTCGGTGTAGACCATCTTGGCCCCCATCTCGCGACATATGAGGCGAAATGATGGGTCGGTCACATCTTCCATCGGGGCGAGCATCACCGGTCTTTGTCCAAGGTCAATCGATCCTATTTTCATATTGTGAGTCTATTTGATTGCGAAGTTAATATTTATTGGGTTAATTAGTGGTCGAGGAATGGATAATACATGCTTTTAGACTATCTTTAGCGATAAATGGTTTAACTACATTATAGTCAACGAGCTGCAATTGTCGGGGTGGATAAGTTCTGCTATATCACGAATTTGTTGTGCAGTGACCTCCATCAGGCGCTGTGTACTCCATTCGATGTCGTGTATTTCGTTGTAGTAGAGCAAACTCTTGCCCAAGGCGATAGCTCTCGACTCGCGATGCTCCGAACTGATATGGAGTTGCCCCATGTATTGGCGACGTGCACGTTCCAAAACGCTCGGTTTCATCGTAGAATTTGCGAGTTTATCGAGTTCGCGACGGATAATGGATTTACACTGTTTGAGACTTGAAGGGTCGCAGCCACAGTAGATCTGGAATGTGCCGCAATTGCTCATCAAGCTGATGGTGGAATCGACCGTGTAGACGAGTCCGCGCTTCTCGCGTAGCTCTTGGTTGAGACGAGAGTTCATACATGGACCGCCGATGATGTTGTTGAGCAAAAACAGTGCGTGACGGCGGTCGTCATACTTGCCAAAAAGCCTTGCTCCCATCAGTGTATGGGCTTGGTGACCATTGTTGTCGATTACGGTCTCAAATCTCTCAGTGGCTACGGGTAAGTCTCTGACATTGTCGAAGTCAGGAAACTCGAGGTCGCCGAAATGACGAGTGATTTCACGCTCCACTTTATCAAATGGAGAGGGG
>JAEIGA010012835.1_pt1 | contig 12740 bp, 10 predicted proteins | sample 9270691 | NCBI WGS metagenome assembly JAEIGA01 (sample SAMN17057246, study PRJNA624740) | gut metagenome | biome: biome; isolation source: fecal sample | host: Bos grunniens | place: China: Xizang | collected 2019 | reverse complement strand
CAGCTTTGTAAAAGTTAGCATAACTAGGCGCTGCTGTATGGTGAATCTGAATACCGTTGTAACTATAATTTCCTTGTTTTTGAAGCCAATTTTTAAACTCACTTACATTCATTTTTGTAAAACCGTAACGTGTTTCACTCATGTTATATTCTCCTTCCACTTTTATATAATCTTCTGATAATTTATAATCCCATTCTCCAACCTGTTGGTCTTCTAGCATAAAATCCTCAAACTCACATATAAACACAAAATTCATCCCCCTATTTAATCATTACCTCTATATCTTGAGAATATCCAAGTTTTTCTAGTAATGTTTTTACTTGATGAATAGTGTGTTGATTTAATCTATTTTGAATACTTTCTCGAGCGGTATAACTTTGGACATACTCAATACCTTTTGTATCGAAAGAATCTTCCCATTGACGCGTTGCTTTTTCTGCGTCGGCTTTATTTGCTAATATATTAGTATCACATTCTTCATTGATGCGAACAAAAGAGTTAGCTATTCTATGATATGATTTCTCATCTATTTGTGCTTTTGGAACTTCGATTATTATTTTTTTATCGGTAGCTTTAGTAATGTTAGCTTTACTTAAGTCGACAGTAAATGCATAATAAAAATCAGCAGTACCTACAAGTTTATACTCGCTTTTAAATCCTAAAATACTATCTCGTTTGTATACATACGTGTGTCTAATATTTATTGTTCCATCTAGTACTTTGAAATTACATTCCTCGTTTAATCGTTCTTTCAAAGATGAAATATCAATCAACGTTTCCGTATAGTTATGTTTTTGGTCTGTAATATTTTGTTGAATTTGTAAATCTTTTTCTAATTTTTTTATTTCGAATTGTTGATTTAGAACGACACCAGATACAACAACACCAGCTAAAGTAGTAGCTATAAATTTTTTATTTAAATCCTTAAAATTTTTCATAAAAAATCCCCCTTTTATAATATAAAAAACGAAGAGAACAAGTAGTGTTAACCCGTATTGAATATCGATATACCAGGACATTGTCAATCCTAATACGGTCTCTTGTTCTCTCCATTAAAGGGTTTGTAATTTTAGCGTGCTATTCTTTAGATTTAAATGTTGGTTTGTCCAAACCTTTAGTTGAGTTATCATTCCAGATACCTAGAAATGCTGTTATAACAGCAATGATAGCTACTGGGTTTTGTAGGATACCGAATAAAGCTTGTCCTAGTAATGTCCAACTAGTTAATTGTTGAAAATCTACACCAGAAGCACTAAATATCAACGCGAATAATGATAACCAAAAATAAGGATTTTTAAATTTTTCTTTCATTTTTATACCCCCTTTTTTATTATAAAAGATTAATAAGCATACTTAAGATAGCACTAAATACTGCTAATCCCATTGAAATAAATACACTTGTTTGTTGTTTTTTGCTATCTTGCATGGTTCCTCTTACAAACTGTTCCATTGTATTATTTCTATTCTCTAACGATCTTATAGTTTTATCATGCTCTCTATTTTGAGCTTCAAGTTGATCGATGCGAGCAGCTAATTTTTGTTCTTCGATATTACTAAGTTTCGCTTTAACAAATGACATATCTTGAACTAGTTGCAATAATAATTCTTGTATTTTGTCATCACCCATTTTTACACCCCTTTTTTATTATTCTTCTATTTGTTCTAATACTTCTTTAACTTTATCTCTATATCTAACAGGCACTTCGTCTAAAGTCTTTAGTCCTCTTTGAACCATAACAACGTATAATTCAACCATTTTTATTCGCCTCCTTCATCGGTATTGGATAACTTCTCGATAATACTATATAATTCATCTATCGCAGAGAATCCGACCATTATTAACTCTTCTAAAGATGTATATGTTTCATCAATTGCTATAAACGTTGTGTCAAGTAGTTCTTCTTGTAGTTCATTAGCTGATTGTAATTAGTATAATTTATTCTTTACTTCCTCATTTTGCGATATAGGTGTTTCTAAATCATCTTTATGAACTTCGAACCATAATTCTAAGTCTTTTTCCTGCACGTCCACGCATCGTGTAAATATAACATAATTCGTTAATCTATAATCTTCCGACTGAGATATTAGTCTATACATATGTTCGTATTCGTAATTTGGACGATAAGGGGAGATTATCGTTCTCCCTTTATCATCTTTATACTTATAAATATCTTTTTTAAACATTGAAACACCCCCTATGCTTGTTCATAAGTTATTGTTGCGTTAGTAGCACCCCATGGTTGATCCGATATTGTTGGTGGATTGTTTGGATCATTGACATATATGTATATATCTTCAACGGGATATAATTCTTGCCCGCTATATCTATCAGATGTCCTAAAAGATGACGAAGTTATACTTATTGTACTATCTACTGGTTTACCTGATCCACCCAAGGTTATAGTTTTTGTAGTTAATCCGATTACTCTCATTCCGACGGTATTTATAGATGGGAGATTTAATGACTCCACATTCGTATAATAAAAACATTGATCACCTAAACTAGTCACGTTTGGTATTTCTATAGCAGTTAATTTCGAACAGCTAGAGAAACAGGTAGGACCTAAACTAGTTGCTTTAGGTAATTCTATAGAAGTTAATTCTGAACAGTTAGCGAAACAGTTATTACTTAAACTAGTTGCTTCTGGTAATTCTATAGAAGTTAAGCTTGAACAACCATTGAAACAGGCAGAAGCTAAAGTAGTTACTTTTGGTAATTTTATAGAAGTTAAGTTTGTACAGGAAAAGAAACATTGACTACCTAAACTTGTTATATTTGGTAATTCTATAGAATTTAAGCTTGTACACTTATAGAAACATTGATCACCTGAAGAACCAGTTACTTTTGGTATTTCTATATAAGTTAAACTTGAGCATAAACAGAAAGATCGATAATTTATACTAGTTGCTTCTGGTAATTTTATAGAAGTTAAGTTTGAACAACTACTAAAACACCCACTACCAACACTAGTTGCTTTTGGTAATTCTATAGAAGTTAAGCTTGTACAACTATAGAAACAATCAGTATCTATACTAGTTACTTCAGGTAATTCTATAGAAGTTAAACCAATACAACCTTTAAAACAACCAACACCCATACTAGTTGCCTTTGGTAATTCCATAGAAGTTAAACCGCTACAACCATTGAAACAATCAGCACCTAAACTAGTTACTTCAGGTAATTCTATAGAAGTTAATTTTGTACAACCATAGAAACACTCAGCGCCTATAGTGGTTACCTTTGGTATTTCTACAGAAGTTAAGCCTGTGCAACCACTAAAAACATCCGCACTAATACTGGTTATTTCGGGTAATATCATAGACGACAACTTATAACATCTATAAAAACATAATTCTGATATACTAGTAACTTTTGGTGCTAACACCGATTCTAATTTCGAACAATCAATGAAACAATTACTACCTAAAGTAGTTGCTTCAGGTAATTTTATAGAAGTTAATTTTGTACAATAACCAAAACAGTAATTACCTAAAGTAGTTGCTTTTGGTAATTCTACAGAAGTTAAGTTTTCACAATTATAGAAACATCGAGTGCCTAAAGTAGTTGCTTTTGGTAATTCTATAGAAGTTAAGTTTCTACATTCATTAAAACAATAAGTACCTAAAGTAGTTGCTTCTGGTAATTCTATAGAAGTTAAGTTTGTACAAGTATTGAAACAACTATCACCTAAACTAATTATACTAGGCGCTATCAATTTAGTTAATCCACTATTATCTCGGAAAACTTCAGCACTAATACTGCTAACAGTAACTCCTTTAACGGTCGTTGGTATTTCTAGCTCTGTGGCGTTACCGGTATACCCAGCAATAACAGCCGTTTCATTAGATATTAGGTAAGTAAAACCTAGTTCATCGGTATAAGTTTCGATCGGTATTCTTGTAAATATCATTTTATCACTATTTCTAACACCACTAAAACCTAAAGTCCCAAAGCTGACATCCTCTTGTTTACCGTTTTCAGTTACTAAATTTACATATTCAAGGGTTGAATCATTAGAAACATTGAGATGATGTGCTGATGTGCCGCTAGCGGCGGTGTATTCTCTCCAGCTAGTAAAAGGATATTCCTCACTACCAAATGTGATATATTTGATTTTTGGACAAAGATAAAACATACCAGACGAGAGTCCAGATGCGGCAGGAACTTTAGTTATACCTGGCGCAGTCACTTTTATTAAATTTGGACATTGTGCGAACATTCTATCTGACGTATGTATATTAGTTATTGTTTTTGGTAAATTTATTTCATTCAATCCCATATACCGAAAAGCACCGTTTCTGAGTTCACGGATTGTTTCTGGTATATATAAATCAGTTATTCCATTGAAGTAAGACTGAGTTCGAGTACCGCCTTCGAATATGGATATGACATTACCATCTGGAGTCTTGAATGGTAATATAATTGAAGATGGTAAACCCGATTGATTTTTTATAGTAACTTTATACATTGTCCCCGAAGTCACGGTTACACTGCTAAAATTAAAAATGCTAGTATCTTCAGGATAAGGTAAATATTTCGATATAAAGTCTATATTACCAGTAACTGTTGAATCCGTAGGTATCCATATATTAGTTCCGCTTGGATTATCGGGTTTAATTATCGTTGCTCCGTAACCTAAAAGTTTTTCTGATATCACTTCATCCGTAATACCATTAATAAATCTAATAGTGTAATATCTAAGTATAGAATTAAATCTGGCTGTTATCACACAATCCGACATTATAGGTTTTAACTGTCTATCCCATCCAGTCCATTCATAGTCATATTGTACCGTCGATGTTTTTGTAGGTGTATCACCGACGTATATAGCCTCGCCATTTTGAATTACTTGTGTTGTATAGATGGTGTTACCATCGCCATCGACGAATGTTACAGAGAATGATTTAACGTAATTTGTTATCGTAAACTCCACTAATGGGAAAGTAGTTTTAAATTGCTGTTCTATATCCGTCGAACATTCCGATAATCTAACTTTACCACTCACTGCTTGTGCTATTGGAATTTCATTTCCGAATGAGTCGACACCTTTCGCATTAAGTAATGACTCCATTTGAGAGGTCGAGCAGCTAATATCCAAACCTATTAATCTAACATATTTTAAATTAGGGGCTTTAGATGCTATGTTGCTTATCGGGTTGATCGTAGGGTTTTCCATTATTAAGGTATGGAGCTTATCTAAGCTACTAGATGAACTCGATAAAGTTTTTAATTTTGGAACATTAATTAAGTTTAAATATTCAATATTGGTTGGTAGGTTTAACTCGCTTAATAAATTTGCATCTCGTAGTGTCAGGCTACTCACATCTTCTGATAGTTTAAGTGTCTCTAAGTTACGAACACTTGTTGGTAATTGTATTCCACTTATAGCTGTACCACTAATATCAACATTTCGAATTAATTGAGAGTTATTCAAGCGTAAATTACCACTAAGCTCAGCACAGTTTGCTAAATTTACATTGTTTAAATATACGTGAGGTGAAAGATTTGCTCCGTCGCTATTAATATCGGCTAATATCGAGCAATTAGATGCATCTATTTCATTTATTTTTGTAGCATAACCAATCAACATTTGATTTGGATTCATTGATTGTAGCCCGGTGATCTTTTTAATATTCGAACCTCCATATATTAATACCTCTTGGTCTGTTGCAGCCATAGCTGTTCCACTAAACGAAACAGATATTTTACCGTCTATTTTCTTTTTATCCATTTGTCCATTATACCATGATACATGTTGATATAACGGAGTATAAGTTTCGATTTCGATAGTCATTTCTTCTGTTGTATTAGCTCGAATAGTTAATACATCGTTATTATAACTTGGTGCATAATCGAATAATGTATCACAGAATATCATTCGTTTTTTCAACCAGCGTTTTAGATGATCATACCCATCACCGTGAGCCATACCAATATAACTTTTTGCGAATGGAGCATATTTAACATCGAATTCCGAATTGTAATATTTTTGTGGGATTTTGGCGATTTGTTCATCGTAGAAGTAGCTCATCAATGATTCATAAGATAATCCATTTTGACGCATATCATTATATATAACAACTAAATCATCATGCATCAAATCTCTAACCCTTGTCCATAATCTAGAACTTGACGTATTCCAATATCCTTGTTCCATCTCAATATCAACATCAAATTTAATATCCCCCGAGTTATCATACGAACAAATCGTATCACAGTCATAGAATCGAGGCATGAATACTTTATTATCCCAAGTATCAAGCATTAAGTTTTTACCTAAGTTATCAACCATCCCACATACCATGACCATTAAAAAATATCTTAATGTATATTGTTTATTGAAATGTTGTTCGAAATCTCGAATGAATTCTTCATCTGTACATTTGTCAACCCAATCGATTAATGCTTTAATACCAGTTCCTTCTTCACCTGTACCGAAAAATCCCCACTCTTCTGATACATCATCGCTGTCAGGAAATCTTAATTCAAATGAATCTTTTAAATATTCAAGTTCTGTTTTTCCATCAGGATTAACGCTATCATAACTCATAAAAGCTCCGGCACTTGTATCTGAGTTCGCTGCGATTTCAAAACTTGCACAGTTAGGGAAATTATCTTGATCTAACCCGATCGAAGCGGCGCAATCTTTATCGTGGTTAAAATTGAAGATACCCATATCTTTTGTATTACCTGGAGTTGGTTCATTTTGACCCTCGTTTAATGGTGACGAACCATCGTTAACAAGGATTAGTCTACAAGGGAAACCATATATACATTCTCTGGTATCATTGAGACTACCGCCATTATTAATATCAAACCATTTTTTAGGATTCATTGATTTCTCATCGTTTATTTTATAATTATATAGATTATCATTAACCCATTTGGTGAATCCTGTATTTTGCCAATGTCCGCTAGACATGAAATCGGCTTTTAAAGTAAATCTACATTCAGGTTGTCCACCAGGAAAATCATAATACCATTTCTCACCGTTTTCATCTCTTAAGTTTAATCTATAATTTTTTATCGGATAAGCCATAGACGATGTACCTTGATATTGTAATTGTGATTCTTTATGATCTAAAACAAACGATCTACCATATTTAACATCATCTGGCGAGTTATAAACTATTTTACATGGTTTTTTATCGTCTTTACCTAAACCACTAAAATCGCAATATACCGTAACCGTTGGTAATTCATCACCTTTTTGAAAGTTAGATAAAGCTTGTTGTCTTGATTTATCATATTCATTAGATATAAAATTATTTAAGATTTCAGATGAAGATAAAGCTAATTCGTAAATTCTTAAGTTTTTAATCGTTGTATATCCGCTAGAACCCGGCTTACCTAAATATAAATTAGAATTAACCGTAAAGTCTTCAAGGTATGATACACCATCTGCAATGTAATCTGATAACATAAACGCGCTGCACATTACACCGTTCAAATATATTTTTGCTAGTTTTTCGTGTCTATCGATTACGAAAATAGCACTTACCATTTCATTCTCACTAAAATATAATTCACATTTATGACCTTCTTTACTTTGCATGATCAATTGCTCAGTTGTTATTTTGATACCACAATTATTGGTATCATCCCATAAACTCATTACCTCTGCGTTTTCAACTCCTATTTGTTTAGTTAGAAATTCAACATCTAGTGTGAAACCGTATCTAGCGTTATCCGATAATGGTTTTACTGGTACTTCTACATATGAATTACCAGTTATAAATAATTGATCATCCATCCAACCGCTTTCGCTATTAAATGAGAAATTATATAAAGTGGCATTTATTGGAGTATTACTTTGATCATATCCGGTCCAAGTATTTCTATTCGCATCACCGTTGGTTCTATTTTTAGCGGATGCTATGAATAATGAACCAGAATTGACCGGTGTTAACATTGTATATGTAGAAGGTGTTATCGTAACATGCCATTCTACAAAGTCGTATGTTGTTTCTGTAGAATCATATACTTCTACTTTGATAGAATATTCACCATTTTGAAGCGATGATGATTTATAGTATGTTGTGGTTAAACCACATGTACCAGTAGCAACTAATTCGCTGTTTACATAGGTTTTAGTTATAAAGTTATTTTCATTCTTTTTATATACTTTATAATCTAATACTAGTTGATTTCCTTCTTCTAAAGTTACATTATCGGTATTACTAACAACCACTAACACACTATTATTTAGAATTACTAGGTTAAATTTATCAATATTAGATTTACCACCATTACCATCTTCAACCCAACATTCACAATAATGTTTACCCGCACTTATAAAATTAGGAAATGTAAAATATCCTCTTACATCGCTAGTACACTGTACTCCATTTTGAAGTACACCATCTATTTTCATATAAAAAGTTAACGATAACGAAGTATCTAGAGCACTAGGAATAAAATAATATCTAACCGTAGAACCATAATCATAAGATAGCGAGCTATCAAATTCGCTAACCAATTCAGTACTACCATATCTAGCGTAAAACACTAAAGAATTTGACATTCTACCTACTCTATCTAGCACATATACAACTATTGTGTTTTCACCTTTTATTAATTTATCATACGGAACTGTTACAGTACTTTCCCCCTGAGAAATCTGAGTTGTTAATGCATCTTTATCGTTGATTGATACTTTAAGTGTACCTCTACCCGGATTAGGAGACATAAAATCTATTGATAGGTTAAAATTAACACCGACTTCAACCAATAGATTTTCAGACATAGTTGTCGATATATAAGGCGCCTCAATCCCACCACTTCCTCCACCGGTTATATATACAGTCTTAAGTTTTTTACCACCAGCAAAGAAATCCAATGCTGTACCAGTATCAGATGATTCCGACTCATTTACCTCTACATCATCAAATTTAGTATTTAAAATATCATCAGATGGTCCGTCTTTAACAATACTACTTATACCATATAAGGCGTTTTCTATTTTATTTAAACGAGTATCTGTTATTAAATCTCCATTAACCCATACCGATTTATTATATAAGCCATCTGTAAATATATCATCTATTGAATCGTTACCAATCCCAACAGTTGTATAATTAACCCTTGCTAGATTCACCATATTTTCTGAAGCGATTGGTTCCATAATATATATAACATCTCGACACGGAGGTAACGTTACTCTAGCTATCTGCTCGTCATCAAATAATCGTATTTGTATAGTGTATGCACCTTTTTCATCCATACCATCAATCATATCATCTGTAATTCTAATCGATACTTTATTTTGATTTATCTCAAATAAATCCGAGAATATAGTAGAAGCATAAGGTCTAGTTAGTATAAGTTGGGCATAGGCACTTTCTGATAATACATAATCTCTACTCTTTAATGTGAATTCAACGTCAACATTTTTATCCCCTCTGAAGAGTAACATTTTACTATCGGAAACAGTTTCGTCTTGTTTTATAGTTAAAACAATTTTTGCATAAAGCATTATTTTTCACCCTCTTTTTATAATACATTGAAATTATCATACGATATAGGCTCTCTAACAACAAGTCCATCTTTTACTTTAGGTATAGTCACAAGAGAGTCGTTATCGTAATCATATAAGCGAATTTGAAATGAATATTTTCCTATTTCATCCAACAGTTCGTTACCAATTATAAAATTAGCAACTCCATTTTCACATTCTACAATATTCGTCATAATCACTTCTGTATTCGGTGATACTAACACTAATCGAGCATGTGTTGTATCATTTCCTATCATATTAAATCCGATAGATAATTTTTCATTTTGATTTATTATTGATAGAGATATAATAACGTCATGATCACCTTTATATAATACAATAGGTTTATCTATAACGCTAACATTTTGATTAACTTTTATAATTCTATGTATATGTAACATTATAATCACACCTAACATTTATTCACTATTATATCTCTAATATATATTCCTCTATCATGTTCGATAGTTGATGTGTCTAAACATACTATTATTTTTTTAATGTAATGAGCATATGTTCTCATCATATCGGTATCATAGATTCTTAATTGAAATTCTATAGGACCATATGGCTTAGTTACGGGAGTTGTTCTATACCATGAATCATCGTATGAGTCTTTATAAGATGCAACTAATTTATTGAAAGGTGTTACAGCTATATCGGTCCAATGCTTCATAACACCAGAATCAGCTATTCGTATAGTACTAACACTAAAGGTCGTATAAGATGCATCAATTATTACTCCGTCACCATTTGGTAATAGAATATCATAATCGTTTAGATTTTTGGTGTCTATGAATTCAAATCCACTAAATGACCCATTCAATTCACCATCTAATGTATATGTTGTATAACCGTCATATGAGTAAATATCAATAACTTTTAACGTTTTATGTAGAAAATCCCCGTCGTTAATTACTTTTTTCATTCTTCGTCCCAAATAGTCTTCCAATACAACGTAAAAATATGTACCAGGGTTATAGCTAGGTTCGACACCAGGCGTGGTGTATGTGAATGTTATAGTAACATTATCGAAATAATCCATTTCTATCTCGAATAACTCCGGACTACAACCTTTGGTTTTATGTATACTCATACGACTATCAAAGAATTCCTCATCTTTAGTGTCTGATACTTTGAACAATGATGTTATGGTATTATTTTTATTATTTTTATTATTTAATAATATAAAAGTTTCTATATCATCTACAACTTTTTCCAAACTTCCTACCGCATCATCTAAATCACTTACAACTTTTTTCAAATCATCTAAGTCTTCTGAAATTTGATCGTTTACTTTAGTATCTAATTCGGTTAATGTTGATTCCACATTAGATATGGCTTCTTCTAGATTACTTACTTTTTCTGAAATTTGATCGTTGATAACTCCTTCTAAATTTGCTAAATCTTCTGAAATTTGATTATTTATTGTTTCTTTTAAAGACTCTAATTTATTATTAATGGTATCCAAAGCCGTTTCAATTTTATTAAGACCGTTAGACGATATTCTATCGCCAGTTTTCCATTCAGTTTTACTATACGTACCATCAGGATTAAATACGTCGGACATTATATAAATCTCCTTTCTTTATTATTTCTTTAAATCGTCGATTTCACTTGATAATACTTCGATTTGGTTTGATAATACTTCGAAGTTATTAACTTGCTGTTTATTCAACGCATCATTCATTGCCATGTTTTCATTACGTTGAGTATTCAACATAGAATATAATTCGCTTAAAGCGCTTTCTATTTTATTAAGTTTTTCAATTGTTATCTGATCACCAATGGACCAATTTGTAGCATTGTATGATCCGTCTTCATTAGTAGTTGGGATCGTCATTATCATGGATTCTCGAAGAATCGCAAAATCAACAATCGCCTCGTCTACCATACCATTATGATCTTCAGTAACAACTGGTTCTCGTACGGTTATACCATTTTTTATTTAGGGTAATGTGATACGAGATTGTTGTGTTGTGTCGAATAGACGTATATGGAATGAGTAATCTCCTACCTCTTTTAACTCGTTTAACAAATCTTCTCGTAGTATAAATTCCATTGCTTCATTATTAAATCTAGTAATCTCTGAAAACACCATATCACTATTAGGTTTTAATATTGCTATCTGCCCACTTGATGGTCTTTCATATTCTATCGTACTATAACCGCTACTAAAACTAATATTCTTTATATCAATATTAAAGCGTATAGTAACATCGCGATCTCCTCGATAAAGTACTATCGGTTCGTTAATTCTAGCAACACCTTTACTTATAGTAACAACTCTATCGATATATATCACCGTTATTCACTTCCCTCTTCCTCTTCTTCAGAGTTATTTAATAAATCTTCTATTATTACTTGTTGTTGTTGCACCGCCGCCCATAATAACGATATCATACAAAATAAATCAACACCATTATATAGATATATCATATCAGAAGGAGCATCTTCTAACGATACACCAACTAATTTTTTATCATTTTGACGTATACGATATTTGATGATTGGTGTATTTTTAACAATATCTATGGCATTATCATTATATGATTCCATATCCATAATTCCATTACTTGACGACGTATCTATAACACGTTTACTTTCGATTTTATTTGAGAAATTATCTATTCTTTCTTCCAACTCCGTATGAGTATTACGAATTGAAGTTTTAAGATCATCATTAACATCTTGTATATCATTGCTTAATTCTGTTTTTAGTTCCTCATTCGTTCGTGTAATTTCAGAACTAATATCTTCTATCTTATCATCGATATATCGTTCTAATTCGGAAAATTTATTATCCACAATATCATTATTACTGAATCCAACTGCCGGATTGGTTAAATTTCCTATAACAATAGCGTGATATATTCGGCTTACGTCGTGGGTCTTCAACTGCTCCGAGAGAGACAGATGCGCCTCGTCATTTTTCGCCACCACAAGAAGCCCCGACGTGTCTTTATCTATTCTGTGAACTATTCCGGGGCGAATGACACCGCCTATACCGGAAAGTGAGTCTCCGCAATGGTAAAGCAGAGCGTTGACCAAGGTTCCCGTATAAATACCCGTTGCGGGGTGAACTATCATTCCCTTGGGCTTGTTTATAACGACAATATCCTTGTCCTCATAAACCACGTCAAGAGGAATATCCTCCGCCACAGCCTCGTCGGAAACAGGCTCGGGAAATTCGATCTCAACAGCGTCTCCCGAACGAAGCTTGTAGTTTTTTTCTATACTCTT
>JAEIGA010012834.1_pt1 | contig 12741 bp, 15 predicted proteins | sample 9270691 | NCBI WGS metagenome assembly JAEIGA01 (sample SAMN17057246, study PRJNA624740) | gut metagenome | biome: biome; isolation source: fecal sample | host: Bos grunniens | place: China: Xizang | collected 2019 | reverse complement strand
TCTGTTCCACTGTGTCCCGATCTGTTGGTCAGCTGTTTCTTGCCCGATCAGCTGTTTCCCGAATGTTAAGATTCATGTTTTCTTTGTGCAAGGTGTATAAAAGGAGATATCTCTTTTAGGGCAGGAGTGACAAAGTTGTGTTTCAACTCTATTCTATGTATAATAATGCAGGAATATTCATTTTTCTATCGTATATGTATACATGGTATACACAACAATATTCATTTTCCGCACGTGCGGAAACGGGGGTGACGCAATGCCAGAGATAACCCGATTTGAGCGGTATATAGGTCAAATCATGGGGAAGTGTATACCACCCATTCCCGATTTTGACAAAAACCGCGCTTTGTCCTCTATGGTTTGGTACATGTTTTCTCGCACACAATCCATCTTTTCATGGTCTGGACTACCCGATACAATCCCCGAACGCAATCTTGAATTGTACCTACAGATAAACGGTTCATGTGCTATCTACCCTAAAGACGGTAATTTGTACGCCTTTACGGGTGGATTTGGTGGCGAACCTAACCCCTATTATATGCCTACAATATACACTATATCAAATCCCGCTTTGAATTTTTCCGCTAATGCTGAAATCGACAAGGATTGTATTATAATCCCGAACGACACAGCATATCAAGGTTTGTTCCCGCTACATACGCGCTATGCGCGCAATATGGTGGAGACAGAAATATCTATCCAACTTGCAAACATAAATTCCCGTATTATATCCTTGATATCCGCGCAAGATGATAGAACAAAGAAAAGCGCGGATAGATATATTGAAGATATCACGAACGGAAAACTATCTATTGTTGGTGAGCAAAAATTTTTTGAAGATTTGAAGGTTTCACCCTATTCCGCTCATGGGTATGGTGTTATAACTGATCTGATAGAATTAATGCAATACCTTAAAGCATCATGGTACAATGAAATCGGTTTGAATGCAAATTACAATATGAAGCGCGAATCCATAAATAGTGGTGAATCACAACTGAATAATGATGCACTATTGCCCCTAATTGACGACATGAAAAAATGTCGTGAAAATGCAATAGATAAAATCAACAAAATGTTTGGAACAAATATATCAGTAAAATATAACAGCGCATGGGAAGATAACGAACAGGAAATAGAAGCAGAACAAGAAAATATTGCAGATAAAGAAAATACTGCAAATGATAATGACAGGGGTGAAAACGAAAATGAAACTGAATGAAGCGTTTGAATATTCCCCGGTTGAAAATCATGGCATATTTTATTATCTGCAAAATATCGAGAATATCCCGTGGGGTACTCTTAATATAGAAAACCAACTTGATTTTTATTATCACTTGAACCACAGCGGTAATAAAATAACATCTCCTCTTATTGATAACTTTATCGAATCTGGCGTTATATCCGTTACAAACCGCGAAGAGATAGCCAACATAATATACGCTTTGTTTGGCTCAACTTGGGTACGTATGTGGCAGGTATATGTGTCTGAATACAATCCCATAAATAACTATGACATGACCGAACATTATGAAGGCGAAGAAGAAACGGAACACGGAACAACTGAAACCCGAACGGATAATCTGACCCGCACACAGACGGATAATTTAACCGAAACTCGCACACCCGATCTATCCACAACCGAAACCCATAATACAGAAACGGAAACCGTTAACGAGGTTGACGAAACTATCGCCCCGGAAACTACGAAAACCACGGAAAAAAGCGTTTATGGCTTTAACAGCGCGGATGCAGAACCGTCCGAGGTTATAGTGGAAACTGACGGGGGATTGTCAACACGTAATACTGATACAACTGACACAGTAACCAACACGGGAACAATAACAACCGATGAAACAGGAACCGACACAACCCGCAAAACGGGCACGGTTACAGATGCCAACACGGGCACACAAGCAACGGCAATAACTGGCAGTGATACGCGCACAAATGAGCATACATTGACCCGCTCGGGCAATATTGGCGTTACTACCACGCAACAAATGTTACAGTCTGAAATTGCCTTGTGGCAATGGAATTATTTTAAGAACGTTATTATCCCAAACATCGACGGGGTATTAACTATAGATTTGTATTAAGGGGGTATACTCATGAATGGCGGGTATGCAATGGTAGATTGTTCCGGGCTTGACCTGAACACTCTCGGAACGGTGACAGGTCTTTACCAGAAAGTCAAGGCGGCAATTGGAACCGAAAAGCCAATTGTACTTTCTGGCATCGTCAACGATGAACAAGGGTTCACTCCCATCGTCGCTTTTGGCGGGGTTGAAAGTGAATCCTCCGTGTTCTTGTCGTTTTTCCCCGTAACCCTGCATATCAGTAATCTTGACGTGGTTACTATGTAGCGGGGCTCTGAGGGGCTTTACAGCTGCTTTAAGGCGGCACGGATACTAACAAGCGCATAAGCCTTAGCGGGGCTCTGGCGGGCTCTGAGGGGCTTGCAACACCTATACATTCATTTCCACACATGCGGAAAATAAAGGGGGATAAATACATGGAAGTCAAACAGATATACACCCTTATAAACGGGGTGACAGAAGAAATCCTCGGAAAATCAAATCTGATTGAAGAGGATTTGCGCAACGTCGTAGACGTAGGAGATGAGGTTTTTAACTCATCCAGTGTTGACGCATATGTGCGTTCTTTGGTAAACCACATCGGGCGCGTTATCTTTGTGAACCGCGCCTATTCCGGTTCAACGCCTTCCGTTCTTATGGACGGTTGGGAGTTTGGCTCTGTACTGGAAAAAATCAGCGCGGAAATTCCCGAGGCCGAGGAAAACGAAAGTTGGGAGTTGGAAGATCGGGCAAGTTATGACCCAAATATTTTCTACGCGCCCAAAGTATCCGCGAAGTTTTACAACTCAAAGATCACTTTTGAGGTTCCGATGAGCTTCACGGAGAAGCAGGTGAAACAGAGCTTTTCCAGTGCTGCACAACTGAATGGGTTTATCTCCATGTTGTATATCAGCGTTGAGAAGTCACTGACCGTCAAAATCGACGCTCTGGTGATGCGCACGATTAACAACATGAGCGCTGAAACGATTTACTCCGACTATGGCGCTGCTTCTCTTTCGGGCGGTTCTCACGTAAAAGCTGTGAACTTGCTCTATCTGTACAATCAGCGCTATTCTAAATCACTGACCGCTGCAAACTCCATTACTGACCCGGATTTTATCCGCTTTGCGGCTTACACCATGGGCGTGTACAAGTCCCGTCTTTCCAAAATCTCCACACTGTTCAACGTGGGCGGCAAGGAACGCTTCACCCCTGACGACATGCTGCATGTTATCATGCTTGCGGACTTCCGAACGGCTGCTGACGTGTATTTGCAATCCGACGTTTTTCATGATCAATTCACACGTCTTGTGGACGCTGAAACCGTCCCCTATTGGCAGGGTTCCGGGCAGGGTTACGCCTTCGCCGACATTTCCAAAATCAAAGTCAAAACCGCCGAAAATCACGATATCGAAACCGCGGGTATCCTTGCGGTGATGTTTGATCGTGACGCTCTGGGCGTGACCAACCTTGACCGCCGGGTTACCACAAACTACAATGCCAAAGCTGAGTTTTTCAGCAATTGGTACAAGTTTGATGCCGGATATTTCAACGACTTCAACGAAAACTTCGTCGTGTTTTTCGTCGCGTAAACCGGGCAGAGTTTCCGCACAAAATCGGATATTTTTCCGCACGTGCGGAAACTCTTTTATGTAAAGGGGTGATGTTATGGCGTCTACACATTTGCGCGGTTTACCGTGTAAAATGTATTTCTATTCATGGGGAGACGTACCGTCAACTTTGCCATATAACAGAGAGACGATGCAACATATAATAAATAACGTTAGTCCTATCAATTACTATTTAGCTATACCAGAGGTAAACAATACACAGTGGAACGCACTGACCAATGATATGTATTTATATAACGCGCCCGAGGGTGAAGGGTTACCATCAAATCTAAATGTTGTCACTGTAAATTTGTGGGATAGTAATTTACCTGACTGGCAATTACAGTCCATATTGTTAAGCGCTCCATCGGGTTATAATGGTACTGTAAATATGGTAGAATGTGCAAGTTTATTTCCAAATCGTTTTGATATTACAAGTTACATAGAAGATAGCAATATAAGAGGTTTGTGTATATATTTCCCCGATGTTAATTATGCATGGGATTGTCATAGAGCAAATTCATACACGGATAGTGTTTTCAGTAATGACCCACGATTATATGATTTAGAATCAAATTCAACGGTGCAAACGTCCCTTATACCCATGATTTGTTTTGATAGATCGGGGAGGGCGTGTAAAACCGTTTTAACTGCGTATCGCACTGGTGAAAAACGTTTTGGACAGTATAATACCTTGGGTTCCGGATGGCCAACTATGGGAAATACGGTATTATATGGTAATAAAGGCGGCGGTAATACTTTACCCGAATACTTTTTTAGGTCTATGGAACCTGGATATATCCCCCCCGCCCCGGCGACTGATCCATTTGCTCCGGGTGGAAATACTGATGAGGATGGCGGCAACGGCCCATTTGGCCCGAATGGCGAGGATATAACTGACCCTGAATTGCCCGACGTTGACGCGGTTTCAACGGGCTTTATAACACTGTTTAATCCCACAGTTTCACAACTTAATTCCCTTGCGTCTTATATGTGGTCTGGTGGGTTTGACGTTGACACATTTAAAAAGATATTCGCGAATCCCATGGATTGTATTTTGGGCTTGTCTATACTTCCAAAGATTGTTCCCGCCGGCGGTTCGGCTAATATACTTGTTGGTAATATTGATACGGGTGTTTCAATGACCAAAGCAGCTAAACAATATGTAAAATTTGACTGTGGTTCCATAAATATATCACGATATAGCAATTCTTTCCTCGACTATTCACCTTACACAAAAATCTATTTGTACTTGCCTTTTATTGGTATACGTGAAATATCAACAGATGATGTTATGAATAAATCTGTACAAGTGAAATACAGTATAGATATATTATCGGGCGCTTGCGTCGCGTTTGTTATTGCGGGCGGGACAACACTATACAGCTATATCGGGCAATGCGCTGCATCCGTGCCTATAACAGGTTCCGACTGGTCAACAATGATTAACGGGGTGCTGGGCGCGGTGGGTTCTATAGCGTCAACTGTGGGTAGTTTTATGACTGGTAATATCGCGGGCGGCATTAGTGGCATAGCGTCAACGGCTCAAAACGTTTTAAGCTCAAAACCCGATATACAGCACAGCGGCAGTATGGGCGGCATGGGTGGCATGTTGGGGATTAAAACCCCGTATGTAATCATAGAGCGCCCCGCACAAGCTATTCCTGCCCGTCAAAATGAGTATATAGGATACCCGTCATTTATTACAAAAGTTTTTGCAGATTTGCGGGGGTACAATGAAATTTACGCAACACATTTGCACGATATCCCGTGTACGGAAAATGAATTGCAGGAAATTGAAAGTCTGTTAAAAAGCGGGGTGATTTTCTGATGGCTTTTGACGTTGTATTTTATAATAATATAAGTGACAAGAACAAAATAAATAAGGATATAACCGCAACGATAACCGCAACGGGAACACTAAAAGAGGGTTCATCAATTATTAATCCCAACATACTGATTAGCGCTGATATGGTTAACCTTGTTGGTTCAAACTACGCATACATTTCTGAATTTCGGCGGTATTATTATATCGTTGACGTACATAGTATATCAAACACTCTTTCCCGTGTTACTCTTAAAGTTGATGTTTTGATGAGTTTCAAAGACGAAATTCTTGCCAATTCGGGAATACTTCAAAAATCTGAAGCAAACTGGAATCTGTATTTGAATGACGGTTCTTTGCGTACATATCAATATAAAAATATTCAGACGTTTGCATTCCCCACGGGTTTCCCCACTGGCACGGATTTGGTCATGGCGGTTGCGGGTAAATCCAATTTGCAATAATATTTTCCGCACATGCGGAAAATGGAAGGGGGATATGAATATGGATATGGTTGAAATCATGAAAGAGATTAAAGAGTGGATATCCACTTTGGGGTTCCCCATTGCTATGTGCTATCTCATGTGGCGAAAAATCACCGACAGCGACGAAAAACAGTCTGATTTAATCACAGAATTAACCAAAGCGGTAACTGAATTAACTGCATATATCAAGGGGGGGCATAACAATGGCGGTTAAAATAGGTTCAGCGCGCATTGACGAAAACGGTCATGCAAAAGGCGGTAAAGCGGGTGACCAGACCGGGAAAGAGGTATCGACGCAAAGTTGGTATTTACATTCTAAGGGATGGCGGGTTTTGCGTTGTCTTGACCCTAACCGCGCTAAACTCATCGCAGATGATATGCAATACGCTTGTGATAACAAACATATTGGATATGATCAAAACCAAAGATTGACACTATACAATGTCGCTAAGACCGTAGGGTTCAACTGTTCCAAAGTGACGCAAAATTGTGAAACAGATTGTTCCGCGCTTGTGCGTGTATGTTGCGCGTATGCGGGTATAAATGTGTCAAATTTCCGGACATCCAATGAGGCAAATATATTGTTGAAAAGTGGATACTTTGAGGAAATGAAGGGGACAAAGTATCAAAATTCACCTGATCATCTAAGGCGCGGTGATATACTTGTCACGAAAACGCAAGGGCATACAGTTGTTGTATTGTCCAATGGCAAATACGCAAATAATCCCGTTACATGCAATCATGTTATCGTGACGGGCGGTTCCGTGAATATCCGCGAGGAACCGAAACTCACTTGCAAAATAATCGGGATAGCACATGAAGGTGACATTTTCGAATATGCACATGATCTCATTGACAACAAATGGTATAAAATCAAATTCGGATATGAGTATGGTTATATATCTTCCAAATATTCCAATTTGTCACCGTGATTTTCCGCACGTGCGGAAAAATAATAAAACCCGCCGTTTACGGCGGGTTTCTTTTTTCGCAAATATTTTTGTATTTACACCAGATGCATACATGTGGACATTCACGTTTAATCCATTTTGTCCACATAAACAATAATATATTATATCCGCATAGGGCATAATATGTTACCATCCAAACCGCGAACAAAAGTATAAATGCAGCACACAAAACTATTAAAATATAAACCATAATATCCCCCTTATAGATTAGATTTGGTACACCAGATTAAATAGTTGCGCATTATTTCTCCTACGTCATTTGATGAATAAAATACTTTGTCTGTATAAATGTATTGCGCTATCTTTTTTGTGATCGGGCTCTTTGGTTCTGTGATACGTCTAAACCAATTCGGTAAAGGTGAATACTCTGGCGAAAATATAATATTTTCTGTTTTTTCTTTATCGGTTAAATCGGTTGTTTTCGGATGGATAAACATAAAAGACATATCATCGAGAATTACAATTTCCCCGCATAGCCATTCAGATGAATAATTGATATAAAAGTATAGTGCTACATCTTTGGGTTTATATTTTTGGGGTAAATGTGGGTATATATCTATTTCCCATTGACCGCCTGTTATCATGGATAATTTTGGATTATCAAAAGCAAAATAATAATTATTCGGTTTCCCGTCTTTGTTAGGTTTGCAGTACTCCACGGCTACACGTAAATCTGTTTCGCCATACTGATAAACATCTATGTCACCGGGTTTCATATTCTTAAAATGTTTTAACCCCATTTCATCTACGTATGGACAACCGTATTTGTTTACAGTATTCCCCATCATAAATATTTTTATATCTTCTCTTTGTCTGATTATAGTTGATATCAAATTTGAAAACAGGGTAAATTCATCTGGTAAATACATTGTGCGTGTGATAAACTCATCATAAATTATCGTATTTATGTTGGGGTATGAGTTGCCTTTATCATGTTCAGCGCCCGTCAAAGCAAATCCGTAACAAAACGGTGTTTCGTCTTTTATGCGGTTGCCTTTTTCGTCATATCTGCATAAATACCAACGCATTGAATAGTAATATATATCTGTCCACTCACCGCCTGTATACTTGTCTATAAGTCCATTATGCACATGTGCGTCAAACATGCTTGACGCTCTGCGACCCCTGAAATCCTCTGAAAAACGTCGGACAAGCGCTGACTGTTTTCCGTTTTTCGTGTATTGTTTTATGGCATATTCTAATACAGCATACGTTTTACCATTTGATCGTTCACCTATTATCATATTATATTGAGCGTTTTTACTCAATATATTTTTAAGACTGTAATATTTATTCTTCAATATTCCCATGGTAACTCACCTTCTTTTATCTTATTCACGAACATTAAAAACGTCGATATATCACCTATAGTATAGGCGGCAGGCTCCAAATGTATAGATGATAACTCTTCATATTCATATGGTATATTGTTTTTATCGTATAATATCCCCGTTCGTTTATCATCTATATATGTGTGTATCAATCTACCTGAATATTCGGGCGGTATGTACATTCCATTTTCAAAGTGATTAAATATATCATCGCCCCATGTTTTTAACATGTATTCTAACCCGGTTATCTTGTTTAGTCCCGCAACGGTTAAACTGTATTTATCACCCGTTTTCGTTAAATACCGCTTTGCACCTAAAGTTTTGAAAACGTCGTATTTACCATCGTTTTCAAACGCGCCTAATACCTTTATTTCCCCTTTTCGGTTCTTTGGCATACATAAGTCAAGGGGTAAATTGTGCGCTTTACAAGCGCGTTTGTGCTTCTCTACAACGCGCCTGTTATAATCGACGAAAAAATCCGCATGTGCGGAAAAGTTTATACATTTTTCACTATCTGTATCTGCATAAACATGATCGTAACCGCACTCGATTATTGCCTCCCATATATTATGACGGGCATATGCGGTTACGAATACACCCCATAAATAATACAGGTGACGATTGTATGATTTATTATATCTCGATATATTATTTTCCCATTTTTCGCGCTTTTCATCGTCTGGTAATAAATCATCTATATTTACCCACGTATCATTTAAATATTTATATTCGTCTTTTAAGGGTGATGTTACTGTCATACCATAATAACTATTTTGATTTTCTTTAAATACTGCGTATTCTATTTCTTTACCCTCTACACCCTTCAATTCTGTTTTTTTCTGATATGTTGTCAAAAGAGCTTTAACAAATTGTGTCGGTAAATAATCCCGTTCACAGATCATAAAATCACCTATGGATATTGTACTTTTATCGAATTTATACATGTATTCGATTATGTCAAAGTCCACGTTTGTCATTGTTGTTATGATCGAATCAGCCGAAACTATTCTGCCATTGGAGATTATACGTTTACCATTTATTTTACACTTTGATGACGATATATAAAAGTCAAACCAGTATCGCGGTGCTATATTCAATATTTGTATTTCAAAAATACAACAATAATGACTGCAATAATATTTCAATTCGGAATATTTGGTTATTTTAACATGTTGCGGTTTTGACATAGGATATAATTCATCGAACATGGCAGCAGGGTATGACGATATTATATCTTCCGAATTAACGTCGTGTAATATCTCATACGTTAGATCAGGATTTGAATGTGTGAAACCGCCTTGAAATCCACTTTTAGCAAGATAAAATTCATCCAAAGTCAAAGATAAGTTTTTCATGTAAAAATGATAGTTTTTATCCCTGAAACACTCTTCACGAGAATACCGTCTTACAAAACCCGTTTTCGTCAAAGGTATATTATTTATACCATTTTCACGTTCTATCAATTCATCAATATATGCACATACTATCTTTGCATCATTCAAACAATATTGTATTTCAATATCGGACAAAGGGGTTTTATTATGGCGTAATTCTCTATAATTCAAATCACCTTTTAATTTCTTAATGTTGTGATAGGATAGATTTTTCCCAATTGTATCAAGGGAATATCCGGACAATCTATAACTACATCTAAACTCTATTCCTTCGACGGTTTGAGCATAAAGCGGTTGGTATTTATCGGTTGCAAACACACGATTATATTTATGATGTTTGCGCAAGAATTGAAAGTCAAATGATGCATTATGTATGTATATTATCAGTATACGTTTTCCGCACGTGCGGAAATTCTCGACAAGTTTATTATAGGTATATATCCATTCGTCCCACGTTCTACCGACGACAACAAGCCCGCACAATCCTAACATCCATATATACATAATGGACGTTTTTGCACCTTTATCGTCATAAAATGACGTAGTTTCGATATCAAATGATGCGGGAATATTTAAGTATTTGGTTTTACCTTCATGTGTAAACGCGCAACTTTTCCAAATCTTAGATATAACCGTGTCTATTTCTGTAGGTTTATAAGGTGTGTTATCTGATAACCATTCTTCTTTTATTATCATTATTACAGCCCCTTACGTTTATATCGTGATGGTGTATCGTCCTCTATTCTATCGCCAAATGATGTTACCATTGAGTTATAGTTTTCCTGTTCCCGTTCATATTCATTAGCCAAATATTTATTGATATCCTCAAATACTTCTTTTTCGTCTTTTCCTTCTTCAATGTATTCTGCTATCTTGTTTGCGATTTTATACTTATCTTTTATGTTGGATATTTTTGGGTCTAAATCCTGTAAAATATCGTAATAAGCAAATGCTGTAGAATATAATTCTGTTGCCTTCATTCCTTTTTTAATACCCTTGCCGCCATTCTTTTCTATAGATGATTGCAATTTACTCATGTATTCTTTGTATCCCTTTTGCGTGGAAAACTCGGATTTCAAAAACTTTTTTGCGCGAAAATATTCCTCGTATATTTGTACCACACTTTTATTTCTAACCGATATTTTACCGCCTTCCATTTTCATAGCTAAAACAGCTGGATTTACTATGCCTTTTTTTTCGAATGTTTTATATCTTTTGTTCGCGGCACTCGCTAAACGTGATACTAATTCACGTTGTTGTGTTGGTGTATATTGTTCAAATTTTTTCATAGGTATATTTAAAATATCTTTGATCGAAAGACCCGCCGATATTCTATCGCGTTTTTTTGCCATAAATAACACCCCTTAAATCTTTAATCAATTTATCGGTATTTAACCCATTGACCAGATACCACGAATAAATATATAGGTTGTTATTTCGTCCATTTTCAAACTGACTGATTGTTTGGGGTGAGTATCCTATTTCGGCGCCGACTTCATCTTGTCTTTTAAATAGTCGGCGTCTATGCTCTTGACATGCACGACCGATTATTTGTAACTCATCGTAAAGCATAATTATACAATCCCCCTTATTCAAATATAAAACGGGGATGCATGATTATGCATCCCCTATCGGCGGGTAATGGTTATGTGTAATCATCCAAAGAGTGATCGACATATTGACTGCCAGATTCCCAACGAGAAACCCAAAGGGTTTTACGCTCTTTGATTTCCCCGGTCTGATTATCGGTGTACTTCGTGACCGCTATATTCGCGTCCGTCTTGTCGAAGGTGATATTCCGGGGGCAAGATTCAGGCTTTGGCATATCGTTGCCATCAATGGCGCGGAACGCCACGCGCATCGTTTCCGTGGTTCCATCGTTGCGGGTTAGGGTGGTCAAAAACTGGTAAAAGCTCTTGCCCTCTTTGGTCTGACGCTTCTTTGCAAAAATGCTGATTTCCATGGTGTAACCTTCCTTTCATTGTCCGCTATGCGGTGATATATTCAAGGGGGGATGTTCCCCCCCCCGTTGAATCATTCGGCATACCAGTTAATATGGAGTTCTATGTCGTTGTGGTCAAAGACCTTGAAACCCCGGGCGCGGATTTCTGCAATCAACCATTCGGTTGACACATTGTCAAACTCAATTGGACGGGGTTGTGAGACTGTACGGGGCTCCTGTGCGGGCTCCTCGGCGGTTGTGGCGGGCTCCTCGGCGGTTGTGGCGGGCTCCTCGGCGGTTGTGGCGGGCTCCTCTGACTTGTCCGCGAACGATGTTTCAATCTGCTTGCAAGCCTTCACGAGGGCGACGATTTCTTTGATGGTCATGCGCGGATTCAATTCACCGGAAAGAACAAGACTCAAAACCTTTTCGCGCCCGAGGGACGAAAACTTGATAATCTGTGTCGGGGTGAAGTCCACCAAAGGCGCATCTTGTGCATCGGGGTTCGCGGGCGGGAGAAGGTTGGAACAGTAACCTGTCACGCGCCCCTTATCGTTCAGAATGGGGCGCACATACTGCTGACCCATGCGGATAAGATCATATGCGAGGGTTTTTTCCATCGCAAAGGTTGCCATTGCATAATCAGCAGCATTGGCAAAACCATCATCCTGATAAAGTCCTTCTGACTGGACTTTAGCAAGCATAGCAGAGATGGCAAAGCGATTAGACTGGACGTTAGCAGCACACTTCATAATGGACTGTGTGACCTTCTCAAGCTGGCGGTTCATGAATATGGGGCGGTTGGTGACAGAGCTAAGTTGCATCTCCATGTGTAATACCTTCCTTTCGTGTCTTTCCGCACGTGCGGAAACGGTGTTTTGCGTCCGAGTAATCAACCCAACGGTTAACTACCACGTAGTTAATATTCGACACGAATTCCGAAAATCCTGCATAAAGTAGAAAATTTACACAACTTTGTCACTCCTGCCCTAAAAGAGATATCTCCTTTTATACACCTTGCACAAAGAAAACATGAATCTTAACATTCGGGAAACAGCTGATCGGGCAAGAAACAGCTGACCAACAGATCGGGACACAGTGGAACAGA
>JAEIGA010012833.1_pt1 | contig 12742 bp, 12 predicted proteins | sample 9270691 | NCBI WGS metagenome assembly JAEIGA01 (sample SAMN17057246, study PRJNA624740) | gut metagenome | biome: biome; isolation source: fecal sample | host: Bos grunniens | place: China: Xizang | collected 2019 | reverse complement strand
TACGGATACGCTGCTGGCTGAATGGTACGACTGGATCGCAGAGCATTTTCGCCTTCATCCTCCGACAGCTGAGGAAACGGACGGACTTCTTTCGTCGGAAGCGCAGTCCGCTGAACTGGATGCCCACATTTATGGAACGACATTGATCGCAGCCCTGCAGTTGTCCGGATGTTTAATCCTGATTCAGCAGGGTGATGGCCGGTGTGACGTATTCTTCCGTAATGGGAGCCCGGAACAGCCGATTCCGTGGGATGAACGCTGTCAGGAAAACGTCACCACCAGTCTTTGCGATAAAGACGCGAAAGAACGTTTCCGGAGCTGTGTCCTTTATTGGGACAAACGTCATAAAGACGCGGTATCAGAAGACCTCTACCGGGTAGGTGTGGTTCAGGGAACGGCAAATAGCTCCATTCGTTTTTCCAGGACCCCCGTTATGGCCTGTTATCTTGGCAGCGACGGTGTCGAAGACGCGTTCCGGGATACCTATGAAGAACTGGGGGGCAGCCATGTCCTGATGGGCGGAGTCCATACTTTCTATAAAAACCTGACCTGCCGGATTTCGGAAATGGACGCATCTGCCTTCAATGATTATCTGGAAAAGACGCTTCCGGATTTCAGTGCCCAGGGTTCTTTCGGCAGCAGCGGCAGTGGAGACGATGTGTCGGTTGCCGGCATTGTGGATCTGAATTCCATTCCGGATTGTGTAGAACAGTTTCAAAAAGATACGGATCTGTATGAACTCGAAGAACAGCTTTTCTGGAAAGAAGACCAGCTCCGCAGCAAACAGCGCAAGCACGGGATCCTTCAAAGAAGGCTGGAAGAAGCAGAAGTGTCACTGGCTGAAGCGCAAAAATACCGTGAGGAACTGGGCCATACCATCGAGGAGCGCAAAAAGGAACGTGATTCCTGTTCAGAACAGATCACGGACAAGGAAAAAGAGCTGGAATATTTCAACGATGATTTCCAGATGGCGAATCAGATGGAGTGGAAATCCCAGTTGTTTTCCGACGATATTCTGGGATTAATGGGCAACCTGTCTTCGTTAATATCGAGGAGGGAGCTGGAATACAATAAACTGAAAAAAGATCTGTCCGGATATGATGATCTGATCCAGCAGGATGAAACTCTACAGAACGAAATGCAGGATACGATCAGACAATTGGAAGAAAAACACAGAGAAGCCAAAGCTTCTTTTGATGAGTACGACCGTACTTATCGGGAGATTGAAGGAGACATCCAGCAGATTAAAGAAAAAATGCAAAAGCTCCAGGCTTTTTCGGATCACCAATCAGACGAATGATTTATCAGCAAGCTCCCTTTCCTTAGGGAGCTTGCGAAACAGAAGCAGGAGCAGGAGGAGACGGCAATATTATGGAAGCAGCAGTGTTATTGGCGAAATGCCGTAAGCGGAATGGCATTTACGGTATGAGAACGCAGAAAATGGAAGATGGCGACTGGTGGCGCACATGGGCATTTCCGGTGGACGAAAACAAGGCAAATGAAAAAGGATACGCGGTTACGGAAGTACATGGCAATCTATATAGTACAAAACAGTATCCGGGGTGCCCGTATTGTGGTTCCGTGAATCTGGTGCAGTGTGATAAATGCAAAAAGCTGTCCTGCTGGAATGGGGAAAACCATCTTGCATGTCCCTGGTGCGGCAACGAGATGGAAAATCTGATCACCTCGGAAGTGAGTGTATCCGGCGGAGATCTTTGATACAGGTAATCCATAGTAAAACACTGATTAAAGGGAAAAGCTGATTAATCAAAAGGGAAAGGAGCAGGCGATGAAGCAGAATCCATTCTCGAGAACACAGCTGTTATATGGAAAAGAAGCAATGGACCGGCTCTCGTCCAGCAGAATCGCTGTGTTTGGAATCGGCGGGGTAGGAGGTTATGTCGTCGAGGCACTGGTTCGATCAGGAATCGGAGCATTGGATCTGATTGATAATGATCGGGTTTCTTTGACCAATCTTAACCGGCAGATCATTGCTTCAACAAAAACAATCGGCAGATACAAAGTGGATGTAGCAGCGGAACGCGTTACGGATATTTCTCCTGAGTGTATTGTACGCATTTACAAGACGTTTTATCTTCCGGAAACACAGGATCAGTTCGATTTTACCCAGTACGATTATGTGGTCGACGCAATTGATACAGTGGCAGGAAAACTGGCGATCATTGAAAACGCGAAAAAAGCAGGGGTTCCGGTAATTTCTTCCATGGGCGCCGGCAATAAGGTTAATCCTTCTGCTTTCGAGACAGCGGATATTTATGAAACCTCCATCTGCCCACTGGCGAAAATCATTCGCAGGGAATCCAGAAAACGGGGAATCGACTCTCTGAAGGTCGTCTATTCAAAGGAGCCGCCGCTTCGTCCGATCATTGATGCATCAGGCTATACTGAAGAAGGTTACGATTCATCAGAAGATGATCCGATTCAAATCAAAAAAAGAGTTGTTCCGGGATCGACGGCTTTTGTTCCATCTGTTGCCGGAATGATTATTGCGGGGGAAATCGTCAATGACCTGACAAAAGGTCACTTGCAGAGAAGCCCAAATCTTTGATTTGATGCCCGTGCCTGCTGATGAACTTTTAAAATGGCGAGCGGAGTGTCTCAGGTCTTCATTCCGGATCTGCAGTTGTTTCTGGCCGATCACTGAATGGTAACAATTACAGACAAATAAACGATCTGTTTTTATTAAAGTGCTCAAATATCAACAAAATACGTATTTAGAACAGAAACGATTAAAAACCGGCTCCGAACCCGATCGTAATAGCGATCGGGTTCGGAGCCGGTTTTTTTTAGAGAGAAGAAGTCGTTTCCTGCGAAAGATCTTTTCCCTTGAAGTATAGATTCTGGTTATAACTCCATCTCAAGATTCTGTATTTCATTAATAAATGAAGTGATGATACCCTGATATTCAGAAAAAGAGGGAGGTACATTATGAATACAAATGTCATGTCCCCGCAGGAACAGCGGATTCAGAAGAACAAAGGGAATATCATCTTTCTTGATGAAGAGAACCGGGATCGATTTGAAAAAATCTATTCCCGGTTTCAGAACGAAAAGTCTGTCGTGGATATTCAGAGAGCACGGTTTTTTACAGAATCCTTCCGGAAAACAGAAGGTCAGCCGCTGGTGCTGCGCTGGGCTAAGGCTCTTTATCATGTGGCAGAAAAGATCGATATCATCATCGATCCGGACCAGCTCCTGGTGGGACGCGTTGGCAATGCGGAAAAATATGGATTGATTTATCCGGAATTAGACGGTTGTTTTCTCCGGGAATTTGTCAGACAGGCGAAAGACCGCGCGGAATCTCCCTTCGAAGTCGAACCGGAAGATGTGCGGATAATCGAAGAAGAAATCGCACCTTACTGGGAAGGAAAAACCTATTATGAGGATTTTTCCCATAGTTTGCCGGAGGAAGTTCTGCGCTTGACGTATGAGCCTGATGATCTGTTTACATCCCGCTTTATTGTCAATGAAACCTCCTCTATGCGGTCTGCTCTTCAGTGGGTACATGACTATAAAAAAGGGATCGAACGTGGCTTTGAAAAGATCAGGGAGGAAGCGGAAGCAGCGCTTTCCGCCCTGGATCCGGAAAATCCATCGGATTCCATAGACAGAGCCGCGTTTTATCAGGCAATTACCATTGTCTGTGACGCAATCATATTATGGGCGCATCGTCACAGTGAGAAAGCGAGAGAACTGGCGGAGGCCGAAGTGGATTCGAAGCGCAAAGCAGAGCTTTTCGAAATTGCCCGTATTACGGATAAAGTTCCCCGCCTCCCGGCAGAGACCTTTTATGAAGCGCTTCAGGCACAGTTCTTTATCCAGATGTTCTCCAGACTGGAACAGAAAACCGGTGCCACCATCTCGAATGGAAGAATGGATCAGTATCTTTATCCATATTATCGAAACGATCTGGAAAACAGGAAAATCACACCTGTACAGGCAAAAGAACTCTTTACCTGTATGTGGCTGGAAATGGCCCGCTATCAGGATCTTTACGTGAGTCCTGCGGGAGTAAAGTTCAATGAAGGATACGCCCATTGGGAAGCGGTAACGATCGGAGGCGTTGATGAAAACGGACAGGATGCCACAAATGATCTCACCTATCTGTTACTGGAAAACAAAAGGGAGTTTCCTCTGAATTATCCGGATCTTGCTGCCAGGATCCATGCGGATGCTCCGCATCGGTATTTATATGAAGTGGCCAGAACCATTCAGGAAGGAAGCGGATTTCCGAAACTGATCAATGACGAAGATGTCATTACAGTACTTCTGGCACAGGGAGCGGATCAACAATCCGCAAGAGATTATGCAGTATCCGGATGTACTGAAGTACGTATGCCGAATCTGGACACTTTTACAACGGCCTGTCCTTTTATCAATCTGGCAGCTGTCGTGGAACTGACCTTGTATAACGGAAGAATGAAACAGTATGGGGATACTTTGTTGACAATCGAAACCGGCGATATTCGAGAATTTCAGACTTATGAGGAACTGGAAGACGCCTTTATCCGGCAGGAACAGTATATTCTGAGAATGGCATTTCGCCAGCAATATGTAGCGAATCGTGTACATGCGCGTCACTTTGCTTCTCCACTGGGATCATCACTCCATGATCTGTGCATGAAAAACGGTCAGGATCTCCATGAGGAGAAGATCGATGGAGGCATCGATATCGGATTTTTTGATTTTATCGGATACGGGACAGCAGCGGACTCTCTGGCCGCGATCAAGAAAACGGTTTATGATGAAAAAACGTTGTCCTGGGAACAGGTACTTCACGCTCTGGAAGTGAATTTCAAAGGAGAGGAGATGGTACGCCAGCGCCTGATTCATGCCCCGAGTTACGGCAATGATGATCCTTATGTGGATCAGATCGCGAAACGGATTGACAGAGCAGCTGTAGATTACGCTTCGAAAAACGCGGAATACCTTGGGATTAAAATGGATCTGCGGTACGTTTCCCAGTCAGCCAATGTTCCTTTTGGAAAAGTTGTCGGAGCGACACCAAACGGACGTTTTGCAGGAGCAGCTGTCGCGGACGGTTCTTCTGCTTCACAGGGAGCGGATCAGAAGGGACCAACATCCGTATTGATGTCCAATTACCGGACAAAAAATACAGACTATGCAAACCGGGCTTCAAGGCTTTTAAATGTAAAGTTTTCGCCGTCGGCAGTCAACGGCAGAGAAGGATTGGAGAAAATAGCCGCTTTTATTAAAGCATGGTGTTATCTAAAACTGTGGCACCTCCAGTTTAATATTATTAATCGTGAAACACTGTTGAAAGCACAAAAAGATCCGGATTCCTATCGAAGTCTTCTGGTCAGAGTTGCCGGATACAGTGCGTATTTTGTAGAACTGACGCCGGATCTTCAGATGGATATCATCCAGCGGACAGAACATGACTCTTTTGGAGCTTAACATGGGAACGGTTTTTAATATACAGCACTTTTCGATTCATGATGGACCGGGGATCCGCACCGTTGTTTTTCTGAAAGGCTGCCCGCTTCGCTGTCAATGGTGTGCCAATCCGGAATCCCAGAATCCTTATCCGGAGCTGGGATGGTCAAAAGGTTCCTGTATCCATTGCAACAGCTGCGTGGAAGGGCTGAAGGACTATTCCTGCCGGTTCCTGGACCATCATCTGTACTGGGATTCCACGATTATTCCGGAGGAAAGCCTGGTTCACAGGGTCTGTCCTTCCGAAGCGCTACACGTCATTGGACGCGAAATGTCTGTGAAAGAAGTCATTCAAGAAATAGAGAAAGACTGGCAGTTTCATCTGTCCTCCGGAGGCGGCATGACGGTTTCCGGTGGAGAACCGCTGATGCAGCCGGACTTTGTCTATGAACTCCTGAAAGCTGCAGGAGAACGTCAGATCCACCGTACTATTGAAACCTGCGGTCAGACTTCCTGGGAGACCTTCCGAAAAATAACGGGAGAAACAGAATATCTTCTGGCAGACGTCAAGATTATGACTTCCAATCTTCATAAGCGCTGGATCAGCGTATCCAACGAAAGGATTCTGGAAAATCTGCGCCTTGTCCGGAAAGAATATCCTGACCTGTCGATACAGATACGTACCCCGGTGATACCCGGAGTCAACGACTCGGAGGAAGAAATTGCGAAGATCGTAGATTTTGTCAATGAGATCGGGGCAGATTATGAAATGCTGAAATACCATCAGTTTGGAATGCCCAAATATGAATCGTTAAACCGAAAGTACCCGATGGGCGACGTAACACTCTCAGACGAACGTTTTCAAGAGCTGGAACAGTTTGCCATCTCCCAGTTTACCGGACAGTACTACGGGAAAGCGAAGTCTGCGAAACGAATTTTGTCACCACTTTTTTCGGAAGGAGCAGGTATCTAAATGGAAAAAGAAAAAACTGGATCTCTGAAACGATCCTTTTATTTTCTGGAATATTTCCTGTTGGTTGTGATCATTGTAGTCTATTGGGTGATAATGGATAAGTCCGGACAACTCAATCCTGTGATCATGCCTTCACCGGGAAAACTACTCGTCCGTCTTCAGAGTATGATTGTGAAGGGGACTCTTCTGAATCACGCCTGGGTCAGCCTGTCTCGTGTTCTGCGAGGATATTTCCTGGCTGCCCTGTTTGGAATTGTTCTGGGAATATTGATTGGTCTGTCCAAACATTTGGAGCGGCTGACACAGCTGGTCATTCAAATATTGAAACCAATCCCGCCAATCGCATGGATTCCGCTGGTCATTCTCTGGTTTGGGATCGGAGAAAGCGGAAAGATTTTCCTGATTTTTCTAGGAGGCTTTTTTACAATTCTCGTGAATGTAACGGATGGAATTCGGCAGACCGATCCGAAACTGATTGAAGTTTCAAGAGTGATGGAGACCCCTATGCTGAAACAGATCTTTCTGCTGATGATTCCCGGAGCAGCACCGAACATTTTTACAGGACTCCGCACGGGATTGTCTTCCTGTTGGATGTGTGTCGTAGCCGCGGAATTAGTCTCCTCAACTACGGGACTGGGTTATCTGATCATGGACGCCCGCCAGTATGGAAATACCGATATTGTCATCATCGGGATGATCACCATCGGGATCATCGGAAAAATCATGGATTCCTTACTGAAGTGGATTGAAAAGAAACTGATCCGCTGGCAGCCGGATATTTTGCAGTAGTGAGAGGAAGGACATGGAAATCATAAATGATTATATTCAGGTCGACCACGTCAGCAAAGGCTTCCTGACAAACGGAACATACCTGCCTGTACTGGAAGACATCAGCTTTTCTATGCCGAAAGGTTCGATTACCTGTATTGTCGGCGCCAGTGGTTGTGGAAAAAGTACTCTGCTCCGGGCAATAGCAGGAATTGATCCGCGGCACGAAGGAACGATCCGAATTGGAGGAAAAGAGATTCGAAATCCCGAAAAATCCATAGGCATGGTTTTTCAGGAACCCCGGTTGTTTCCATGGCTGACGGTGGAAAAAAATATTCATTACGCAATGGATGGCGTGGAAAAAGAAAAGAGAGATCAATTAACCCGGGAATATATTGATCTGGTTGGTCTTACAGGCTTTGAAAAGGTCTATCCCGCTCAGCTTTCCGGAGGAATGGCTCAGAGAGCCGGCATTGCGAGAGCATTGGTTAATCAGCCACCGGTTCTTTTGCTGGATGAACCTTTCGGTGCGCTGGATACTTTTACAAAAATTACAATGCAGAACGAACTAAAAAGAATCCAATCTTCGTCTGATACAACGATGATAATGGTAACGCATGATATTGATGAAGCGATTTTTTTGTCTGATCTGATCATCGTTTTAACATCACGTCCGGGACGGATAAAAGCATTGACTCCGGTCATGCTGCCAGATCCCAGAATGAGGAACGGAGATGATTTTCTTCAGTATCGAAAGAAAATATACAGCATGTTCTTTGAAGAGCATATTCTTGAGGATTACAGCATATAGTTTTATTCAAGAACGAAGTATTATTTTTCTGAATTATACAGATCCTATCCTTATTGTTACCATTTATAACATCAATAAAATTCAATAGAAACTGAAGCAACATTTCAGGGAGGAAATCATGAAAAAAAGAGTTTTATGTCTTTTGACAGCTGCTATAGTAGTTTTGTCCTTGGCAGGATGTGGATCAGGCAGCGGATCCGCCGGTAACGGCAGCAGTTCCAGTGATACTTCCGGAACGGGAGATAACGGTGTAACAGCCAGTGAACTTCATATCGCAATTCAACCATCTGCCGCGTTCATTCCATTGTATATCGCCAGAGAAAAAGGCTGGATCGAAGAAGCGCTGGCCGAATACGATGTCGATGTGACATGGAATGATTTTGAATCAGGTCCGCCGATGAATGAGTCTCTGGCTGCTGGTCTGTCGGACATTGGAGTAATTGGAGATGTTCCGACGGTTTCCGCTATCGCTGCCGGTCAGAAAAATGAAGTCGTGGCCATCTCGGCACAGGCAGCCGATTCGTATGCTGTGCTGGTAGGGACAGATTCAGATATCGCTTCTGCCGCAGACCTGAAAGGAAAAAAGGTAGCGACAGTTATTGGATCAACGGGCCACAATCTGGTTCAGAAGTATCTGAAGACTGCAGATCTCAGCATTGACGATCTGTCAAGCGGAGAAGTGGTCAATATCAACGCGGGCGACGCGGCAACCGTTCTGGCAAATCACGAAGTGGATGCTGTTGCAATCTGGGAACCAAGTGTGACACGTCTGGTAGATAATGGTGTCGCGAAGATTATTGGTGAAGGAAGTGACTGCGGCCTGGCCGGAACCAATACGATCGTAGCGCGTGAAGAATACGCGCAGGCGAATCCGGCCGTTATCAGCACGGTACTGAAGCAGTACGCGAGAGCCGCGGAAGCCATTGACACTCTGGATGATGAAACGTGGGAAAAGGTTGCGGAAGATCTCTCTCTTGATAAAGATCAGGTGAAATCCATCCTGCCGAAATACAACTTTTCTGTTGAAATCACACAGGAGGATATTGACGCTTTAAATGATACCATCGCCTTCCTCGTAGGAATCGAACGAATTTCTGAAGCCTATGATATTGGTGAGTATGCCAACAGTTCGTATTATAAATAGTGTCTGCTAAGAAAGCCCCCCGCCGGATTCTCTGATGCAGACAGGAAAAGAAAATGCCTTCATTCCGCAAGATTTAACGGCATGAATGGATCAGAAGCAGAAAAACAAGGGCTGCTCCTTAATAGTTGCAGCCCTTTTGCTTAAAGAAATAAGAAAGGAGAGAAGGATGGAGTTTAATACACAATTGTTGCACGGCAGCGGATCGAAAGGATACGCCAATAACGAAATTCTTCCTCCGATTTCGCAGGTCAGTGCTTTTCGATACGATCGAATGGAAGATTTGGAGAAAGTCTTTCAACATAAAAGTATGGGCTATGCGTATACTCGCATAGGAAATCCCACCCTTGCCGCTTTTGAACAGAAAATCAATGAGCTTGAAGGAGGTATGGGAGCCATCAGCTGCAGCAGCGGCATGTCGGCAATCACAACTGCTCTATTGGCAGTCTGCGGCAGCGGCGATGAGATAATCGCCGGGAACGGGCTGTACGGAGGAACCATTCATCTGTTCCATGATCTTGAGAAGCTTGACATTCATACCGTTTTTGCCGGTGAAATGACCGCAAAAACACTACAAACGCTCATCACTGAACGGACAAAGGTGGTTTTCGGAGAACTGATCAGCAATCCTTCATTAACTGTTCTGGATGTACCGGAAGTGGCCGGTATTGCCCACGATGCAGGGATCCCGTTATTCGTGGATTCAACAACGGCCACTCCGTATATCGCGAAACCGCTCTCCCTGGGTGCGGACGTAGTAATTCATTCTACCTCAAAATACATTAACGGCGGCGGGAATGCCATCGGAGGAATGATTGTCGACGGCGGTCACTTTCCATGGAATTTTGAAAAACATACCGCACTCTCCGAATACAGAAAATACGGAAAGATGGCTTTTTCCGTCAGGCTCCGTACAGATCTCTGGGAAAACCTCGGAGGATGTATGGCACCAATGAACGCGTATCTGAGTTATATTGGCGCAGATACGCTGGGACTGAGGATGGAGCGGATCTGTAAAAACGCGGACGCACTGGCCAGGGCACTGGATCGTCTGCCGGGAATCAAAGTGAATTACCTGACATTGCCGCAGCATCCTTTTCATGAGTATGTTGAAAAGGAGCTGAGAGGACTGGGCGGAGGCATTTTGAATTTCCGTGCCGGAACAAAAGAGAAAGCATTTCAAATCATCAATTCCCTGAAATACGCAATGATTGCCAGCAATATCGGGGATTTAAGAACACTGGTCATCCATCCTGCGTCCACTCTGTACGTTAACTCTGACAGAACAGAACAGGAAGCCGCTGGTGTTTACGAAGACACAATCCGTGTCAGCGTCGGTATCGAAGACAGTGAAGATTTGATCAAAGACTTTACAGAAGCCATTTTAAACGTACAAGATTAAGGAACCGTTGATTAAAGGGAAACGCTGTAGATGAAAGAATCAGCGTTTCTTTAATAAATTGATCTGAGGAAACAGAGCGGGATCGACGATTTGATCCTGCTGAAACAAAGGAGTGGAAAACATGATTGTAACAATTGCAGGCCAGAAAAAAGAAGTTGAAGACGGACTGACGATAGAAAAACTGATCGAGCAGGAACAGGTGGAAACACCGCAGTACGTAACCGTATCCGTTAATGAAGAATTTATCAGCAGAGAAGTATTTGAATCATATGAGCTTAAAGAAGGCGACGAAGTCGAATTTCTCTATTTTATGGGAGGCGGAAGATAATGGCCTTTACAAATGAACAATTGGAACGATATTCCAGGCATATCATCCTGAAGGAAATCGGCGTGAAAGGGCAGAAGAAACTTCTCAACTCGAAGGTACTGATTATCGGGGCCGGAGGACTGGGGGCGCCGGCTGCCCTGTATCTCGCCGCAGCAGGGGTGGGGACAATCGGTATCGTCGACGCGGATGTGGTGGATCTTTCCAACCTGCAGCGTCAGGTGATCCATACCACGGATGACATCGGGAAAAAAAAGGTGGAATCTGCCGCGGAAACCATGCGACAGATCAATCCGGAGATCACGGTCAATACCTATTATGACTTCGTTACAAGCGACAATATTCTGGATTTGATTCAGGATTACGATTTCATCCTCGACGGAACAGATAACTTCCCGGCGAAGTTCCTGATCAACGATGCCTGTGTCATGGCGAAAAAACCTCTGTCCCACGCGGGAATCATCCGTTTTAAAGGTCAGCTGACGACGATTCTTCCGGGGGAAGGACCATGTTATCGCTGTATCTTCAAAGATCTTCCTCCAAAAGACGCCATCCCGAGTTGTAGGGAAGCCGGTGTCATCGGCGCGATGGGAGGCGTAATCGGTTCCCTGCAGGCGTTGGAAGCCGTAAAATATCTCACAGGTGTCGGGAAACTACTGGTCGGATATCTGCTGACCTACGACGCTCTGTCGATGGATTTCCACAAGATCAAACTTCCACCGCGTGGGAAAGGCTGTGCCGTTTGCTCGGATACTCCTACCATTACAGAACTCATCGATTATGAACAGGAATCATGTGAGTTTAATCCTCTGGAACAGGGACAGGAATGATGAAAATAGAAATAACACAGAGTGATTTTCAGAAAATATATGAATACGCCCTTTCCGAACTGCCGGATGAGGCATGTGGTCTGATTGCCGGGATCGACCGTCCGGACGGTATCCGGGAAATACGGAAAGTTTACCTTCTGACCAATGTGGATCATACCAGCGAACACTTTTCCATTGATCCAAAAGAGCATCTGGCTTCCATAAAAGATATGCGGGCAAACGGACTGATTCCTCTGGGGAACTGGCACTCTCATCCGGAAACGCCATCCCGTCCGTCAGAAGAGGATAAGCGACTGGCTAATGACAGCAAAGCCAGTTACCTGATTCTCTCCCTTGCCGAAAAAGAGAACCCGGTGTTGAACGCCTTTCATGTAGAAGGTCCCGAAGGAGAGAAAACTGTTCGGAAGGAAGAACTTAGAATTACAGGAGAAGAGTAATATGGCAGATTTGGATTTTCAAGTAGATGAAAAGGTAGATATTACGGACGTTGTTTGTCCGATCACCTTCGTAAAGACAAAGGTGGCATTGGAGGAACTGGACGACGGTCAGATTTTACAGGTACATCTGAATGACGGAGAACCGGTTCAGAATGTCCCGCGCAGCGTCAAAGATGAAGGTCATCAGGTTCTGAAGCTTTTATCAAATGAAGATGGTACCTATGAACTTTTTGTAAAGAAAACAGGAGACTGAGATGGCAACAGATTACGCGACTCTGAAAAAAGGCGGCTTTATGAGACAGAAGCAGAAAAATCACTTTTCCCTGCGTCTGTCGGTTGTAGGCGGACAGGTCAGTGTGGAGCAACTTGCCGCGATTACAGAAGTGGCGAAGGAGTATGGACACGGATATATTCATCTCACTTCACGTCAAGGCATCGAAATTCCGTTTATCAGACTGGAAGATATCGATGAAGTAAAAGAAGCGCTGGCAAAGGGCGGCGCTCAGCCGGGCGTATGCGGTCCCCGTGTCAGAACCGTTACGGCCTGTCAGGGATCTGAGATTTGTCCGAACGGATGCATAGAAACGGAACAACTGGCTCAGGAGCTGCACAACCGGTATTTCGGAAAAGAACTCCC
>JAEIGA010012832.1_pt1 | contig 12742 bp, 5 predicted proteins | sample 9270691 | NCBI WGS metagenome assembly JAEIGA01 (sample SAMN17057246, study PRJNA624740) | gut metagenome | biome: biome; isolation source: fecal sample | host: Bos grunniens | place: China: Xizang | collected 2019 | reverse complement strand
GACCACAATGCAGTAGCCCTCTACTACAAAAACCTGAAACTCGGCTACATACCAAAGCAGAAAAACGAGCAGATCTCTCACTTCCTCGACATGGGCCACTCAGACATCTTCGAAGCCAGAGTCTGCCTCATCAACAAAGAAGCCCACCCGGAACAACAGATCCACATCAACATATACATCAAAAGAAAATAAAAGACCTATAACTCACACTCCCACTCAACAAGGCTTCGGTCCAAGGCAATGCCCTTAGGTTCGCCTTGTGGACCTGTGATATAATAATTCTTCGCAACACTATCATCCACCTGAAGCAAAAACCCCTTCTTCACTGCAGCACACTTCTCATTTATAGAGTTGTCCAGAGGATCCGTCAAACGAGAGACACTCTCCTCAATCTTCGTCCAACTGTCACTGGTACACACCCGGCTATAAATCCTACGAAGTTCCTCCTTATAATCCTGCAAGTACGAGAACATCACACCCTCCGGATGGCGCAAATAAAACAAGAACACAGTCTTCGGAAGCGGCCCCATCTTCACCTCCCTATCATAATCCACCAAAAGGATCTTAAACTGCCTGGTAATCCGCAATCTGCTCAACTTCACACTCTCATTCAGCCACGACTTGATAACCTCAACAGGAAAACCAGACATCAACAACCCCTCAATCGCCTTCCTCGCCTCCTCAGCCGCCTTATCCATCTCATGGCTAAACATCATATGAGCAGGATCAAGGGAAGGAGTGACTCTAAAACTTATATCAGCCTCCTCCTTGCAACAAACGCTGTAATTAACGATATCATCACAACAAATCTCAATCGGCTCCGAAACATCAAAATCGAACTCTATCTCCTCCTCAACCTCATCAACACTCTCCCAACCATCAAACACAACAAAAGAAGTCCCATCAAACCTGACGAAACAAACCGAATCAGGACTGACACCCTCCCCTATCGACTCAAAAATCCTGCTTCGAAAAGCATCATACGAAAACGACTCAGGAAAAGGGATACCCGGAAAATTATACTCAAACTTCTCCCTGGTAATACCCTCAAACAGATCAGGAGTATACACAACATTATACTGAGCCTCAACCCTCCTTATCTTCCCTCTATCCCACCACGAAAGCTTTGGACCCAAATACAAATAAACCCTGTTCTCCTTCAAGAACGAAAGAGCAGGAATATCCTTCAACCTTATCTCATTATAATTCATAACCCTGTCTTCAAAGTTAACATACCTCTACTCCAACAAATATAACAAACTTATCACAAAACCCCATTCCCATCGTCAATACAATCTCAACAATCATTGCAGCGACTGAATAACAGATAAAAGCCTTGATTACGGTAGTTTTCCATAATCAAGGCTTTATTTATTGCCATGTAGAGTTTAGTTGGGAAGTTTTATTTTGTGTCAAGCTGTCTGTCAACTGCCGAGTATACCATTCCGGAGAGCATCTTTTCCTTTTCTGTCATAGTGGGGTTATTTGTTGTACAAAGATGGTTCATATGAGAGAAGATTATCGAGGTCATAGAGTGGGACGAGGAAAGCATCCCAGAGGACTGGAACAAAGACTGGGATAAGCTGACATTCGACGAGAAAGTTGCATTATGTGACAAGTACGGTGTCATCTATATTGCGACCGAGGTTGAGTAGTGTCACATTTTAAGCTATCAACTAATGCACTCCTGGTAATCGCTGGGCGCACAGGGCGCATCTCTCAATGCAAAGAAAGGGAGTGTTTAGCACTTCAAGAAACCTCTACAAGCCTTGCAGATATTTCAATATTCTTTATAATATTCTGATATTTGCAGAACATTTAAGGTTGGCAGGCGCCGTTGATAGGGTTTACTCCGTAGAAAGAGTTGGATGGCAACCTGGTCAGGCACCTGTATTTTATATGTCTATATAAATATCAAATGGCATGAACAGAATTTATACGAATCTTTATACACATCACTCTCTAATTATTAACTTAATTGATAGAGATGATGGAAAACAAGAGAACAAGAGCCTGGCGTAGGCATCAGGCTAGACGAGTGTTTAAAGCAAGACTTAAAATTGCAGGTGCTTGCTTATCGTATCCAAGAAAAACTTGGGATGAGATCAAGGACGAGAAGTGGGTTCAGTGTTATAGAAGCACTGGAAAACCTTGCAGTTGTTACCTTTGCAAAAACGCTCAGAAAACTCAACGAAGACAAAAAGATTCCACCAATCGTTAAGGAGGAATGGCCATCTTCCAGTCATCGGTGCTGGCTGTCAAAACGGGTTTAACGAAGAGCAGAAAATCGGATACTGCCGGGTACTAGGTACCACCTGATAATGGAATTTCCGTTCATCCGTTAAACCTTTCAATAGATTTTAAATCAGCATATAAGTCTAGTAATATACATCCAAAAAATTGGCATTCTGATATTTCAGCTGAATTTAACTAATTAAATAATTATGCAATCCACTTAAAGTCATCCATCAAATATTCAGGAATTTGCTGATGCATGTGTATGTCGTAAAGTATTGACCCGTTACTTGTTGCTCCCTTACGTGGATTAGTCAAGGTTCCTGTACCGACGTAAGTAAAAGGAAGAGTAATTCCATTTTCAGATTTTACTTTTCTTACAAAAACATATACTTGCTTTGCATTCTTCTGCTTTTCTTCCTCTTCCTTACGAATATTTGCGATACTTTCCCATTGAAAAACTTCAGAGGAAAGAAACTTATCTTTGTAGTTAAGCGGATCGTCCTCTAGTCTATCCTTCTTCAATCCAGCAAATACATACATATTGCCATCTTTATAATATGTTCCCAACTGATTATGCTTAGGATTTTCTAGTATCTTTAGCAATGCCTGATCCTGTCTATAATCCTGCCACATCAAGAAATCATGCTCGCACTTACCCCTATAACGTGCTGTGAAATCTGTTATGCCATAATTCAACAAGTCTGATACGTACTCAATGAACTCCGGTTCAATCTCACAGGCAAGACTGTAGATATTTTCATTCTTTGCTACTACAGAATTTTCTACGAGAAAACGCAGAGCATGCTCTATTTGTTTATCCGTAGATCCTGGTACTTCACCATGGATTTTTAAAAGTAGAACATCGTCAGCTTTTGCTCCTTCTAGGAGATCTTTTACAATGACGTACTCATGCCTTCTAACAAGAGGAAGTAAACTTGACAAATAGTTAATCACCTTAATCTGTTGATTGGTAAATAAAGGCAAATTTTCTTCCTCTATACCTTTAAGAAAATTATAGTATGAATCTGTCTTTCTTCCAGCAATTTTAATCTTCATAAACTTTAAAAGATTTGGAGCATAGTCACTATTTAGATAGTCAATATGCTTAGGATATGAAGGAGCATTCAGATAATTCTTAAAATTAAGATAATCTGTCTTCAAATATCTTAGGCTGTTAAAGTTCTCGTTTTCAATGCTAGAAAGAATCTCCTCCTTTGATAAATCATCTATAGAAATACTAACTCCATACTCATCTAATCCCAGTGGTTTGAAATCACTAAGGATCATTGATTTCAATAGTTTCTTCTCAAGGATAGAATTTTTTGACAGACTTCCTAAAGCTAAAGCAATATGCACACTTCTTTTATAATTATTCCCTATAAAATCTAAGATTGTCACAAAATCCTTTCCAGGATATTTTCTTAATCCTCTACCTAACTGCTGAATAAATATCGTACTAGACTCTGTTGGCCGCAAGAAGAGCACCATATTTACTCCTGGTATATCAACTCCTTCATTAAGAATATCTACTGCAAATAATATCTCCAAATCCCTATTATCGCTTTGAAGTTCATTAAAAGCTCTTATTCTTTCTCCTGTCTTATTTTTACCTGTTAGAAATGCAGTGTGGTAATACTCACCTAAATTTTCAGACATCATTCTAGCATGTTGGATATTTCTACAAAAAGCTAATGCTTTTAACTTTTCCCCATCCTTCCTATGCTTTTCAATCTGATCTCTTATAAATTCACAATTCTCACTATCTGAAATCTGAGCTATCAACCGTCTTTCAGAAGAATCCGAAAGCCCATAATCTACTAACTGATCATGAATCCCGTAATAATGAAATGGAACAATCAAATCGTTGATTATAGCATCTCTAAGTCTTAATTCAAATGGAATATTGTTATCGAATATTTCGACAACATCTTTATTATCCATTCTATTCTCTGTAGCTGTCAGACCTAATAAAAATTCTGGCTCAAAATAATTGATAATTTTTTTATATGTCTCAGCTACAGCATGATGACACTCATCAATTATGATATAATCAAATTCATCTTTCTTAAAAATATCTAAAGCTTTGCACATAGAGACATTTGTAGTAAAGAGAAAATCCACTTCTGTCTCTTTTGCCTCACCAGTGTACATTCCACATATTTTCTGTCCTCCAAAAACGTCTTGAAATGTTTCCAAGGACTTTCGCAAAATTGAGCCTTCATGCACAACATATAAAAGTTTCTTTGGACCAAAATTCTGTGCATCAAAAGCTGCCAAATATGTCTTACCTGAGCCTGTTGCTGAAATAATTAGAGACCTTTGAATTCCTAAAGCTCTATTTCTATTTAATTCCTTTAGAGCTTTACGCTGCATATAATTAGGTACTATTTTCTGATCAACAAGATCATAATCCATGTCCCATCGTTCAATGGCATAACTAATTTTGTTAGAATAAACACGGATTCGTTCTGTATTTAATTCTAATGTATTATTCCATAGGTACTCAAATTCCTTAAGTGCATTATTATAGACAACACTATCATTAGTACAATTGACAACTAAATCCCATTCAATATTTTTTAAAAGAGCATACCTGGTAATATTAGATGAACCGATTATAATTTCAGCCCTATCATCTATATCAAAAATGTAACCCTTTGTATGAAAACCGTTAGTAGAATATGTACGGACATCATAGAAGCACTCATCATCTAAGTGACACTCAAAATTTGAGTATGTTGAAGATAGATTTAAAAACCATCTAAGTGACTCAATATCAGTAAAGTTCTGATATGTGGATGTTATTAGCCTACCATGCGCGCCTCTTTCAACAGCCGCCTTGATATCATTACTCAACAAATCCAATCCCGCTTTTTTAATAAAGCTAACTGAAAACAAGAAAGATTTACATTCGCGAAGATTTGATTGAATGGTTGATAAAAAAGTATTTTCCGTATAATTTGTTAATATACTAGACTTCATCATACTATGTGTTTTTGGGAAATGCAACTATACAAATATATAGTTTTTTTACAGTTTATGATACACGCATATAGGTAATATAACATCACTAACCATGAATGATAGCTATTTTACAAAATATCACTATATTTAGAGAAAATATAATATCTACAAGCACAGGAACATGAAAACAATCGAAGTCGTAGCAGCTATTATCGTCAAGGATGGGAAGGTGTTTGCCACCCAGAGGGGCTATGGTGAGTGGAAGGGATGGTGGGAGTTTCCCGGAGGGAAGATGGAATCTGGCGAACGGAGGGAGGAAGCGCTCAGACGCGAGATAAAGGAGGAGCTGGATGCTGATGTTGCAGTTGGCGAGTTGGTGGAGACGGTGGAGTGGGACTACCCTACTTTCCACCTTACGATGCATTGTTTTCTATGCTCGCTGGAGTCGGAGTCACTGCGTCTGAATGAGCATGATGATGCTGCGTGGTTAAGTGCTGAGACGCTGCGAAGCGTGAAGTGGCTGCCGGCGGATCTTGGGCTGCTGGATAAGGTGGAGATGTATCTGATGGATGAGAAGAAGAAGTATAGATATTTTGCTTTTGTAAGCTATCAGAGTGATGACAGGGAGTGGGCGAAGTGGTTCCACCACAGCTTGGAGCATTTCCATCTGCCGACGAAGCTGGCAAGTCAGTGTCAGGTTTCGCGCAAGGGACTGAGGCCTCTGTTCCTGGATGAGGTGGAGCTTGCAGGGGGCAATCTGTCTGAGAAGATCAACTATGCCCTGAATGAGTCGAGATATCTGCTTGTCATCTGTTCACCTAATTCCGCAAGGTCGGAGTGGGTGGATAAGGAGGTGAAGACGTTCATCGACTCGGGAAGAACAGACAGGATCGTTCCTATCATCATCGGCGGCATCCCGTACGCAAAGGACCCTGAGCAGGAGTGTTTCGTTCCGTCGCTCAAGGCACTCAAGGGCACGGAGCGCGAAATTCTCGGCATCAACGCTCAAGGAAGCAAGGACACCGCATTGATCAAGGTCATCGCGGAGCTTCTGGGCGTATCATTCGACACGCTGTGGCAACGTCACGAGAAGGAGAAGGAGCAGGAAAGGCAGCGCGTCCTTGAGGAGAAAAGGCGACTTCAGCGCATAGAAAGCCGCTATCTCGCGGAGAAATCGATTCAGGCGATAAAGGATGGGCATACGAGAATATCGCGTCATCTGGCACTGGAGGCTCTGCCTGTCAACCTGGCTGACCCGAATGACAGACCGTACATTTTTGAGGCGGAGGCTGCGCTGAGAAGGAGCATGCTGACTGATGTGCATATTGTTGATACTGAGGCACAAGCAGATAAGGTGGCAGTAAGTCCTGATGGGAAATATATCGCTGCGCTGGCTGGTTTTGTGATAAAGTTGTTTAATGCCAGAAGCGGCGGACTGATTGGAAGGATCGAGAAGGAAAGGGGGTATTTTACGGATATTTCTTTCAGCGAGGATGGCGGGTATATAATAAGCGGAGACAACTTCGGTTATGTGGAGGTCTGGTCGGTGAAAGATAGGAAGTTGGTCAGGGACATCTATGTAAAGTCTGAGGTTCTGACTGTCTTTATGGATAAGGAGATGGCGAAGATGTGGGTGTTCCATAAGGACCATCGCCTTGCTTTATGGGATGTGGAGGCGAAGGAGTGCATTTCCATTATTGAGGCGCCTCAGAAGGATGAGGATAGTGATTGGGGATATTATAGTTCTGCTGCTGAGGTCCCTACCATCAGCCATGATTGGAGTTATTTTGCATATCGTGGCAGTCGTGGGGTGTATATTATAGATCTGAGGACTAAGAAGGTTCATTTTGAGGAATTTTATTATGCAAGGCAACTCGCATTTAACCCATGCGATTGCAATCTGATCTATTCTGATTCATATACTTATTGCAGAAATCTCAATGAAGGAATAACAGAAGAATATAATTTCTCACGAAGGCCGAATTACCAGCTGAACTCTGAGATTACTGCAATGTGTCATGACAGAGAGAATAGGATTTACTTTGCTTTGGAGTCGGGAAAGATACATATTGCGAATTCTACGGGATATCGTAAGCCTAGTTTCAGTAAGCCTATAGTGGAGGGTGTCTCTTGCATGGCATGTAGTGCAGACGGGCAGATTATTGTTATGATTTCCGGAAAGGAAATGCATATCTGGGACAGGGAGAACAAGGGAGATGGTCTTGTTCCAAAGGCTAAGTTTGTGTCTTCGATTGTATTCAGTCCAGACAGCAAGAGTTTGTTTGCTCTGGGTGAGAAGACTCAAAAGATTGACGTCAATACTCTGACTGTCGATAAGAAGTTCAAGAGTGAGGTCTTTAGCAAAAAGGATAATCCGCAGGTGCTTCCGGACGGCACGCTGATGTACACACGTTGTGGAAGTATCAGGATTCTTGATCCTAAGAAATTGACGAAGATTGAAGATATTGACTGTGTCAAGGCAGATTGGTCGCTTTGTTTTAATGACAGTAATGCGAGCAGCGACTGCAAAAATGTCTGCTACTACTATCAGAACTATATCTACATATATGACAGGGAATCTAAGAAGACTGTAAAATTATTGCTCCCTGAACTAGTCGTCAAGGCGGAGTTCTGCTGTAATGATCAGAAGCTGCTGGTCTTGACAGAAAACAGGCTTGCAACCTGGGACATTAAAAAGAGCTGTTATTCAAAAGTTCTTGCATCTTTATGTCATAGAACGGATTACTGTCTATCTCCAGATAGGGATAGCGTCGCAGTCATATCTGGAAACGCTATCATTATCATGAGTCTGTCAGGGGATGGTGAGCAGCGTATAAGTGATGCTCATGACTTGAGAATAAACTCAATTGCATATAGCAGCGATGGAGGGCTTATTGTCACATCTTCTAACGATTGTACAGTAAAGGTCTGGAAACTTGGGTATGAGAATCCTCTGCTTACAATAAAATCCAAGAAGGAGACTTCTTGTGCCAGATTTAGCCCTGACATGAGAAAGATTGCATACGTGTCGTATCTTGATGTGTATGTACGCGACTTTATGCCACTTCAGGAGCTGATTGACCAGACTCGTGACATATATATGCTTGAACCGCTCACCTCCGAAGAGCGCAAGCGGTTCTATCTGGATTAGAAGATTGGTACTAAAATAACTCGGGGTCTTTGACTTTCGGAGGTTTAGGAGTAGTTGCTTTCTTGGGTTTGGTTGAGGACTTCTTTGGGGGCTTGCCTGCAGACTTGATCTGCTTCAGTTCGTCTTGGGTCAATGGCGCGAAGTCTTCTTCTGTTGTCGGGTAGCAACCTTCAAGGTACATCCTGACAAATTCTGCATGTGAAAGCGGCTTTGCTGCATCGCGGTTGCCTGGATTGATGTTATAGTCAAGAAGGACTATGTCTGTGAGTTCTGCCTGTTTGCGGATCTTGTCTAAGATTGTCTTTACTTCCGAGACGTTGTCCAGAACGTATTTGTATGCGACGGCATAGATCAGGCGCTTTGCATCGACGTAGCTGAGAAGTTCTTTGGAATAGACACCGTATTGGTGGCCAAGTGGTCTGCCGAACCTTTTGACTGTACGTTTTATGCCCACCATTGTGTCGTTCTTGAAGGAGTTCCTGTCGATTCCTGCGTTTTCGAATACTTTCAGACCTTGCCAGATTCCTTCGACGCTACTTGCTGTCATACCCCGTGAGTCTCCTGGGATCGGGATGTTCCCATGAGGATAGAAAGGGCTGAGGAGTTGCCCATATCTGTATGGAGACGAGGAGGTTATATCAAGTATATATGCTCCAGGATATTGTTCCTGAATTTTCTCTATCTTTCTTTTTTTGTTGGCTACGACTATCATAGTTTCTTTAAGTTGCAAGTGGTTACTTCAAAGGTTCTGGATTATCTATATTTACGATCTTATCGATAGGCACGAAGGTCTTTACCATGACCTCTGCCTGATGTTTCTTAAAATTAGGGTCGTCTTTCTTGACAAAGCGCTGTTTTACTGCCTGCATATCTACTCGCTTGAGGTTGCTTAGTCCAGGACCGAATGAGCAGCCGTTGTCTGTGGCGTTTATATCGCTGAACAAGGTTGACTGAAGTTCTGCGAGGTCTGTCTTGATCTTAAGGAGAACAAGATTGTAGCCTTTCTGCTTCAGGCCAAATTTCATGGGATGGTCTTCACAGAAGCTTAGTCGTACGTAGTCCTCCAGGTTGTACCTACGATCAAGGCTTCTAGAGGCATCACCTCCTCCTGGGAATGGGATATCAATGTTGTTTTTAACACAGTAGTCCCATGAGTAAAGTCCTCCGTTGCGTTTGATGGAGTCAAGGTTTGAGCGGTGGGTGAAGTGGTAGAAGTAGATGATTCCGTTTTCCTGAAGATAGTTGCGGATGGCCTCTTTTCTCTGCTGCTCTTCCCTCTCCTTGCGTGCGCGCTCCTCCGCTTCGCGTCTGCGGCGTTGCTCCGCCTCAATGGCTTCACGTTTGCGGCGTTCGGCATCTTCTCTTTCTCGACGTTCTTTCTCGATAATGGCATTCACATGGGCGTGTGTGTCGCGAAGAGCACGTTCATACTCTTCCTGATGTTTCTTTTCCTGTGCGGCCTTGATTCGTGCCTCTACAGCTTCCTTTAACTTGCGCGCCTTTTCCTCTGCCTCCTGCCTCTTCCTTTCTGCCTCTTCCTTTGTCCTTGCCTCAGCTTCTTCCTTTGCTTTGCGGGCTCTCTTTCTCTCTTCCTCGCGCTTCCTCTTTTGTTCCTCCTCTACCAATAGTTGCTGCGGTGATTTCGAATATGTTGGTGATTTTGAAGGAGATGATGATGCTTCGTTGTATTTTTCATACACAGTGTCGGGGATGAGGATTAAGGCGGCGTTACTTTTTCTGAGGTTTGCGCCTTCCTTGATCTTCTTCCACTCTTCTGGGGTGTAGATTTCCTTACGCTTTACTTTTTCCGACCTGAGTCTTCTGACCTTGGCAAGTCCGTTCGGATACTTTTGCTGAATGAGGTCTAGTTTATGATTGATTTCTCGGTCTCTATCTGCTTTTTCTTCCTTTATCCGTTCTTTTTCTTCCTTTATCCTTTCTTTTTCTGCCTTGATCTGCTCTTCCCTGTCCTTTAGCCATATTTCCGAATTAACCAGCAGCGTATCTACCTGCTGCTTTTTCAGATTAAAACCAATAGTCTGGATTCCCAGAAGCTCTTTTGTTGCCTCGGGGTATAAGATGGTCCACATTTTTGCCTTTGTAGCACGCTCCTGCTCCTGTCTTTCCTTCTGCTCCTTTTTTGACATTTTTGCCTTTGCCTGCTCCTCCAGTTTACGCTGCTGCTCTCTCTTCGGAACAAACTCCTTTGTCACATATACGAGGAAGGGTTCTGAATGGACGAGCAACCTTCTTTTCTGATCCTGTGTGAGATTGTCTTTTGAACCTACCAGATACTCAACTGCAGCAGGATACTTGGCGCACCATAGTGCTACTTTGGCATCGTTTTCCGTTTGTCCTTTCAGTTCGTTTTCCTTATGAATGAGTTTAGACTCGTTATAGAGCAATAACTTGTCCACTTCCTTTGGAGACAGGGCGATATTTGCCCCGATAAAAAAGTAAACTGCTTTTGGATATTTCTTGCAAAGAATTTCTGCCTTTGCCGCACGTTCTGCCACTATCTTGCGTTGCCTTTCTATCAGAAATGACTCGGAGTAACTCAGCAACTTATTTTGCTGGTCTTCTGATAGTCTGCTTCTACGTCCGAACAGATCTTCAACAGCATTTGGATACTTTGCACACCATGACTGTATAGTTTGCTGATTTAGATTCTGCTGTCTCTCAAGATCTTCCTTCTGTTGTTGTCTTTTACGCTCTGCCAGAACTTCCTGCTGCTTGCTTTGCCACGTGTACACATTAATCTCAGCCCTTTTCTGCAACTCATAGTGAGAGAGGGAGTGAAGATTGGAAGGTGATCCAAACCAGGCCTGATAAGCATCTGGATACCTATCAGCCATATGACGAAGATGTTGAATATGATTATTCCTTTCCTTTTGCACCTGTTCTTCCGCGTATGCTTCGATCAAATGCGATACAATCCATCCAAACAAGCCAAAACCTATGAAAAAGAGCAAAACAAACATAGCTGGACTAAATTAAGTTAGATAACAAAGATAATATAATTACAGAATTATTTTGAAAATTTTATCCTTCTCGACGTGTAGACACTTTTGCTTCCAAAATGACTACATAACTGAGCGAAATGTGCATTATTATCAGATTTCCCGACCACATGTGAGTGGATTCACCAGGAAAGTATCAAAACGCCGTAAACCTATATCAGGACAGTAGACTTTACGTGGCACTTAACTCCCTGGATGCTAGCGACTTCCTAAAAGTAATGGTGCCGGTTCGAATACCATTACTTTCTCTATATTGCTGGTTTACTGAGACTTAAGTGCCACGCTGATATTATCTATGCAGCAACAGTAAGCGGGAGGAGAACCCTTTGGGTCGAGTTCCCCGCACCGCTTGCTGTAGTTGGCGAAGATCGTATTTTTCGCCAACGATGCTGTGCTTAAGAAGATGCCCGATCACGTCGGGAATGACGTAAAAGGGTATTACTTGGCGAACGACATAGCAAATACGAGAGGAAACGGTATTATCGTCCCTCTCGTATTGGTATGCATAGTTATATATGTCTAATTTTCTGACTCAGATACCAGCGACTGGATTCTTTCCAATGGCAGACCAGTAACTTCTACAATAGTTTCAGCTGACATGCCTGAGGATTTCATTTTCAGCGCTACTCTTTCGATACCTTCTTCGATACCCTTCTCGATTCCTTCCTCAAGTCCTTTTCTTAATCCTCGCTCTTCAGCCTCCTCAATTGCAGTGTTCAGTATGTTATCGTAGTCTCCCATTCTCTCTAGTGATTTTTGATATGCTATCCTTTCTTCAGCCGTAAAATTATTTATTTCCGCGAGTAAAAACAAGCGTCTCCAGAAAGAATTATCAAATTCCTTTGGAATTTCCACCATTTCATGGATGTGCTTAAACAGATACATCCACATATCGAACATAGTCTCCAGTTCACCTATCCTCTTCTTGAATCTGTTAAGTTCCATGAAGACAAAGCGTAGAGTATCAGTCATTATCTCATGATTACTATCTTCTCTTAGTCTGTAAGAAGACCGCGCCTTATCCTCTGGCCACTCCTGATCATGCTTGAAACTGAAATTCAAGATGGCAACCACAATAACAGGTTTGAGATTGTAGTCCCAGTTAAATTTACTTTTATCTCCAATTTCCGCTTTCTCCTTATAATAGATATCCCTGGCAATGGTCGCCTGCTCATTTATTGGATAGGTCGTATAGTAGAGTGCCCTCTTAAGAAAATGCTTCTGGTACCCCTTCTGCATCTCAATAATTATCGTCTCGCCATCAGCACAGGTGCATGCTATATCGAAGATGACTTTCCTATCCTCTTCTGAGTGTCCTTGCTTGATTGTAGGAATGAAGGTTACATCTATAATCTCATAATCCTCAAGT
>JAEIGA010012831.1_pt1 | contig 12742 bp, 11 predicted proteins | sample 9270691 | NCBI WGS metagenome assembly JAEIGA01 (sample SAMN17057246, study PRJNA624740) | gut metagenome | biome: biome; isolation source: fecal sample | host: Bos grunniens | place: China: Xizang | collected 2019 | reverse complement strand
GCCAGCGAAGCGGCAGCAAAAAACATCGCGAACTCAATGTACCAGCGGAATTTGCCGGGGCGAAACACGAACTTGCGGTTCATGAGCCAGCAGAAGACATTGGCAACTGCAAATCCAACTGCCGTCGCCGCGGCGGCGAGCGAACCGCGCGTCGCGTACCATGCCTCATTCCCGGAAAACTCCGCCGCCGGAAGTCCAAGAAATCTTACCGCGATGTCATCAGATCCCAAGCAACGCAGACACGTCGCCGCCAACAAATAGAAAACCCCCGTTTGCACGAGGGTCGCCGCCACCCCGATTGCGCCGTATTTGACGAATTGCCAGAACGGGCCGCAATCGTGGGACAGTATTTTTTCGAGGCGATTAAACATTCAACGCCGAGGTGTCTTTCTTGACCGACTGCAAGCCGATCTTGTCCATGTCAATGTCGACAATGCCGAGCGGCTTGGCGGTCTTCCAGCCGCCGCGGGTGAAGTCGGGAACATCCATCGAGCAGCTGCGGTTACGCACGCTCTTCTCGCTGAGTTCGGCAAGGCAGCACCACGACGCGAGATCGTAGACGTCGCTGTCGAGCGGCAGACCGTTCTGCAGGCAGTAGCACCAGCGCAAATCCATAAGGAAGTCCATGCCGCCGTGGCCACCGATCTTCTTGGCGAGCTCACCGGCCTTCTTCCAGAGCGGATGACGGTACTTCATACGCATTTCCTGCGTCTTGGCGAAATCGAAGTAACGGTGCACACCTGCGCCGTTCTTCTCTTCCCAGCCGAAGTGGCAGATATTGCCGGCGACAAAAGCGTCTTCCGGCTTTGCAGCGAAGTTGATGCCGTTGAAAATACCCTTCGTGCCGGTGCAGACGTTATGACGGCTGTACGGACGCGGCGATGATACATCGTGCTGAATCATGATCGAACGGCCGTTCACCGTCTTGACGATCGTCGTGTTCATGTCGCCCATATCGACTTTCAGCTTGTCTTTCCAGTTGTGTCCCGGGAAGTTGCTGCGGCCGTAAAGCTCGAAGTTGTACTGATTGGACTCAAGCGAGACGAGATAGTCGAAACGGTCACCGCGGTTGATGTTCATGTACTGGCAGACGGGGCCTAAGCCGTGGGTGTCATAGTGGTTGCCCTTGTGCTGCGAATTGTGCCTGAGACGCCAGTAGTTCGCGTAGCCGGTCGGTCCGCCGTTGATGTTGGGATCGGCATAGCACAGGGAGCGCAAATCGTGGATGTAAGCGCCTTCGCCGTGGACGATCTCGCCGAGAATCCCCTGCCTTACGAGATTGAGACAGAGCATTTCAGCTTCGCCGTAGCAGCAGTTCTCAAGCTGCATGCAGTGGCGGCGCGTACGCTCGGCGGTCTCGACGAGAGCCCAGCATTCCTCAACTGTGAAGGCGCTCGGAACTTCGATGAAGACGTGCTTGCCGTGTTCCATCGCGTACAGGGCGATCGGCACATGCATATCCCAGCCGGTAGCGTTGTACACTACGTCAATTCCGTCCCATTCGCACATTTCCTTGTACGCTTCGGGACCGACGAACCCTTTCGGCGTCGGCTTCCTGTTGTCGGCAAGCCACTTCTGCTGACGCTTTACGCGTGCATCGTAAAGATCGCAAAGACCGCACACTTCAACACCGGGAATGTTTGCAAGGCGATGTACCGCGCCGGGGCCGCGCATGCCGAGACCGACAACACCGACACGCACCTTCTTGAGCGCAGGAGCGGCAAATCCCTGCATAGTGCCGCCGGAGCAGATCTTAGCTCCCTTGGACATACATCCTGCCGCTACCGCCGCGGCTCCCATCCATGCGGTACCTTTAAGAAAATCTCTGCGATTCGTCGACATTTTATTGATCCTTGAAATTATTTACCGTTGATAGCTTTCTGCGATCAGACTCCCCCGCGCCCGCGCAACGTGCCGTGAGCGAGGAATCCGTCATACTTGCGCACCAGGAGATGCGATTCCATGATTCTGAGCGTATCAAGCGCCACACCTACGATAATGAGAAGCGACGTGCCGCCGAAGAACGAAGCAATCGCCCACGGTACGGACATCCAGCCCATAAGCAGCATCGGGATGAGAGCGACGATCAGAAGTCCGGAGCCGCCGATCAAAGTGATCTTGGTCATCATATCGTCAAGATATTCGGCCGTGGCGCGACCGGGGCGGATTCCGGGAACATAGGAACCGTCCTTCTTCAGGTTCTCGGAGATATCGACCGCATTGAACTGCGTCGCGACCCAGAAGAACGCGAAGAACATGATCAGCGCGGCATAAACGACAAGATGCAGCGCCGTCGGATTGGAAAGCTCCTGCGCAAAACGGTTGAGCGCGCCCGAAAAGCCCGTAGACGTGGGATCGGTCACCTTCATGAGCAATGCCGAAGGGATCTGGATGAGCGGCTGGGCGAAGATGATGGGCATAACACCCGTGTAGTTGACCCTCAGCGGCATGAACGTCTGCTGCATACCGTAAGTGTTGCCGCCGCCGACACTGCGGCGGGTGGTATGGATGGCGACCTTCCTGACACCCTGGGTAAGCATAACCGTACCCATGACGACGAGCAGGAAGAAGATCACGAGAATCGGAAGCTCGGCGATCGGAGCGGAAGCCTGAACGCCGCCGAGACCGAAGTAACGCTCCCACGCGCTGATAAGCGCTTCGGGAAGACGCGAGGTGATGTTGATCATGATGATGAGCGAAGCGCCGTTACCGACACCGAAGGTGGTGATCTGGTCGGCAAGCCACATCACGAAAAGCGCGGCCGAGGTCATGCCGATGACGGTCATGAGCTGGAAGCCGATTCCCGGATTGGCGACGATTTCAACGCCGGCGAAAGCCTGTCCGAGAGCGCCGGGGTGGCTGAGCATCGTCGCGATACCCCACGACTGCACCACGCAGAGCACGATCGTCAGATAACGGGTGATCTGCGCGAGCTGCTGACGGCCGGTTTCGCCTTCCTTTTTGAGCTTTTCAAGTGAAGGAATGACAGAGCCCAAGAGCTGAATCACGATCGAGGCCGAGATGTAGGGCCAGATCGAGAGAAAGCCGATGCCGCACTGCTCGAGCGCACCGCCCGTGAAGACGTTGAACCAGTCCAGAAGTCCGCCGCCGGCGGCGCTCTGCCGCGCGGTTTCGATAACGCCCTGCAATGCGCGCCAGTCGACACCCGGAGTGGGAATCTGCGAAACAAGACGGCACACGAACACGAGGCCGAGCGTGATCAATATTTTCTTGCGCAGTTCCGGGATGCGGAAAGCGTTGGAAAAACCCTTCATCATTGCCATATTTACTTCATCTCCTTGATTTTTGGAAATTATTTCGGATATGATACCAAAAACCCTGCGAAATCGCAAGCGTCAGGTCTGTTGGAACAAACTTAGACGTAATGTAAAGCAAAGTGTCCGCTTATTTGTAGGTCACCGTCTTAACGACAGCCTTCGCGTAAGGACCGGGCTTTGAAACAAAGACCATGGAATTTCCTTCCGGCAGCGTAATCTCGGCCACAGTCCCGCAGGAAGCATTGATCTTGATCCGCCCGTCGGCGGGCCGGTCGACGCGAAGTGCGTGAACGCGCTTGGGCAGCGACGTCCAGCATCTGGTATCGGCCTGGGTGACAGACAGCGCCCACGCCGCCACGGCAGCCTGAGATGCGCGCATCGCGACTTTGACACGCCAGTCGTTGCTGTTGTCGGCGATAATGCCCATCGCAGCCTGCGCTCCCGCCTTGACCACCACCCTGGTGATCTCGCGCGCCAAGGCCCCGCGCATGTATACATCGTATTCCAGCTTCGTCAATTTGTCGACATCGGCGATCTCGTCCATCGCGACCGGACTCCCCCCGGCAGAAACCGTCCAGCTGTCGGCTCCGGCCGTTCTGTATTCGAGGTAAGGCAGCGCCATGCCGGCGTACAGAACGTAATGCCGGGCATACGGCACATAAATAAGAGGCAGATCCAACCTCCACTCTCTGCGTTCGGGGCACAAGCCGTCCTCCACCCATATCCAAACCTGATTTCTGGGACGAACGCCTTGATCACATTCCGAAAAATCCCGCACCGCAGCAGCATTATCCTTCCGGCACGTCGCGGCATCCTTGAAATAATTGCGCGCTTCGTCTCCGTTGAGCCAGCGGAACACTCCGGTGACGTGCGAAGCATAGGGATTCATCCAGTCGACCGGCTGAAGATTGTCGAGAATACCGCTTGTACGCGGATCAAATCCGCACTTCTCGTTTATCTGCGCGGCGAACTGCGCGTCGCCGAACGCATCGTCGACCGATTTGCCGGTATCGGCGGCATCCTTCGCCTCTATCTTCTTCTCCTTGTTGTAGGCATCGACATCCTTCTTCATGCGCTCATTCGCGCTCGCGATATCCTTGCGCCGTTCATACAGCCAGTTTTCCTGATGCTGGGCGGCGCGGTTGAATTCCGTGCGGGCGGCGTCGGGATTGCCGGCGACGGCGAAATCGATCGCCTTGTAAAGACATGTGAACACCCGGTCCTGCCCGCCGCCGTCGTAATCGAACGCCTTGTCGTTCGTCACCATCGCCCAGGTTCCCGCCGTGGCCTTGCCGAAAACGGAAGTCTGATCCTGTTCGATCATCCTGTCTTCTGCGCAGTCGAAGCGTTTCACCGCTCCGTCGCCGTTCCCGGCAAGCCTGTACGCGCTGCCCGACATCAGCTGCCACATCAGCTGGTCACCGCCGCTTTCGGCCGCGTATTCCTCCACGGTCGCGGCCGCGTCAGCGTACTTGCCGACAGACAGATTGTCGTTGTAATCCTGCTTGACGCGCTCCATCGTGCGGCAACCGACGACGGCGGATGCTCCGAGGAGCACCGCCGCCATGAGTGTTCTGTTCGACATTCCCACCATCCTTTACTTTACCAGCCGATATTTATAACCGGCAGCGTCACCTGCGCGGCGTTGAAATTCAAAACTCCGATCTGAACACCGTTGAGATTGTCGGCGAAATTGACCAGACCGATCTGCAGTCCGGACATCTCTCCTCTGACGACGTTCACCAGTCCCGCCTGAATTCCGGTCGCGTAATGTTCGATGTAATTGCCGAACACGGTCCATGAAATTCCGGCGAACTCCTTGCTCTGCGAGAAGACGCCCGTATCAAGTCCGTACGTTGCGTGGTACGCACCCCAGCCGAAATTCAGGCGGACGCCGTAAACCGAGCTTTCGAAATTCGGCATGCTCCAGGCGAGCACCGTGCATCCGACCGGCGTCGAATACTGGCGATAGCCGTACTCATTGCCGCCGCCGCGTTTGAAGAAGGTGACATCCCTCTCCTTCGCGCCGGTGGCGCGGTCGTTGGCCAAACCCTGTCCGGCGTTCCATCCCGCCGCCGATACCGTAGCGGTCATAGCCGCCGCGAAAGTCATCATGAGAATTTTTTTCATGGCATTTTTCCTTTCTTTGACATTGCCGTATTGCAAATACTTCATTAAAACAGTCTCGGAACAGTCTGCGGCTGAACGACCGGCGGCGGATTGGCGCGACGGGCGGCTTCCTCGTCCAGACGCTGCTTCTCGCGCACCGCCTGCACCGCCTTGAATTCCTCGGGGTCGAGACGTTTCTGAATCAGATCGGCGATCGCATCGGCGGCGAACCCTGCCGAAGACGAGCAGAACTGTTCAACCGTGCCGCCGAAATACTTCGAATCGATCGCGATTCTGTCGGCCCAGGCGATTTCAGTCGTAGGAGCGACCACGCAACGGAAACGGATCTCGGCGAAGACGGCGGATGCCGGGGGGATCGGCAGCCCCGTAGCATAATCAATGCCGGGCGAGACGACGTTCGAGAACACGACTTCGGCTACCACCAGATAATCGGCGGCAAGTTTATTCGAAAGCCGGCACACGTCGTCGGGATTGGCGTTCGGATCGTTCACGATACGGTTGAGTTCGCGGTCTATCTCCGGACCGAAGGTGCGGTCGAGAACCTTGAAGCTGTTGCGTTTTGCAAGCGACATGTCAAGGTGACTGACGACATCATCCATCCAATCGCGCGTACCGAGGTTCAAACCGCGGACATTGACCGCATTCTGCTTGGAGATGAACGGGGCGACGGCGATGCGTTTGCGCTTCTTCGGGAAGACCGATGCGGGTCTGATTTCATCGCAAGAGGCTTCCGGAGCGGGAACAACGATCTGTGCAGGCGCCGCGGGAGGCTCAAACGCGTCCGCTTTCCCGTAGAAGCGAAGAACGTTTTTCTTTTTCGCCTTGCCGGAGAGCAGCTTCGCGGTGGAGGTGTTCTTGCCGACATCGACAATCTCCAGCACGCCGGTCGTCTTCTCCTTGTAAACGACATCCCCGGTGTCGTCATCGACGATCTCTTTGCGGCGGCGCACCTCATACTGTTCGCCGACGCTCAGGAAATCGCCGCCGTAGCTCACCGTGATATCCTCGTCCTCTTCATCGTAATCCATTATGTAGGGAGGATAGTCGCGCATAAGGATCGCCAGCGCCATGCGTTTGACCACGTGAACGAGCATATCCTTCGGAGTCTGGCAGTACTGCGCGACCCTGATCGTATCAGCCTCATACGGCTGCTGGGTGCGCAGATCGTTCGCACGGATGGATACGGTGGCGATATACTCCTCTTTGCGCGTTCCGGCGATGGTGCGGGATTTTCCGGACTTAAGCAGCTGCACAATCTCGCCGCTCATCGAATAACCTGCCGGAATTATTTCCACGTTGGCTCCGAAGCCCTGCTCTCTTGCCGCCGTATCATATTCGTCGCGATCGAGACACTTGTACTTCTTCGCCTGCACCAATTTGGTAAGCAGAAGCTTGTCGATCCCGTCGAACGCCGTCCGGCTGACGCCGGTTTGATACTTGACTGGGTTGAGGACAAGCCACTTGGGCTGTTTGGGCGCGGCTTGCGCCGCCGTGGCGATTCCGAGCACGACCATACCGGCAAGCGCGCACTTTTTGATGAAATTGATGTTCATGACACCTTCCTCCTTGCATAAAGAATCATCTGATTTTCCCCGCTTACTCTTCACTCTCTGTTGAATTCTTCTTGAATTTCAGCTTGACCGTCTTGGAGCCGTCGGCTTCATCGATCGACACGATTTTACGGATGGACTTGCATCCGTCGAGTTCTGCGACGACCGCATGCTCAAGCGCCAAAACCCTGACACCGTCTTCGACATCTACATCCCTGCCGTCAACCTTGACTTCAACATCGTCCTCATCCATCCCTTTGGGAACTTTAACGCTGAACTTAAGTTCGGTGGTGAAGAAAGCGAGAAGCTCTTCAGCGATCTGATCGCAGGCTTTTTCCACGAGTTTGCGGGCCGGATCGCTGACAGTGGACTTAACGACGCTGTTTACCGTAGACTGCCATTCGGACGTACCCTTGAACGAGAAGAGAACATTGCCCTGAAGATCGCGGACTTTGCCGACATACGGCTGGGTGAACTTAGTGATTTTTACCTGAGTACCCTTGCCGTTGACGGTAACCGTCTTCGAATCCTCTTCGCGGTCTCCCATCGCGGCCGTGAGAATGCAGCTCGCCCCGGCAAGCGCGGAAGACTCATCCCCGTTCAACTGCTGCTCGACAAGATTCATGTCGGCATTTGAGCGATCGATCACCTGAATGAGCGATCTTGCCTTTTTGGACAGCGATGCCTGCAGATAATCCTTGGCCAGCGGAACGTAACGGGTTGAATCGTCGGTAAGCACCTTGGTGCGCAGCGCCGCAAGCGTCATGCGATTGCGCTCGTTCTGCGAACGGATGATTTCGGAATCCTGGATATATTCCTTTTTTCTGGTATTCCAGTTTGCGCGCACGACAAAGTTGTGCAGTTCCGGGAGCTGAAGCTGCTCACCCTTGGAAAGCGTGGGCAGATTGTCAAGATTCTTGTTGGGCTGAAGCTGCTCGCCGAGCCAGGCATCGACCTTCGTCATCGACTCGATCGTGCCGAACCCGGCGATCATAAGCTTCATATTTTTAGGCCCCGCCTTGGCGATAGCCTCCTGGGCCTTGGTAAGACCATCCTCGGCAACGGCAAAGAGCGAGACTCCGATGGTTGCGAATACTGCGGCAATTTTAAGATTTTTCATGTTGTTTCTCCTTATTTTGCTTCAGGCTTTATTGCCCTCACGCTTTATTCGGTAGGAATGTCAAACCGTTCTGACACCCCGCTCTTATTTTTTATCAGTACATTACGCGGGTCCTGTCCACCGCCTTGCGAAGCGGCACGCGCTTCTGCCAGAACTCCATGCTGGTGGCAACGTCAACGAGCTGAATATTGAGCGAAAACTCCTGGTAGAAGTTTCCTCCGTCCCGACGGACATTGCGCTGACGCAGGGTGCTTTCGAGGATGAACTGCGGCGCATGCGGAACCGGCCGCCCGGCGGAGGCGGCTTTGCGTGCTACCTCTTCGTTGTAGACATAGAACTTGCCTCCGTTTGTCAGCTCCTCTTTGAAGCATTGCGCGATCGTGTCGGCCAGATAGCCTGCATCGTTGCCGCGGGAATTGGTATCGATCTTGACCTTCTTCACATTGACCACGCGCACCGGATTTTCCGGCGTGGAATATCTGGCGCTCTTTACGTTGATGTCCTGAATCACCTTCATCACAATCTGACGGATATCATCCTCGCTGATACCCGCGACCGTTTCGGCGGTCTCGCCTTCGACAACCACGCGCGAGCGTTCCGTCATACACCCGGTCATCGCGAATGCGCAAAAAGAAAGTGTTGCAGCTGCAATAAGATTTTTCATTGTGTATCTCCTTGGTTTACTGTTTTCCGGTTTTATTCACTAAAAACGTTTACGGCATTTTGCGCGCATAGAAGCGCATATCGGCGGCATCCACGCGCGGCGCGGTCCCCTTGAGCCCGCGGATCTCATGCGGCTGGAGCGCAAGCGAATTCCAGGAGGAAACGAGCGAATCGATCTCCATTCCTTCGCCGTCCAGCCAGACGACCTTCCACTGCACGCGCAGTTCGGAACCGGTATTGTTCACCGCATTGACCTGGAGCGTGAGAAAATCGCTGTGTCCTTTGGTGCACCGGACATCGGTAACATACAGCTTATGCCCAAGGTCCGGCGCAATCGTCACGCGCGTATCCATAGGCGGAACGGGAGTCGCGACACAGCCGGTCATCAACGCCGCGGCGGCGGCTAACATCAGCATATACAGTTTTTTCATTTTACTTTCCTTTCTTTTGTTTGATGGTTTCAATTGTCTGATTAGGTTGTTTCAAAAGCCGAATCTAACAGCATCCTGCGATTTTTTTTTGCCGGCGCCGCCTTTCACCGTATTGGTAAAATCCTGAATGCACATTATCCGCGATGCATGGCTCCAGTCGACAGGATCTTCGGTTCTGCACTCTTTTGCCAGATACCCGGCAAGCATCTTGCGGGCATTCGGACGCCGATCGCGCGGCGCGCTTACCGTCATGTCGCACCGGACCGACAGCCGAGACGTCCCCCACATGGAGGCTTTCCCCTCGCTGCGGACATCGGAAAGACGAAAAACCGCACTTTCAGGAACCTTCGCTATCGTCTCCAGCAGCACCTTACGCTCTTCCTCGCTGTCGCAGCTGATGGTCATGTGGAAAACGTAATCAACCGGTTTTGCCAGCTCCTCGGCCTCTGCACGCGCTTTTTCGGCCGCCTCCGCCGCTCGGCGTTTTTCTTCCGCCAGACGCTTCTGCCGCTCCTCGCGCTCCTGTTTTTCCTTCTCCTTGCGTTCGGCCTCCAACTTCGCTTTACGCTCGGACTCGGCTTGCGCCCTGCGTTGCGCTTCCGCCTTCGCCTCGGATTCCAGACGCGCGCGTTCCGCCGCGATACGGCGCTCTTCGGCAAGACGTTTTGCGTTTTCCGCCTCTCGCCGCTCTTTCTCAAGCCGCGCCTTCTCCTCTGCAAAGAGCTTCTCCTGCGCGAGTCTCGCTTTTTCCAGCTCCAGCGCCTTCTTCTCGGCTTCGATTTTCTTCAGCTCAGCCTCTCTGCGCGCTTTTTCCTTTGCGGCGATTTCCGCCTCTTCTCTGGCTTTTCGTTCGGCTTGCGCTTTCTCGGCCGCCAGTCTTTCTTCCTCCTCGCGCCGCGCTTTTTCCTCTTCGGCCTTCTTCTTTTCCGCAGCCGCCGCCTCGTCCAGGGACTGCCGCCTTATCCGCTCAGCTGCCTGTACCCGTTGCGTCTGCCCGCCTTTTCCGCCGTTCTTTTCGTTCTGCCACCGCAAGAATCCGACCAGCGCGGCGCCGAGCACGACAATCGCGGCAAATCCGTACAAAAGACCGATTGATCTTCCCTTACCGGACTGTGAAGACACTCCTACGGCCATTGAGCCGTAACCGTCACCGGTATAATCGACCATGTCCTGAAGAATCGTACCGGCCTCGACGCAGAAACACTCGACATACGCATACGGCACCCGCCCGTAGCCTTCCCTGCCCCAATCCGCGCCCCAACTGTTGCGTACAGTGAACCATCCGCCGCCCGGAGCCTTCTCGTCATCCTCATATCCGACGACAAGCATCTCATGGACGCCTTTCATCTCATTGGCGCTTACATACCGGCCGTCCGACTCCTGGACATCGGGAAAGGTGAACGTCTCCCGATCGCAGCCTTCGAAAAGCTCAAGACCCACGCATACCGGCATCGGACGCCTGGCGTTGGCTCCCGCAAGGATGCCGCGGATTTCATCGACATTGTTGGGCGAGCGCAGAACATACAACCCGGTAAGGATGCGGTGTTTCTGCGCATCTTCTTTTGAACCGGGAGGGAAGGATGCGCTCGGAGCAACCTCATCGGTCTGAATGTTCGCATAAGGCCACAGACTGTAGCGGCAAATGCCGTAATCCCTGATGGCGGCAAAGCAGTGACGGATAGAACTGCCGGACCGGACGCCGAAGTGGGATTTGATCTGTCTGGCAAAAGCGTTGAGAAACGCCTGCGCGGCGGGCGATTCCGCTCCATTGGCATCCGATGCAAGTCTTATCTGCGCCACCTGATTCGCAAAGCGCGAACCGAATTCAGGATCCACCGCTTCGCCTTTCGACAGCGAGCGGAGATTCTCGTCGATCCAGTCGCGCTCAACGCATTTGGTCATCTCATGCAGGAACTGAACGCTCAGACGCGCCTTGCAGTCCTCATAATACTCGACAAGCGCGGTAGCGGCATTGGCGACGCATGTTCCCCGCATAGACTGCTGATATACCGGCGGCAGATGCGATTTGAGCGAAGATGACGCCGGGAAAGAGCGGGTACGCACTCCGGCACGGTAACCGCCGTTTTTTAGCGTGACCAAAAAAGCCCCTTGAATATCGGAGAAAATATGTGCCGTCGCCATAATTACATGAACATAAGCTTGCCGGGTTCCGTAGTGCCGTCAGGGCGTGTCAGCGATATGCCAGGAGTACGGATACCGTTGATGAAAAGATCGAACAAGATTGCGCCCTCTCCGCCGGCAAGCGGAATTTTGCATCCGGCAAGCGTAAGTACGCCCTCCGGCATGGAATCGACACCCAATCCCGTTACCTTTACCGGTATTATGGTGCCGAGGGTCGCTTCCGGCGGAATACGAAGTTCCGCACGCCATCCGATCCCGGGTTCATCTGAAAACGAAGCGAAAACAAACCTGACGGATTCCGCCGGAGATACAGGCGGCTCGACTTTACCGGAGGAATTCAGTTTCGGCAAAATCCCGCCGGCGGCGGCAAGATTCCATTCGATGGGAGACTCGAAAATTCGGGACTGCATCTTTTCGTACCATCGCTCAAGACGACGGGCGATGACTGTATCGTGCGGAACGCACCGTTCATTGACGAAACCGTCGATGAACGCACATTCAGCCGCGGTCATCTCAATCTCTTCTTCATTGGTTTTCATGCTCGACCTTCTTTCTTCCCATATCCTTGACCGCCCGCGCAAATATCTGATCTACATTGGCCGTCGAAGATATTCCCAACATTTTCATGATTTCCGTCGAGGACAGGTTCATGCGAAGTTTCAGAAGGTGAACATACGCTCGCATAGGGTTTTCGCTCCACATTTCAGCAAAACAATCCTGTACGAGATCCCATTCTTCCTTCCTGTCCTTTGCAGGGTCCTCGATAGGTATGGTAATTTCAGAGCCTTCATCTGACAGCGAATCTAGAGAAAGTTCAGAATGGTTTTTCACGACCGAGCGGTAGACATATCCGCGCACATACGTACGCAGCCAGGAGAAGAGACTGCTGCCGTCATCGCGATAGAGGTTGATCTTGCCGCGCCCGATCATCTCCTCATAGAGAATGCCAAGCAAATCTTCCGGCGAAACCCCGGCCTCCCATGCCATCCGCGATGAACGCAAAGAATGCGCCTCTGTAAGCACACTCTTTTTGTAGACAAGACGCCATGCTTCGGCATCTTGTTCTTTCAGCAATCCGAAAATTTCATGATCGGATAATTCCTCTATGCTCCAACCCATTTAGCTCCTCAGATTCTCTGCTTGTCTTATGCGGCAGAATTACGCCATAATTCCGTGCGCAATCAAATTATACCATATATGGGGATAAACTACACCAATTACTTGAAAACTTCGGGAGGTCTGATTTTTGATATACTTCAAAAGCATTTCAAGAAAGGATTGATGCTAATGAATATTTCCCGCAGATGGTTCATAGGCGGCGCTACGCTCGGCGCCATGCAGGGATGCAGAATGATCACCGACCCCGCCGGGCTTTTCCGCGGCGATGGCGCGAACGTAAAATTCGGCGTCATCTCCGACGTCCACGTC
>JAEIGA010012830.1_pt1 | contig 12742 bp, 14 predicted proteins | sample 9270691 | NCBI WGS metagenome assembly JAEIGA01 (sample SAMN17057246, study PRJNA624740) | gut metagenome | biome: biome; isolation source: fecal sample | host: Bos grunniens | place: China: Xizang | collected 2019 | reverse complement strand
TTGGTAACCTCGGGGCGGCAGATCCCCGAAGGCAGCAGATGCAGGGCAAATTTTCCATATCGGTTGATGATGGTGTGTCCGGCGTTGGCACCGCCCTGAAAACGGACGACGATCTCGCTGTCCTCGCTGAGAAGGTCGGTCATCTTGCCTTTGCCTTCATCTCCCCAACAACCGCCGACGATGGCTCTTACCATAGAGAATCCCTCCTGTATCATTCGTAGGACTCTTAGTTTGAGCCGGAAAAGGGGCGTTCATGCATAATAAAAAAGGCCATCGGCAATTGCCGATGGCCTTGGAATCCTTATGGACGAGCGAGGTCTTATTCTGCGATCTCGATATGTGTGCCCGAAGCTGCAGGCTTTCTGCCGCCGCGTCTGCGGTTGCCGCCCGACTTCTGGCCGCCCTTGCCGGCAGGCTTCTTGCCGCCGCGAGTCTGCTGAGGCAGATCGGTGGGGGCGACGATGACCTTACGGTTGGGCTCGCTGCCTGTGGAATAGGTGGTTACACCCTCGACCTCCTGAAGGGCCGAATGGATGATTCTGCGTTCATGGGGATTCATGGGCTCCAGAGCGACACCCTTCTTATACTTCAGGGCCTTCTGGGCTGTCTTGTTGGCCAGAGCGATCAGCGCAGCTTCACGCTTGGCACGATAGTTTTCGGTATCGACGGTAACTCTCCAGCGATCGTCCTCGTCCTTGTTGGTGACGATGGAGGTCAGATACTGGAATGCGTCGAGAGTATCACCGCGGCGGCCGATGATGGCGCCCATATTGTCACCCGACAGCTCGAGGTGAATGGTCTTCTCCTCTTCGTTTTCGGTAACATCGATGTGGGCGGGGGTGCCGAAGCGGTTCAGCAGACCTGTGAGAAAGTCCTTGGCCTTGCCGGCGGGAGACGCCTGGTAGGTCACCTTGACGACGGCAGGCTCCTTGCCGAAGCCGAAGAAGCCCGACTTGGGCTTTTTAACGACCTCGACCGAAACTTCGTCACGATCGCAGCCCAGCTGGTCCAGGGCATTCTGAATAGCGGCGTCGATGGAGTCACCCTTTGCCTCTATTACTCTGATCATTTTACCTTATTTCCTCCGGTCTATTTAGTAAGGTCTGTGTTCTTCTTCTCGCTTGCCAGGATGTACTTGGTCAGCAGGACTTCCTGGGCGCAGGTGAAGAGGTTATTGGCGATCCAGTAGATACCAACGGCGGCGGGCAGGACAAAGCCGAAATAGCCCGACATCAGAGGCATCATCATGGTCATGCTCTTGGTCATCTGCTCGGCCTTCTCATCTTCAGAAGAGGAGGATGTACCGCTGCTCTGCTGATTGAGACGTGTGGTGACCTGAGAGGTCATCCAGGCGGTAGCTGCCGACAGAACGGGGATAATCCAAAGCGCGGAGATCTCCTTGAAGCTGGGAGTCAGGGTCAGATCGAGACCCAGGAATGTGAAGTCGACGGGGAAAATGGCATCGGAGATCGCCTTGAGCTGGTCAAAGTTCTGGGCGAACTGGCCGCAGATCTGCAGCTGGAAGCCGTAGGTTGCGGGGTTGATCTCGAACATTTCGGCCATCTGGGCAATTGCCTCAGCGGGGACATGCATGAAGTATGTCAGAGGCTGAGTGACGACATAGTACAGACCGATCATGATGGGGAAGGTCAGCAGCATGGTGCCGCAGCCGCCCATGGGAGAGACATTCTCTTCCTGGTACAGCTTCATGACTTCCTGGTTGTACTTTTCCTGGTTATTGCCGTACTTCTTCTGGAGTTCCTTGAGCTTGGGATTGATGCGCTGCATAGAGATCATGTTCCGCTTCTGCTTGATGGAAAGGGGAAGCATGATGATCTTAGCCAACAGGGCAAACAGAATGACCGAGAGGCCATAGTTCTGTACAAGGCCGTAAATGGCCTCCATTACAAAGCCCATTGGCGTAGCGATAAATTTCATCAGATCTTATCTCCTTGATGTTGTGCCGCAAAAGCGGCTTTGGGGTTTTGCGTAAACAAAGATCGGGTGCTCAGCACACACTGCAGCCAAAGGCAGCGGGCGGCACACCGTTACGGTACCGGATCGTATCCCCCTTCAGAAAAGGGGTTGCACCGTATGATCCGCCAGAGGGCCAAAAGTCCCCCTTTAATGGCGCCGTACTTCTCAACAGCCTCGAGGGCATACTGAGAGCAGGTGGGAATGTAGCAGCAGGTTGGCTGCCGCTTGAGATGGGAAAGATGCCGGCGGTAAAACCGGATAAGCCACAGAAAGAGGCGCTTAAGCATCTGCCTGCCCCTCAGGTCTGGCCTCTGCCGCGCCCAGCTGGCGAAGCATCGAGGTCATCTCTTCCATCAGCGCCTCAAAAGGCGCGTGCTCGGCTGCGTGCCGGGCGACGATGACGATATCATATCCGTTTTTGATCTCCTGCTCGTGCAGCCGATAAGCCTCGCGGATGCGGCGGCGAATGCGGTTGCGCGTCACTGCATGGCCGAGCTTTTTGGAGACGGTGATGCCCAAACGGATCACAGGGCCGAGACGATTCTTCATGACGTAGACCACCATGAACTTCCCGGCCTTGTTCTTTCCGCGGCCGTAGAGGGCGCGGAAACGATGATTTTCATTTAACGATTGCGTTTTGATCATTGAGAAAGTCACCTTCTAAAACTTAAGACCGCTCTTTCAAGCGGTCTTAACATTATCTTAGTGGGACAGTCTTGCTCTACCCTTAGCGCGACGTCTGGCCAGAACCTTTCTGCCGTTTCTTGTTCTCATGCGCTTCATGAAACCATGTTCCTTGCTGCGCTGACGCTTCTTAGGCTGATATGTACGAACCATCTTTACACCTCCCAGTTTTGGTTAATGAAAGCCCTTGCGGGCATTTAGACTTCACAGTAACGCACTTTGTATTTTATATCAGGAGGGGGTATTCTGTCAATTGTTTTTTTGCGGAAATCGGCATTTTCCTATAACTTTTTATGAGAGCGGGTCGGGAATAAAAATTCTTCTGGCAGGTGGTATGTTTTGCAGTTCCTCTGCAAAGAATAAACTTGCTGCAGAAAGCGAAATAACCGGAAAGGAAAATGCTTTTATGAAAAGAGTATCGATACTTTTGCTCTGCCTCTTTCTCGCCCTTGCCGGCCTGACGGCCTGCGGACGGGATAAAGACAGGAACGAAGCCAACAGGGGCGATCAGAACCAGAATCAGAATGATATGGCCCAGAATAACGGCGCCCAGTCGCCGGCCGGAGAGATCGCCGACGGCGCCGGAGATGTCGTTCAGGGCACAATGAATGGCGTACGGGGCCTGTGGGACGGGCTGATGGAGGCCTTTGATATGGATGGCCGCCCCCGTACCATCGAGGGGGATGATGACGCCTTTGCCGCTTATGGCCTTGACGAAAGCCTGATCGAGGATTATACCCTCCGCACCCCCGAAAACGGTGATACTGCCCATGAGTTCTTCATCGCCCGGGTCCGCGACGGCAAGATGGCCGAGGTCGAGCAGATCCTGGAGCAGCGCAAGGAGAGCATTGCCGCCCAGTGGGCCGATGGCAGTAACGACTCGATGGCCTATGCCAGAGAACCGGTCATCTATAAGAGCGGCAACTATATCATGCTGGCCGTGTATGAAGATCCCGATACCCTTCGCACCGAGTTCGAGCGCCTTGTAGGCGAGATGGAAGAGAAGTAGCAGCAAAAAACCAGCCCTATCCGGCAGATGGGGCTGGTTTGCGCTTTGTCATTTTATTTATTGCTGCAGGCGGCGGCATCGATGGCCAGAACGATCATCAGGCAGCGCAGGGCATGTCGAGGGTCGGCGATGTCCAGTACATAGGTGTCGGTCAGGCGGAAAAACTCCCGGGAAGCTGTCATGATCAGATTGCCATGGGCATCGCGGACGGTGTAGTCCCAATCGAAGAGGTCGCCATCCACCGTCCAGCCTTCGCAGTCCAGCTCAAACCGCTTGAAAAAGAGGGTGAACTGCCGACGGATGGAGCCGACGTAGCTGCCCTGTTCATAGAGGGCAAACCGGGGGAGCAGGGTGAGGATCTCTTCCTTGACGGTGCCGACAGGGCTGCCGCCGGCATCCCGGATCTCCAGCAGATGGCCCCAGGAGAGGCGGCCCTGTACGGTATAGGCCACCGATCCGTCTTCGTGCCAGATGTCGTAGCTGTCGAACCAGGAAAAGAAGCGCTGTTTGAAATAGAGTTTCATAGGTGGTTCCCCTTTCGAAAGATGTCTTTTGCTGTTGATACTGTATAGCGGCAAAAAAGGTTCCCGATTTTCATAAATACTTTACGGTCGGGATGGTTGATAAGTGTATTGTTAAATGGTATACTGTTCATACTTTGACTGCAATACCAAAGAGGAGGGATCTCTTGAAAGTCATCTACAAATACTTAAAGCCCTATCTCCCCTTCCTGCTGCTGGCCATTGTACTGGTTGGCGTGCAGGCATGGTGTGATCTGGCTCTGCCCACCTATACGTCCGAAATCGTCGACGTTGGTCTGGCGGCTTCGGGCATCGAGGACGACCTGCCCCGCATGATTCCGGCAGAAGAATATGCACAGCTTGTGGAATTCTCTCCCGAAGCGGCCGGAATGTATCAGCCCTTTGATGCGGCCGATGCTGTCTATGGACGTCTGGCCGCCGAGTTCCCCGAGCATCAGGGTGCTTATGTTTTAAAGGAGATCACGGCCGAAGAAGCTGAACTTCTGACCGAAGCGCTGACGGAGGTTTATGCCGCCACCGCCGGTGATGCCGGTGAAGGATCGGGTTCGGCGGTCATTTCCTATATTCTCCGCAGCTACCGCGCCCTGGGCGTCGATATCGAAGAGAGACAGATGGATTATATCATAAAGAGCGCGCTCCGCATGATGGGCATCGTTATGATCTCGGTCTGTGCCGCCGTTATGATCGGCTATTGCAGCGCCTATGTCGGCTCGGGCTTTTCCCGCGACCTGCGCAGCGCCGTCTTTACCAAGGCCCTGTCCTTCTCCCCCTCGGAGTTTGATAAGTTCTCCACCGCCTCTCTCATCACCCGCTCGACCAATGACATCCAGCAGATCCAGATGATGGTCATCATGTCCACCCGTATGGTCACCTATGCTCCCATGATGGCCATCGGCGGCATCATCAAGGTACTGACCACCAATGCCGGCATGAGCTGGATCACCGCCCTCGGCGTTGCCCTCATCATTCTGATGCTGGCCGTACTGATGGGCATCACCATGCCCAGATTCCAGATCCAGCAGAAGCTGATCGATAAGCTCAATCTGGTCAGCCGTGAGGTCCTCACCGGTCTGCCGGTCATCCGTGCCTTCGGCACCGAAAAGAAGGAGATCGAGCGTTTTGGTGCAGCCAACACCGATCTGATGAAAAACGGCCTCTTTGTCAACCGTGTCATGGCGGTCATGCATCCCTTCATGAATGTCATCATGAACGGCTCCACCCTGCTCATCGTATGGGTCGGCGCCCATCATATTGCCGAAGGTCACCTGCAGGTCGGCGATATGATCGCCTTCATCAACTATGCCACCCACGTCATCATGTCCTTCCTGATGGTTGGCATGATGTCGATCTCGGCGCCTCGTGCGCTGGTCAGCGTCACCCGTGTTGCTGAAGTCCTCAAGGCCGAAAGCTCCATCCGTGATCCCGAAGAGACCCGGGCATTTGATCCTGCCAAGGCCGGTACCGTCGAGTTCGACCACGTTGATTTCGCCTACCCCGGTGCCGAGCATAAGGTCCTCCACGATATTACCTTCACCGCCGAGCCCGGTCAGACCACCGCCATCATCGGTGCCACCGGCTGCGGTAAGTCGACCCTCATCAACCTCATTCCCCGTTTCTTTGATGTCACCGGCGGCAGTGTCCGGGTGGAAGGCGTCGATGTCCGCCATCTGAAGCAGACCGATCTGCGCGACAAGATCGGCCTTGTCCCCCAGAAGTCGGTACTGTTCAGCGGCACCATCCGCAGCAATCTGGCTTTTTCTGATCCTTCCATGCCCGAAGAACGCATAGCTTCTGCGGCACGGGTCGCCCAGGCCGAGGAGTTTATCTCCACACGTCCCGAAGGCATGGATGCCTCCATTGCCCAGGGCGGTACCAATGTATCGGGCGGACAGAAGCAGCATCTGGCCATCGCCCGCGCGCTGGCCAAGGAAGCGCCCATCTATATCTTCGACGACAGCTTCTCGGCCCTCGACTATAAGACCGACCGCCGTCTGCGCATGGCGCTGGCCGAAAAGACGAAAAAGAGCGCCGTACTCATCGTTGCCCAGCGCATCAGTACGGTCATGGCTGCCGATAAGATCATCGTCCTCGATGAAGGCCGCATCGCCGGTATGGGTACCCATGCCCAGCTGATGGAGACCTGCGAGGAATACAGAGAGATCGCCTATTCCCAGCTTTCGAAGGAGGAACTTGCCAATGGCTGAAAATAAGAATCATCGTCCCGGCCCTCCTCCCGGTGGCCCGGGCAGAGGTCCCGGCCCCGGTCCCGGTCATGGCAGAGGCCCCGGCCGCATCGTCGAAAAGCCCAAAAACTTTAAAAAGTCGCTGAAGCGCCTGATCCGATATATCACTGCCTACAGAGTTCAGCTGCTGGTCGTTGCCTTCTTTACCATCGGCAGCACCATCTTCTCGGTACAGGGCCCCAAGATCCTCGGCGATGCCACGACGGAGGTTTATGCCGGCGTCATGCGCCAGGCTGCAGGCATCGGCGGCATCGATTTTGATGCCCTGTGGGCCATCATCAAGCTGCTCATTCTGCTCTATGGCGTCAGCGCTGTTTTCGCCTTCGGACAGAGTTATATTATGAACGGCATCACCCAGAAGATCGGCTTCAATCTGCGTGCCGACATCAACAGCAAGCTCCACCGCCTGCCTATGGGTTACTTCGATGCCCGTACCAACGGCGAAGTCCTCAGCTACATCACCAACGATGTCGACACCGTCACCCAGGGCGTTGCCCAGAGCGTTACCCAGATCATCAGCTCGGTGGCCACCGTTCTCGGTGTCCTCTATATGATGCTCCGTATCAGCATCCCCATGACTCTCGCCATCCTCTGCGTTGTCCCCTTCTCGGGTATTATGATCATGCAGGTCATGAAGCGTACCCAGCCTCTCTTCAGAGCCCGTCAGGGCGTTCTGGCCGGAGTCAACGGCATCGTTGAGGAGAGCTATGGCGGCCACACCGTTCTCAAGGCCTTCAACCATGAGGACGATTCCATTGCCGCTTTCAGCGAGGAGAATGAGAAGCTCTATAAGATTTCCCGCAAGAGTGAGTTCTTCGGCAGCTTCATCGGCCCCATCATGGAGTTCATGGGTAATCTGACCTATGTTATGGTCGCCATTCTGGGCGCATGGCTGGCATCCGGCGGCAAGATCACCGTCGGCAACATCCAGTCGATGCTGACCTATTCCAAGCGCTTCAGCCAGCCCATCAATCAGGTGGCCCGTATCAGCAACCAGCTCCAGTCGACTATGGCAGCTGCCGAGCGTGTTTTCGGCCTGTTGGATGAGACCGAGGAGCCCGACCGTACAGAGTCCACCGTCGATCCTTCCACCATCGAGGGACGCGTCACCTTCGAGCATGTCCGCTTTGGTTATGATCCCAATAAGGTCATCATCCATGACCTGTGCGCTACCGCCGAGACCGGCCGCACCATTGCCATTGTCGGCCCCACCGGTGCAGGCAAGACCACCATCGTCAAGCTGCTCATGCGTTTCTATGATGTACAGAGCGGTGCCATCAAGATCGATGGCCATGACATCCGCGATTTCAAGCGCAGCGACCTGCGTTCGGTTTTCGGCATGGTTCTGCAGGATACATGGCTGTTCAGCGGCACCATTCGCGAAAATATCCGCTATGGCCGCCCCGAAGCTTCCGACGAAGCGGTCTATGCCGCAGCCCGTGCAGCCCGCGCCGACCATTTCATCCGTGCACTGCCCGAGGGTTATGATACCGTCCTCAACGAAGAAGGCACCAATATCTCTCAGGGTCAGAAGCAGCTGCTGACCATTGCCCGTGCCATTCTGGCCGACCCCGAGATCCTCATCCTCGACGAGGCGACCTCCAGCGTCGATACCCGTACCGAGATCCAGATCCAGAAGGCCATGGACACCCTCATGGAGGGCCGCACCAGCTTTATCATCGCCCACCGTCTGTCCACCATCCGCGGTGCCGACCTCATTCTGGTCATGAAGGACGGCGACATCGTCGAGCAGGGCGACCACGAGACCCTGCTGCAGAAGGGCGGCTTCTATGCCGACCTCTACAATGCCCAGTTCGAAAACTCGGCAGCAGACAACTAAACCCATCCCGACAGGCACCGGCAATACGCCGGTGCCTGTTTTTAAAACTTTTCCGAAAATGTGGGAACATCGAGGGCGGGGCATTCGTCTATACTCCGGATAAATAAAAACAAAGGGGAGTCTGCAATGCTTAGAAACAAGATGATTTTCGGGGCCATCCTGTTTGGCCTGGCCTATGGCCTCTATGTTCTTTTCTTCGGGGATCCGTTTGCCCAGGGCTGTAAGGTTTCGGTGGAATCCATGAAGCCGACCTCGAGCCAGATGGCCGACCCGTGGATCGACATGACGGCAGAGGGGAATACAGTAGTCCTGTATGATTACAGCCAGAATCCGGAATCCACCTATAGGACTGTCCGCGCAACTGCTTCTTATAAGCGCGGTCTGCTTAAGGTTCGTTCCCGCCATAATACACCCAATAATGATCTGCAGATGACCGGCAACTGTGTCATCATTACGATTACGCTGCCCGAGGGTGTAACGATCGATGACCTGCGGGAAGTCGAAGTCAATTCCATCGAAAATGGTGGGAACCGTATGACAATCATCCATCCGTTGGGATAACATAAAATCCGGGGCCGCCCTATGGGGCGGCCTTCTTGCATTTTCCGCCGTGCGAAATTATAATAAAAGTAAAGTTAAGCCGAAAGGATACATCATTATGCGTGTTGATTATAAAAAGCTGACCGATCACTGTGCAGCCCTGCTGGAAGCAGCCGGTGCCTGCCCCGGTCATGCCCGCATCACGGCAGAAGGTCTGGTGGAAGCCGATCTCTGCGGCGTTGAAACCCACGGCGTCAGCCGAATGGAAGTCTATCTCAAGCGTCTGGAGGCCGGTGCCGTTCTGGGCGAAGGTACATTTACCGTCGTCAAGCAGTATGCCGGCGCCGCCCTTTGTGATGGCGGCGGTGCGCTGGGACAGGTGACCGCCCGCAAGGCCATGGCTATGGCCATCGAGCAGGCCAGAACGGCCGGCTGCTACACCGTCTTTGTCCGCAATTCTTCCCATTATGGTATGGCGGCCACCTATGCCCGTATGGCAGCTGAGGCCGGTATGGTTGGCATCACTACCACCAATGCGCCCCCTGCCCTTGCGCCCTGGGGCAGCTATCAGGCCTATTTCGGCCCCAATCCTCTGGCCATTGCCGTTCCCGGCAGAAATGGCACCGCCTTCTGCCTCGATATGGCTCCCAGCGTCATTCCCCGCGGCAAACTGATGCTGGCCATCCAGAAGGGAGAATCCATCCCCGAAGGCTGGGCGGTCGATAAGGAAGGCAACCCGACCACCGATCCCAAGCTGGCATGGGAAGGCACGCTTCTGCCCATCGGCGGCCCCAAGGGTGCAGGCCTGACCATGAGCCTGGATGTCCTCAGCGGCATCCTGCCCGGCGCGGCCTTTGGTCCCCATATCGGCAACCTCTTCAATGACATGAGCAAGACACAGGATGTCGGCCATGTCTTTACCGTCATCGACCCCGAGCTGTTCACAGGCCGTGAGGCTTTCATTCAGCAGGTCGAGCAGATGCTGTCCGAGATCAAGGCGCTGCCCAGAACGCCCGGTACAGCCGAGATCTTTGCTCCCGGCGAGATCGAGCTGGGCCGCAAGGCTGACCGTATGGAAAAGGGCATCGAACTGGCACAGAACACCTATGATTTCCTGCTGCACAAAGCACAGGCGTATGGCATTAAGGAGCAGATTTAACTATGGCTGATTATACAAAGCTGCTGGAAGGGGCCTTTAAAATCGTCCTCAGCAAGGGCGACGGCGCCTTCCGCAAGATCGTCATCAATAAAAAGTCGGGCAAGACCGGCGACTACTATCAGGCCGAGAAATATACCGACAAGCAGGTTTTCCACGAAAATATCGAGGGAGATGGGCTGGAAGCCTATGTATCGGCCCTTGTCCCCGGCGAGTTCAAGCAGGCCGATGCCTTTTCGGAAGGCCGCTGCCGCACCCTGCGTATTTCCAAAAAGGGCAAGGAGAGCCTGAGCGAAAGCAAAAATGAGCAGGCCAAAAAGGCCGAGAGCCACAACCGTCAGAAGAACTATCTGCTGCCCGAGGGTACCGTCATCCCTCCTCTGGTCGATCTGGGTGTCTTTACTCCCGAAGGCAGAGTTGCTGCAAAGATGCAGGATAAATACCGTCAGATCAACCGCTTTATCGAAATGGTCGACGATGCCGTTCGTCAGCATGGCCGTAAGGACATCACCATCATCGATTTCGGCTGCGGCAAATCCTATCTGACCTTTATTCTCTATTATTATCTCACAGAAGTCCGCGGCCTGACGCCCACCGTCATCGGCCTCGACCTCAAGGCCGATGTCATTGCTGAGTGCAATCTGACCGCCTTTAAGTATGGTTACACCGGCCTGCGCTTCGAGCTGGGTGACATTGCCGGTTATACGCCGGAAAAGGCCCCCGATATGGTCATTTCCCTCCATGCCTGCGATACGGCCACCGACCATGCCCTGTACAATGCCGTCAAGTGGGGTACTAAGATGATCTTCTCAGTTCCCTGTTGCCAGCATGAGCTTAACAGCCAGATCGAAAGCGATCGTTTTGCTGCCCTGACCCGCTACGGCATCATCAAGGAGCGCACAGCTGCCCTGATGACCGATGCCATCCGTGGCTGCCTGCTGGAAAGTGTCGGTTATAAGACGGCTCTTCTGGAGTTTGTCGATATGGCCCATTCGCCCAAGAACATCCTCATCCGCGCCTATAAGGCCAATACCCCCGAGGATAAGCGCAAAGCGGCCCTGCAGGAGGCACTCAATCTTATGGAGGACTTCCACCTGTCCCCCACCCTCTATAAGCTGCTCCACTGGAAGAAAATCAGCATGAAATAATAAAAACCCGTTGTCCACATCTTGTGGACAACGGGTTTATCTTTTTACCGTACTTCTCGTCTGCCTTCAATGGCCATCGAGAGGGTCTTCTGGTCGGAAAACTCCAGGTGACCACCGACCGGCATACCATAAGCCAGGCGGGTGATCCGCAGGCCGAAGGGCTTGAGCAGGCGGGCAATGTACATGGCGGTCGTCTCACCCTCGGTATCGGGATTGGTGGCCAGGATGATCTCCTGAGTCTCCTCCATGGCGGCACGTTCCAGCAGCTCGCGGATACGGATATCCTCGGGGCCGATGCCGCTCAGGGGAGAAATGACGCCGTGGAGCACATGATAGAGGCCGTGGTATTCACGGGTACGCTCGATGGCGATCAGATCCTTGGGGTCGGTGACCACGCAGATGGTGCTGCGGTCGCGGGTTTCATCCGAGCAGATGGGGCATTTATCCCCTTCGGTCAGATTCATGCAGACCGAGCAGGTCTTGATGGCCGTCTTGGCGTCCAGAATGGCGTGGGCAAAGGCTTCTGCATCGGCCTTGTTCATCGAAAGGACGTGGAAAGCCAGTCGCTGGGCCGATTTATGGCCGACGCCGGGCAGACGTTCAAACTGCTCGATCAGCTTTTCCAGAGGCGGCGCATAATGCTTCATGGCCGCAGCTTAGAAGGGCAGGTTCATACCGCCGGTCAGCTTCTGCATCTCGCGGTTGGTGGTCTCTTCGCACTGTGTCATAGCTTCGTTGACGGCAGCCATGATCAGGTCGGTCAGCATCTCGATATCATCGGGATCGACGACTTCGGGCTTGATCTCCAGATTCTTGATGACCTTGCCGCAAACGGTAGCCTTGACGGCACCGCCGCCGGCGCTGGCGACAAACTCGCGGGCTTCCAGTTCAGCCTGCAGCTTGGCCATGTCATTCTGCAGCTTCTGGGCCTGCTTCATCATAGCGTTCATGTTAAATCCACCGGGCATTCTTCCGGGCTTCATAGGGATACACTCTCCTTTGGGTTGTTTTTATAGTTTAAATTAAAATTAGCTTATCTGACCTTGACCGGAACACCGAGGTCAAGGGCGCGGGTACGGATGGTCTCCAGAGGGTCTTCCTTCTGCTTGGGCAGCTGCTTGCCGACCTTGGCGAAGGCATAGCCTGCGGCTTTGCCGGCCTCGTCGATGAGGGCCAGAACATCAGGCTTGCCGATGAAGATAAGGCCTTCTTCGGGGACTTCAATATAGATGCCGCCGTCCTGCTCGCGGGTCTGGGCCATACCCAGATAGACGCGGACAGCCGAGCTGATCTTGCCTTCCAGATGGCGGCGCAGCGTTTCGTAGCTGCCCGAAGATGCCTGAGGGGCAGGCGCTTCATATTCCATACGGACAGGTGCCGACGCCGGCTTGGGCTCAGAGGAGCGTACAGGCTGGTCATAGGCCGGGGGCTGGGGAACGGGCGCGTCCATAGCCGGCAGATCAAAGACGGGTACGGCATTCTGAGGAGGAATGTCGTTGTCATCCCAGGGCGGGGCTTCATCATCTGCCATGGGTGCGGCCTGAGAGATCGGCTGAGGGGCAGGCTGGGGCTTGGCAGGTGCAGGGGTCGATACAGGCGTAGA
>JAEIGA010012829.1_pt1 | contig 12743 bp, 12 predicted proteins | sample 9270691 | NCBI WGS metagenome assembly JAEIGA01 (sample SAMN17057246, study PRJNA624740) | gut metagenome | biome: biome; isolation source: fecal sample | host: Bos grunniens | place: China: Xizang | collected 2019 | reverse complement strand
CTCTTCTCTACAATAACCTCTCTGCCTTTTCTTACTAATTGCTGAATTGTAGGCATTTTGTTAAATTTTTAATTATTATATATTGTTTTTAAATATTTCTGTGCAATTGGACCCTTCAAAACACTATAGTCCATTTTGGACTGCAAAGGTAAAAATTATATTTCAAATAAAAAAGCATTTGCTCTCTTTTTAGCAATCACCACAGTGCAAAAACCTCTTTTTGTAGAAAAAACAGCCCCAAAACAACCCAAAAACAGCATTTTTTACTGTTAAAAAATCTTAAACTTTTATTTGGATAACAAACAACAACCCTTTGACCATTTCAGTCCTTTACAAAAAATATGCATTGGGAGCGACGCGTCGCTCCCAATGCATATATAATATATAAGGTAATTACTCTGCTGCAGAAGCAGGCTCTTCTGTAGGAGTCTCGGTGGCAGCCTCTGCCACAACAGGATTCGCGACCGCCTCAGGAGTTTCAACAACCGCCACTTTCTCCTTGTTAAAACATGACAATGGAGACTGAAGACCAACACACGAGAGTATGTTGCCAAGCCACAATCCCGCAACCACCACAGCAATCACCGCCAGTGAGATAAGCCACTTTGCCCATGCCGGGATGCCTTTCTTTGCATACGGGTCTTTCAGTTTCAGTTTAGGGAACTTTGCAACATCTGTCAATGTCTCACCGAACAGGATATTTATCTTTGACGATGCATTGATAGCCCAACCATTGGCATTGAGCAACGGAGCAATATTGCGACGACGCAACTTCATCCACGCCAACACCATTGCAGGACCGGAGATACACATCATTATACCGATGAATATTCCAATATACTGCCACCACACAAAGCCCTTAAAACTATCCAGGATACCAGCCAACGCAGTACCAATCATACCGACAGCCATACCAATGGCAGCAAAGATACCGGCAAACTTGGCAATATCAAATGGAGGCGTTGGAGTTTTTGCATCACCCTCGGCCGGTTTAGCAACAGACGCCGCATTGATTTTAGCATCGGCATCCTTCATCATTGCCGCATCCTTCTCTGCCGCGCTCTTATTGATAAGATTCTCAATAGTCTTGGCCATTCTGCGGTAAGGAGACCAGAAAGCCTGACCTATGCTGATTGGATTTTCAACAATTTTTGTGATGACAGCATCCCACATAAGACCTGTATTATCAAAATAGATGGCATTCTTACCCACAAAAAGGTCGCCGATATCACCCACTGTAACAGCAGCCACAATACTCTTCTTTGCAGCACTTGTTTTGGTAGTGCAATCACAATACACAAGGAACATGCCGCTTGCAGGCGCCATAGTGTTATGCTTTGCAGCATCCGCAACATTCATACACAAACGGCACTCGCGTTGGTCTATCAAAAGACGTCCGCTCTGGAAGATTGCCTTTACTTTCTTGTCCTTGCAATAGAAGTCCTGGAAAGTAACATAGTTGCAGAGCAAACGATAGAAGTCGCGATAGATATGCAGGAACTTGTTCACCAAATCAATACCGTCTGCGGTCTCCTTGAGTTCCAAATCCTGCGCAATAAGGTCAAGCAACGCCTGTTTTTTGTCATCGGCAAGCATCTGCTTGATGGTATCAACGCCCAAACTCTCGACCTCGGCACCCTTCTTGGCAGCCTTCCATGCATTATACGCAGCAAAAGATGCACCGATAGCAGCCCAAGCCTCCTCGGTAAGCGCCTTTTCCTTTGGTTTGACAATTGAGACAAGGGCCTTGAACTGCGAAGCCCATGCAGGGTTGATAGCAGCATCCAAGTCCAAGTCGGCCTTGCCGGTGATGCGAGCAATAGGATAAGCCGCAATCTCCTCGGTCTTGCCGGTAAGGTTTTCGGCGCTGATTGTCTCAATGAGACCGGTCTGCACATCGAGTTTCGCTACGCTCTCGGGCGAGAATGAAGCGAGCCTTGCACGTACAAAATAATCCTTAACCTTTGCATCAAGAGCATTATACAGTTCTACTGCCTTGTCGGTATCAGCACCATAAGGGGCCTCAACCGCAGCCTCACTCCATGCAAGGTAATCAGCCAATGCCTGGTAGAACTTCTCTATCAGTTCGGCATTAGCACCATTCTCGCCGCTACGGTCCATAACACCGCCAAAAGCAGAAACAATAGCCGCAACAACAGCCTTCTCAGCATCACCCTCGGGGGTCTGCGCAGTTATTACACCGTCACCATTGAAACGGGTCTTTGCAAAAATCGCTGTAATATCCTTTGTGTCAGCCAAAGAGACAACTGTGCCCTCCTTGCCAAGATTCTGCAGAATCTGCTTTGCCGAGTTGTAGAGTCTCTTTCCATCCGCATCTTCCTGATTAAACGCCTCCAAATCAATGCCATCCGCACCCTTGAGCAGCAAATCGGCATCCTTTATAACGGAGGTCAACCACTTTGATGTCGAAGTCACATCATTCACACGAATACGTCCGTCATTGTCCGTATCGATATATTTCAAACTATTCTCGTCAATATCCAAGCCTGTAGTAGGGCATGAAAGCACAGTCCACTTTTTAAGGTCCAACTCTGCAAGATGAGCAATATCGGCACCGGTTGCAATTCTCACACGTGTAGAACCACCGATGTTTTCATAACTCCATGAATGTTTTTTTGCCATAATATTTCCAGTTTATATTTATGTTTGCGTATATTGCGTATTGATTACTCCTCGTCAAAATCAAACTCATCATAATTGAAATCGTCGTCGTCCTCAACTTCTACCCCATCCTCAAAATCGGCCTCCCAGTCGGCAAAGTCGGCAGCAAGCATCTTGCGGTCATAGTTACGATGTACAAGTTCCTCGCGCTTTACCGCTGCAAGACGATTCTCTTCACTATTGAGCGCAGCCCAAAGAATATCCTTCAACTCCTGAATACCCTCGCCGGTAGGCGCAGAGATAAACACATGAGGCACATCCTCGGGGAGATTCTCCGAAAGCATCTCCTTGAGTTCCTCGTCAATGAGGTCACACTTTGTAATTGCAAGCACACGCTGCTTGTCGAGCATCTCGGGGTTGAAGGTAGCAAGTTCGTTAAGCAACACCTCATACTCCTTCTTTATGTCATCAGCATCGGCCGGCACCATAAACAGCAACAGCGAGTTACGCTCGATGTGGCGAAGGAATCGCAATCCCAATCCCCTACCCTGGCTGGCACCCTCAATGATACCCGGGATATCGGCCATCACAAACGACTTATTATCGCGATAGGAGACGATTCCCAAATTTGGCTCAAGCGTTGTAAATGGATAGTTTGCAATCTTGGGCTTTGCCGCCGACACAGAGGAGAGCAGCGTTGACTTACCGGCATTCGGGAAACCGACAAGACCAACATCGGCAAGCAGTTTCAGTTCAAGCGTTACCGTCATCTCCTGCATTGGCTCGCCAGGCTGTGCAAAACGTGGAGCCTGACGTGTCGGGGTGGCAAAATGCACATTGCCAAGACCACCGCGACCGCCCTTGAGCAGGGTAACCAACTGACCATCCTCCATTACATCACAGAGAAACTCTCCAGTCTCAGCATTGTATGCAACCGTACCACAGGGCACGTCGACAATCTTGCTCTCGCCATCGGCACCGGTACTTTTGTTGATGCCGCCATTCTGTCCGTTGCCGGCAAAAATGTGGCGCTGATACTTCAGGTGCAGCAATGTCCAATAGTTGCGGTTTCCGCGCAGGATGATATCACCACCCTTGCCGCCATCGCCACCATCGGGACCGCCATTGGGTATATATTTAGCACGATGCAAGTGAGCCATTCCGCGTCCACCACGTCCGGAGCGGCACACAATCTTCACATAATCTATAAAATTTGATTCTGCCATAACAGTAAACCTTAAGACCCTCACGGGCTGTTAAACAAATAAACAGTAAAAGTTGCCACGCATGTGACAACTTATTTTCCGGGGAACAGCAAGCGCCCCGTTATATTCAGATTCTTGAATCAATCGCAGTTACAATATCTGCAAAAATGCGGTCAAGTTCACCAAGTCCATTGATGTAGCAGTGCTTGCCATCATTCTTGTACCACTCCTTGAGAGGAGATGTCTGCTCGGCATAGACAACAAGACGTTTCTTGATTGTCTCCTCGTTATCATCGGCCCTACCCGAAAGTTGCCCGCGAAGCAAAAGGCGCTTCATCAGTTCGTCCTCGGGAACGTCAAGTTCTATCATCGCCGTAACATCCTGTCCGCGCTCACCAAGCATCACCTTCAAAGCCTCGGCCTGTGCTATTGTACGTGGGAAACCATCAAAGATAACCCCATTGCCGCTTGTAAGCGAGTCCAGTTTTGAAGCAAGGATGCTTATCATCAGTTCGTCGGGGATAAGTTGGCCCTTGTCAATAAGTTTCTGGGCTGTTGCACCAAGTTCTGTACCGGCAGCAATTTCACCGCGCAGCACCTCGCCTGTCGAGATATGGTTCAGACCATACTTTGCAACAATCCTTTCGCTCTGTGTGCCCTTGCCACTGCCGGGCGCACCAAAAATAACAATATTAAGCATGTATTATAGTCTTTTATTCTTTAACATCGTACACATCGGGCAAGTTGCGGCCAAGACCATCATAATCAAGGCCATAGCCCACAATAAACCTGTCGGGAATCTCAAAGGCCGAATACTTCACCTCTACCGGAACACGCAAACGGGCCGGTTTCAGGAACAGCGATGCTATTGCAAGCGATGCAGGCTTGCTCTGGGCCAACGTCTCAAGCATCTTTTGCATTGTAAGGCCAGTATCAACAATATCCTCAACAATGATAACATCACGACCCTCAATTGACTCTACAAGTCCCATCACCTGCTTGACCGCACCGGTCGTCTCTGAGCCCTGATACGAGGAGAACTTGACAAAAGATATCTCGCACTCCAGTTCAATATTCTTCATCAAGTCCGACGCAAACATAAAACTGCCGTTCAGGACACCGAGGAACAGAGGGCGCTTGCCCGCATAGTCCCTGTTTATATCCTCGGCCACCTGCTTCACGCGTGCCGCAATCTCTTCTGCGGGGATTGTCTTTACAAATTCCTTGTCGTGTATTTTTATCGTTGACATAACAATCAGAACTTTTATATTAGTCCACGCAAAAATAAAACAAAGTTGTGGAAAAACCGCAATCTTTGTTGCATTTTATTGACTGGAACAACAAATAAAGACCTTATAAATAAGTTAAGCACACTTTTAGGGCCGAAATTAAAAACAATTTACTATCTTCGCGACAAATTAGAGTCTTTATGCTCTGACAGAACAAACCCACAGGAATGATGAAAAAACTCTTTACAGCATTCATATTGACACTGGCAATGCCCGGTATTGCGCAGAACTTCTTCGGGTCCTTCTTTTCCAACACAGAGGAAGGAGTTACATACTTCCTGCCCGACACTAAAATAAACATCACCGTAGAGGCTAGATGCATAACACAGACTCCCGGAGAGTTCTACAGTTATGCCGAAAGGTTCCTGCACATCAAAGGAGGCATTACCGAGGCCGGCAACCGATGGGAGATGACAGGCATTGAGAGCGACAGCGAAGGCATACCATGCAAGGAGAAGTCATATACCATCAGCATCAGCAACAGTTCGGCAAGCAACATAGGCCTCACTGGCAAAGGCATAATTGAGACGATAAACACCATTGCGCCCGAAAAAGAGGGAAAGCAGCAGGTATCAAGGCCATACGGCAGCGAGAGAGTCGACGCCACCCAATATATGACCGAGGAGATGCTCACGGCCACTTCTACTGCAAAGATGGCGGAGTTGACTGCAAAAGAGATATACGCAATACGCGAGAGCAAGCTCGCCATCACACGCGGCCAAGCCGAGAACATGCCGAGCGACGGAGCCGCCATAGCGTTGCTGCTGCAGGAACTCGACAAGCAGGAGAGAGCACTCACCGAGATGTTCATTGGGCGCACAGACACCGTATATCATCAATACCAATATTCAATAGCCCCCAATGAAATATGCGACACTTCGAAGGCGGTACTGTTCCGCTTCTCGCACAAGATTGGTGTTGTCGACAAAGAGAACCTTGCCGGGGAGCCGGTATACTTCAACATCAAGGACCTGAAGACTGTTGCAAGGCCCATTGCAAACGAAAGCGCGAAGAAGAAAGCCGCAAAGCAGGACGGAATCTGCTATAACATCCCGGGGCGTATCAGGCTGGAGGTATACACAAGAACAAGAAGATTCATAGAAAAAGAGATAGCCGTTGCACAACTGGGCATCGTGGAGACACTTTCAAAAAGTTACTTCAGCAAGAACAATGGAGTAAAAGTTTTGTTCGACACTGCCACAGGCGGCATCATAAGCATAAAGAGAGATTAATAACAATAAAAATTACATACAAGATGTTTGAAAACCTAAGCGAGCGCCTTGAACGCTCACTGAAAATACTCAAAGGAGAAGGAAGAATCACCGAGGTCAATGTGGCAGAGACACTCAAGGACGTGCGCAAGGCACTGCTTGATGCCGACGTCAACTACAAGGTAGCAAAGACATTTACCGACACAGTAAAGAACAAGGCCATTGGCCAGAACGTGCTCACATCACTGCATCCAAGCCAGTTGATGGTGAAGATTGTACATGACGAGCTGACAGCACTGATGGGTGGCGAGACCGCCGAGATAAACTATGAGGGACACCCTGCGGTAATCCTTATGTCGGGTCTGCAAGGTAGCGGTAAGACCACATTCTCTTCAAAACTTGCCAACTACCTGAAGAAAAAGAAGAACCGCAGCCCACTGTTGGTTGCCTGCGACGTTTACCGCCCTGCAGCCATTGACCAGTTGAAGGTGCTTGGCGAGGCTATCGGAGTCCCCGTTTATAGCGAACCCGAGAGCAAGGATCCGGTACAGATAGCACTCAACGCCATCAAGGAGGCTAAGGCCAAGAGTTACAACCTTGTAATCATCGATACCGCCGGTCGCCTGGCTGTTGACGAGGCGATGATGAACGAGATTGCCGCAATAAAGGAGGCTGTAAAGCCGACAGAGACACTTTTCGTTGTAGACTCAATGACCGGCCAGGACGCTGTGAACACCGCGAAGGAGTTCAATGACCGCCTGGACTTCACCGGCGTTATCCTCACCAAACTCGATGGTGACACACGCGGTGGTGCCGCATTGTCTATCCGCACAGTGGTGACAAAACCAATCAAGTTCATAGGTACAGGCGAGAAGATGGAGGCGATTGACCAGTTCCACCCTAACCGTATGGCCGACCGCATCCTGGGCATGGGCGACGTGGTTTCACTTGTTGAGCGCGCGCAGGAGCAGTTCGACGAGGAGGAGGCAAAGAAACTGCAGCGCAAACTCGCACGTAACCAGTTCGACTTCAACGACTTCCTCACCCAAATTCAGCAAATCAAGAAGATGGGTAACATCAAGGACCTGATGGCCATGATTCCTGGCGTAGGCAAGGCAATAAAGGATATGGACATTGACGACAACGCATTCAAGGGTGTGGAGGCAATCATCCAGTCAATGACCCCAAAAGAGCGTGCGAACCCCGACATCATAAACACATCGCGCAAGGAGCGCATCGCACGTGGTAGTGGTACCACAATGCAGGATGTAAACCGCCTGATGAAACAATTTGAGCAGATACGCAAGACAATGAAGAGCTTTGCGGGCGGAAAGATGAGCAACATGATGTCAAAGTTCAAATTCTAAAAGACAGCAACATGCAACTTATTGACGGAAAGGCTGTAGCGGCACAAATAAAGCAGGAGATTGCAGCCGAGGTAAATGAGATATTGGCAAACGGAGGTAAACGCCCGCATCTTGCCGCAATACTTGTGGGGCATGATGGCGGCAGCGAGACTTATGTTGCCAGCAAGGTGAAAGCCTGCGAGGAGTGCGGTTTCACATCTACACTCATCCGCTACGAGGCCGACGTGACCGAGGAGGAACTGCTTGCAAAGGTAGAGGAACTGAACAACAACGCAGACGTTGACGGTTTCATCGTACAGTTGCCACTGCCAAAGCACATTGATGAGCAGAAAGTAACAGAAGCCATTGACTACCGCAAGGATGTCGACGGTTTTCACCCGGTAAACGCAGGCCGCCTCTCCATAGGCCTCCCCTGCTTCCTTTCGGCAACCCCGAACGGAATTATGGAACTGTTACGCCGTTACGACATTGACACAAAGGGAAAGAAGTGCGTTGTGCTAGGACGCAGCAATATTGTGGGCAAGCCAATGGCAAATCTCATGATGCAGAAGAGCATCCCCGGCGATGCCACAGTCACCGTATGCCACAGCCACACAGCAAACATCGCCGATGAGTGCCGACAGGCCGACATCATAATAGCAGCACTTGGACAGCCACACTTCCTGAAAGCAGAAATGGTAAAAGAGGGTGCAGTGGTTATTGATGTGGGCACCACACGCGTCCCCGACGCCACACGCAAGAGCGGTTTCCGCCTTTGCGGTGATGTTGACTTTGAGAACGTCGCCCCCAAATGCTCGTTCATCACCCCCGTACCGGGCGGCGTTGGTCCAATGACAATAGTATCACTGATGAAAAACACCTTGCTTGCGGGCAAACGTGCCATCTATAAATGAGAGAGATACACCGAATTTTATCAGTAATAATATTCGTGCTTGCGCTACCGTTGATTTCGGTGGCGCAAACATTCATTACGCCGGTGCAGCAAGTCGACCTGCTCTTCGCAGGCGACATCATGCAGCACCAGGCCCAACTTGACATGGCAAGGCAAGAGGATGGCAAATACAGTTTCACCTACAGTTTCTGCCACATCAAGGATTTTATCAAGAGTGCCGACCTCTCCATTGCCAACCTTGAGACAACAATAGGAAAGAGCGGTTACAGCGGCTATCCATCATTCTGTGCCCCCGACAGTTTTCTCTACGCAGTGAAGGACGCCGGATTCAAAGTGCTGCTCTTTGCGAACAACCACTGCATGGACAAGGGCAAGCGAGGCGCCATCAACACACTCGACATGCTCGATTCCTTGCAGTTTGCACACTGCGGCGTGTATCGCAACATGGCAGAGCGCGAGGAGAGATACCCGTTGATAGTGGAAGAGAAGGGAGTGCGCATTGCAATTCTCAATTACACATACAGCACAAATGGCCGGGAGATTCCCGAGCCAATGATTGTAAACCTCATTGACAAGGAGGTGATAGCCCGGGATATTCAGGCGGCAAAGGAGAAGCGCCCAGATGCCATTATTGCCTGCATGCACTGGGGCGATGAGTACATCAGCCTGCCGCCACAAAGGATAAAGGAGTTGAGCGACTGGCTCATAGAGCAAGGGGTAAACCACATCATCGGCAATCACCCGCACGTGGTGCAGCCACTTGAGATAAGAGAAAACCCGGACAATGCCGACAAGCATCTGGTTGTCTATTCAACAGGCAACCTTGTTTCCAACATGTCACTGCGCCGTACCGATGGCGGCATAATGGTTTCAATGAAACTAATGAAGATACTGAACTATACACGCCCGCTGAATGTACGCTACCTGCTCACCTGGATTGCCCCAAAGCAGAGCGATGGCAAACGCGACTTTACAATATACCCGGCTGCGACAACCGAAATCACCAATTGGGAGCATGCCGAACAGAAACGACTTCAGTTCATCAAAGACAGCCGCACGCTTTTTGAAAAGCACAACAAGGGCAACATCTCGGAAATGACAATTGACACAGTGCGCATCACTCGATGACAAAGCACTCGCCATCCCACCTGTATACCAACTTACGCAGCAAAGGCTTGACCTTTTTTGCATCGTCAATATTCATATAAGAAGGCATTGTATACTCTGCCACAAGCGTATTATCGACAGGAGAGAGCATTAGCGACACCAGGTAGATGTCGCACATATCAATATATGCACTGTCGGGAGAAGTGAAGAAGTCCTTCACTTGAGGCGATTTGAACATTCCATCGCCATCAAGTTTTTTCCACGCCTTGTTATAGAAAGAGATACGGCTATCGGCACTCTCTGCCCTTACGGTATTCACGACACAAATTACCGTATCGCTTTCAAAAGGCAGCAGCTTCATCTGCACTATGGATGATGCAGTCATTGCAAGTCTTAGGTAATCGTCGTCCAGTTCTTCGAGCACGCTGACCCCGTCGAGCCTGTTTGTCACCTTTGCAGTCATCCCGGCATCTATGTAATCAACAAAATCGGCACGGAGGCCCTTTGTCAACAGAGGGAACAACTCTTCGGGAGCATCCATAAAAATGGTGCGCATATCCTGGGCCGACACCACGCCGGCAAGCATCCATACAATCAAGAACAGTAACTTTTTCATCTTGAGCCTAAATATAGAAAAAACAATCCAACCAATATCAGCAATACATCCAGCGCCTTGCTCTTGAGGTTTTTCTCCTTTAGCAGCAATGCACCGAACACAAACGAGACTATCACACTACCTCGCCTTATCATAGAGACAACCGCAATGAGTGCACCATCCTGCGCCAAAGCCGTAAAATAACAGAAATCGGCAAATCCAAGAAACAGCGAAATCAAGGGTATCGACCAACGCCAGCAGAACTTGCGCTCACGCTGGGCGGGGTTCAAGGCATTCATCACCGAAATGACAACACCCATAAGCACACACTGGTATACATTGAACCAGGACTGCACCACAATGGGCTGGATGGAGCGCATCAGGTATTTGTCATAGAGAGCACTCACTGCCCCGAACAGTGCTGCCAATGCCACAAATGCCACCCAACGGTTATTGACAAAGTCTATACCCTCGCGCTTTCCGCTACGGCTGAGCAGGAATACCGAGACAATAGCTATTGTTACACCTATCCATTGATAGGCGTTGAGTGCCTCGCCAAACAGGAACAGAGCGCCAAGCAGAACCAGCACCGGCCGTGTTGACTGTATTGGCGACACAATGGTTATTGGCAAATGCTTTATGCCTATGTAGCCACAGAGCCATGAGGACAATACAATAACAGCCTTCAGCAGCAACTGCAGATGCACCTCGACGCCCACCGCCGGCACATACAATTGCCCCGATGTTATCACGCCTGCACGTGAAAGCAATATAAAAGGAGCAAAGAGCAACGAAGAGAAAAGAGTGTTCAAGAAAAGCACCGCCAATACAGAATTCCCCTTTAGCGAAATCTTCTTGAAGAAGTCATAGCAGCCAAGCAGCGCCGCCGACATAAAAGCAAGCAGCGCCCACATCACAGATATATATCGTTGGGATATTTAACATCAACAAGAAAAAGCGCCTCGCCCATAGCAGAGTCGCCGGCATCGGCACGCGCCTTCTTCTCAATAACTTCGCGGAAACCATCTATTGTCATCTTGCCACGCCCCACAAGCAACAGTGTGCCCACTATTGCGCGCACCATATTGCGCAGAAAACGGTCGGCCTCAATCTCAAAAGCCCATTCACTGCCGCCAACATTACGCCAAGCAGCATATGTAACCTTGCAGTTGTTGGTCTTTACATCTGTATGCAGTTTGCTAAAACTGGTAAAATCGGTATACTCATACAGCAGTTCGGCCGCACGGTTCATGGCATTGAAATCTATTCCAGGCACAACCCTCAGGGCATAGCGGCGCGCGAATGGTGACTTTGCTGTAACAACGCGGTAACGGTAACGGCGCGACACAGCATCAAAGCGTGCGTGCGCATCGGCGCGCACCTTTTTTATATCACTAACGGCAATGTCGGGTGGCAATATCTTGTTCAGTTTGTAAATGAGTTGCGCAACATCGACGCCTGCAGGCAGATTGGCATGCGCCACCATGCACTCGGCATTCACTCCGGTATCGGTACGCCCGGCACCCACCACAGGAACGGGAACACGCAACAAGGTTGCCAGTGCCTCCTCAAGCACCTGCTGCACAGTTATGGCATTAGGCTGCACCTGCCATCCATGATAGGCTGCACCGTCGTATGAAAAGAGTATAAAATAGCGCTCTGTCATATCTCATTCTTTAGTATAAAGGTGTGGCACGCCACCAGAGCCGCAGTCTCGGTACGCAAGCGAGAAGAACCAAGACTGATGGGCTTGTAGCCGGCCTTTACGGCCAGTTCTACCTCCTCGGGGCTGAAATCGCCCTCGGGTCCAATGAGTATCGTTGCATCCTCTCCCTGTACAAGAACATCTTTCAACAGCACCCTTTCGCTGTCATAGCAGTGAGCAATGTATTTTGCACCCGCGCGTTCCTGGGCTATAAACTTCTTGAAATCGGTCATATCGGCAACCAGAGGCTTGCAATACTTGAGCGACTGCTTCATCGCCGATACCACAATACGCTCAACACGCTCGGGCTTGACAACCTTGCGTTCCGAAAAACGGCAGTTGAGAAATGTGATGGCATCGAGTCCAATTTCTGTAGCCTTTTCGGCAAACCACTCAATACGATCCATATTCTTTGTGGGTGCAATCGCAATATGCACATTGCCATTCCAGTTCTTTGGTTTCTCAATCGGCGCGCAAGGCTCCACATAACAATGCTTGCCTGCAACTGAGGCAATCCTTGTCTTATAAAGAAATCCCTTGCCATCTGTTATCTCAAGTTCAGTTCCCACAGAGAGGCGCAGAACACGCAAAGCGTGGGCAGCCTCCTCATCGGAGAGTTCCCACGTATTTGCTATATCAGGTACATAAAAAAGTGCCATTGTCGTTATTTGTCGTTGTCTGTATTATTGCAGCACACGCTGCTTTTCCTGGAGTCTATCTCCTCCTTAAGTTTCTGTGCCAGCTCGTAAT
>JAEIGA010012828.1_pt1 | contig 12743 bp, 16 predicted proteins | sample 9270691 | NCBI WGS metagenome assembly JAEIGA01 (sample SAMN17057246, study PRJNA624740) | gut metagenome | biome: biome; isolation source: fecal sample | host: Bos grunniens | place: China: Xizang | collected 2019 | reverse complement strand
GCATAGACGTGTTTGATGTACCGCCATGCTGATGCGCCGGCAGGGCCTCTGGATCTAACGCGGAGCCAGCGAGTATAGCTTCCGTTGGCGAGGGTAGTGCTGTCCTCGGAGATGGTTTTTTCACCGTTCAGATCATCGGTTCCTGTCATCCATCCGAGCTTTGACGAGTTCCATGTCAGTTTTTCGCCGTTTACCTCTGTGCATTCATTGATCAGCATGCTCTGCCATTCAACGTTTGTCGATGGGTATTCATCGTTGTATGCGGAAATGGTCTGCCAGGAAAACCTGCAGGTTGGATATGTATCCACCAGCTCTTCTGCTGCGCTTGGTTGCCGTGGCACACTCAGCTTATAGCTTTTGGTCGACCACCCGCTCCAGGAGTATGATGTGATGGTGTTTGTGGTTGTATCTCCGCTTGTCGATGTTTCTGACGTATCAGATCTTTTCCCGCGGACTCGCATTGTGATCTCGTTGAATATCTTGCTGGTAAACGGATATTTGGTGCCCGGAATTACCGATCCCGTCCCAGACGTGTCAGAAGTCGTAACGTCAATGTCTAACCACACGCCGGGATTGCTGTAATTCGTGCGCCATTGCACTTGTAGACCGTCGGAATAATCCTTGTCCATCACCTTCCAGCTGAGCGTGAACTCCATGCCATTTCGCTCGATGACCAGGCCCGCAGGGTTTTTTGTTGTGCCGGTTTTATGGACAGTGTTTGTTGCCATTCAAATTCCCCCTATGCCATCCGCATCTGAAGCTGGAGCTGACGTGCCAGCCGATTTGCGTAGTCTTCTGGGTTTTCAGCCCCGTTGACCGTTACATTGGTGGTAATGTTGTAGCCACCATAAACGCCTGGGGCGAGTTGTGCTCCAATGCCACGTGCGTTCATGCCGGCACCGTTCACCTTGTAAGCACCAACCGTGGATTGCGCCAGCCCCTGCATTGCCCTGGTCACAAGGGTAGCATTTTGCGTGATGCCCTGCGCCATGCCTTCTGGGATCATTGCGCCGATCTTATCCCGGAACAATCTCGATGGAGAGTGAATTCCAAGATAGCTTGCAGCAGCTCTATATGCTGCCTTTGCAACAGAATACGCAGCGCTGGTCACGGCAGAGCTCCCTGACCACAATCCGCTCGCCATACCGCTGTCCATTGCATTACCGACATACCAGAAGTTGCCCGCATAGGAATATGCACTGCTGTAGGCTTCCTTCGATACGCTGTATGCGGCACTTCTCACTGCGGATCCGCCGCTGTAAAGCCCTCTCTGGAGCTGAGCTCCAAAGTTAACGCCTGCTGCATTAAACATCGGAGCAACCGTCTTGATCATATCAACGGCGCCACGGGCCAGCGTCTGTGCAGATGCCTTCATAGCAGCCTGTTGCTGTTTCAATCCAGATACAGAGCTGGCGGCCAAGGCAGATCCTGATGCTGTACCGTCTACGCTGCTGACTCCGCTTGTGAAGCTGTCTCCGAACGTCTGGCCTTTCCCTCTTGATGCACTAGATGCATCCAAGCCGTCAAGGGCGGATCCTGCCAGATCTCCGGCGGCGGTGCCTGCGAGGTATTCGCTTGCGTAAATGCCGGCAGAATACTGCTCCGCAGATAGTGCAGCTGCATCAGACCACAGATAAGCCTGGGCAACCAGTTCGTCATAGCCGCCGTTTGCAAATTCCTCGACAGCGGCCGCATACTGTGGCCCCTGCTGATACAGATAGTTGATGTACGCCCTGACAGTATTGTCTGAGGTTGATCTCCACAGTGATGCAAGGTTGTTGCCCCAATCCCTCTGCACCTGTAGATTGTCGCGGAGCACGGCTGTCATTTCTGAAGCAGTAAGCGCATTTTCGTCGCGGATCGTCTGGAACGAATTGACAACGCTGTCACGCATGGACGCGACACCGGATGCAAAATCATCCGCAGATACATCCGCGTCTATCAGGAATTGTGACAGTCGCGACAGGTCTCCGGTTGCGGACAGGCCCATCTGCGCGAACGACTGCGACAGCTCCTGATTTGTCGCCGCAATATTAAGCAGGTGCAGTTTCTGCTCCGCCAATGCGATAGCGGCGTCATCGCCGGAGTCGCGGAGTTTATCCAGCTGGCCGGAAAGCTCCTTATATGACTCTCGCAGGTCATCACCAGAGTATCTTGCATCGATCGCACTGGAAGCAATGTCAATAATTGCTTTGTGTGCTGCCTTTGCCGCTTCCGCTTCTTCATCGATCGCCTCAGCTGCGCTGTCAGCATTGTTAGCAATGTCCATCTGACGACGCGCAAACTTTTCGGAAATCACCGCGCCGGCACCAAGTTCTTTCTGGGTCTCGCTGCCGAGCTCTCTGATCGTTTTTGTGGTCTCTTCAATATCCGGATTTGCTTTTGCTATTTCGTCGCTAATTGCTCCGCCGAGCGAACCGAGCCCGGGAAGCGCCTCGTTGAGTCCTTCCACTACCCCGGCCAGAATCTGGGGTAGCGCAGCTCCAACCGATTCTGCAATCGTAGCCACTGCACCTTCTATGATCGGCGTTACTGCCTCCACAAACGCAGGCATTCTCTCTGCGACGATTGGGGCCAGCTTGTCTACTACAGTGCCAAATCCCTGGATCGCTGTGTCAATTACAGGCGCAAGGTTCTCAGCTGCTATCTCGACGGTGGAAACAAGGTTGTTTACCAGCTGATCCATGTCAGCGTTTTTGTTGCCCATTCCGGCGAGAAGGTTCTTCCACGCGGCCTTTACAGCGTTAAGACTGCCTGTTATTGTCCCCTCTGCTTCTTTTGCAGTGGTTCCGGTGATGCCAAGCTCCGTCTGCACGACATGAATTGCGTCAACTATGTCAGCATAACTGCTGATGTCGTAGTGGATGCCGGAAATAGCCTCCGCGTCTTCCAGGAGGCGCTGCATCTCTTCTTTTGTACCACCATAGCCGAGCTTTAGATTATCAAGCATGGTGTAGTTCGCTTTCGCAAAGCCCTGATATGCGTTCTGGATGGACTCCATGCTGGTGCCCATCTTGTTCGCATTATCAGACATATCAGTGATAGCCTGGTCGGCTTTTCTGGCAGCTTCTGCTGTATCTCCGCCAAGGGACTGGAGCAGTGATGCAGAGAACGATGTCACTGTCTCCATGTACTCATTGGCAGACAGTCCTGCGGTCTTATATGCGTTTTCTGCGTATCTCTGGACCTCTGAGGCGCTGTCCTTAAACAGTGTTTCAACGCCGCCAACCAGCTGCTCGTAGTTGGCATACTCTGTAACAACAGATTTGATGCCGTTAAATAGTGCCTGGCCTATAGCTGCCACGCCACCGGCAACAGCAGCCCCGGCAAACACCTTTTTCATGGATCCAAGCATTGAATTGCCGGCAGAGGTGCCAGCAGCTTCAGCTTCTCCACCAATCAGCTTGGTAATTGAACCTTTGATTCCTTCGGCAGACGGTACGATCTGCACATATGCTTTTCCAAGATCCGGCATTTAATTCGCCTCCTCCGTCAGCCGTTTCCATTCTTTTAGGAAGTCTTCTCCGGACTTGAAGCCACGGATCTCTTCGTTTTCATCAGTTTTATTTTCCCCGCTGAATGCTTCCAGCAGCATCGGTGGCATGTTTCGTCCCTTCTGGCCGTCTTTGGTCTTCCACCATCTCAGGATCCGGAGGGAGTCTGCTATGTCACACATGGTGAAGAGATCCGGAGTAATCCGGAGCCCTGAGAGTTTCACCATGATTCGGCTGTTGCTCCGCAGTCCTGCCGCCAATGTGGCGACATAGTCGCACGGATACTGGTAGATGTCGTAGATGTTATACGTCTCCGCAAAGTCGCAGATAAGAGCGTCCTCATCCACTTCCATCATTTCAGCGAGGGTCAGGAGTTTTTTACTTTCTTGTCCTTTTCCCCAGCCTGAGCGAGGATCTCACCAAGTTCGGTAAAGACATCTTCAAGTGGGATCCGTCCGTCCTTATCAGCCAAATGGAGGAGGAACTTGTTTTCCTCCTCCTCATTGCAGAAGATGATAGAGACCATGTCGAGCATGGCCTGATTGGCGGTGTCCGGATCGTCAGACTTCATCGCCTGGCGGGCTTTGATAAAGCGAAAATCACTAGAAATGCCGCCAGGGATCTCGCATTCATATCCAGATCCAGTGCGTACTTTCATGCGGTGAACCTCCTATTAGGTCGTAGAAGCAGCCTTGATGTACTCGTAGTGAGTGACGCCATCCTTCGCCATGGCGGTCAGAGTAATCTGATAGCCAACAGCGGCGGTGTCAGAATAGCTGATCTCACCGAGCTCCGTAACCTTCGCATCAGGAAGCACGATGCGCTTCGTAGCGTTGCCGCGGGTGATCATGTCAAACACCCAGACATACTCGGTGGGCTCGTCAGCTTTGGAGCTGACGGAAATGCCGGTGGAAAGAGCACCGGACACGTTAGCCTCGCCGTAGATCGTCTTCAGGACGTCAGCGTTCAGAGCCTCCAGCAGAGTGAAGGTGAAGGTGTCCTCCTTGTCGGACTGGAACGTCAGAACGGTGTCTCCGCCCCACGCCTTCAGGCTGTCGCTGGTGACGGTGTTGTTGTTCGTCAGGCCATCTTGGCTGCAGTAGCCAAGAGCGGTAAATCCACTCAGTGCCGTTGTGGAGTTAGTAGGCAGAGTCGTACCGAGAGGCGCACGATAAACCGCACCACCGGAAGCCGGCTTTGCCGCAGTAACATTAGTAGCAGTCTGTGCCATATATAGTTTCCCCCTTAATAGTGATAAATGTCATATACCGCCTGGTAGCGGTATCTCTTTGTGCTTGTGTCAGTGTAGTTGTAGTCGCTGTTCAGCCTGACACTGCACACTTCTGCCGGTGTACCTCCATAGAGCATATGCCCTTTGATCTCCTCGTTCAGGCATGCCGCATCATACATAGACATGGCATAAGACCTGATGGCGAATGTGGACTCATAGATATGGTCCTCCATCCCGCCAGCTGTCTTCTCCAGAACGACGAATTTGTCAGGCATCTTCTCCGGGACTTCCATGTACACCGGGACGGTGACAGTCGATGTGCCTACAGTTGTCGTGAGACATTCCTTCAGGTAATCGAGCAATACTTTTTCAATCATCCTCTCACCGCCTTCAGAAGTACGTTGCTCCGGTAATTATCTGCCATGGCTGCATCGGTCACCACGCTAACGTTTACACGGTTACGGCCACGGTATACACTGTGGCCTTCTCCCGCTCTCTTTGAGATCCGCTTCGCGTAGTCTTCGCAGATGTCCATCATTTCGTTAGACAGCAACAGTTCTCGGACACCGGCACGATTTAATTCAAAAGTCATCTTACTCAATGTGCTCCACCTTGACTTTCTTATTCCAGCGGAGCGGGACATTGGCTTCGATATACTGTGTCACAGGGCCGAACGAGTGGAACGTCTGGCCAAAGAACTTGATGTCTTTGTCCTCCCAGTCGTTCGTATCGCCCCTTGGGATGAACAGCTCATAAGCAGATCTCCTGCCGTAAAGCTGTGTTTCGCTTAGGATCTCCTCAGAAGCCGTAGGCGCTGCCAGGACGTCATTAACCGCGATCTCCGTCTCCGTATATATCGGAGCGTTAAAGTCGTCTGTGCCCGTAAGAGTGCGCCCACAGAGCGTCACAGTGATGCCCTTAATCACAGGACACCACCATCCCCTCTACCGGACTGTAAGAGCCGATCCGATTTGCAACGCCTAACAAGGCCTTATCGCTCTTGCCCAGGTAAAGCTCTCCGGATACACCGCCGCCACTCATGGTCCAGCTCTGGGTGTAGCTTCCGGCAGTCATGGATCCCTGCGTTGCACCAACAGGGACGCCATAGCCGTCGCTATCGCCCATCGCCCGGATCACCATCCGGCAGGAGACGATCAGCTTTGCTTCATCAGAGGCGGATTTAGCGACGCCGTCGATCATAACGGCAGCGTCTTCCAGCAACGTAGAGAGGATATTCTCTTCGTCAGTCGTAAATTCCCGGGTCGTCCGGGCTTTCACATCTGCTACAGTTGCATAGGCCATTTGGACGCACCCCCATTGCTACTTCTTGGTCTGTTTCCTTGTTGCCGGCTTCGGCTTCTGTGGTTCGGCGGCCAGCTTGTGGCCAGCCGCCTTGTATTCTTCCACACGAGATTCGTGTACCCACATGATGCCGCCCGTCATCTTATTGACGAACTTGACCATTTATTCAGTGGGCACAGCGCCGGTCAGCAGGTTGAAGCAATTAGTGTCAGCACGGAAGCCGACCTCGATCTCCGCACGAACGGCGATCATGTTCTGCTGCCACAGGTTGATGTTCACAGCGGAAGTGCCGGAACCCTTGGTCACGGTAGCGTTGTCGGTGATATCGACCTTCACGCCCTCGACAGTTCCGAACAGAGCCTGGCTCCAGTCACCGGCAATACCCACGACAGCAGGCGTGCCGGAAGTGCCAGCGGTGCCGGCCTTGTAAACGCCCTTGTTCATGTAGACAGGGGCACCGAGGATCATGGGGATAGCGCCAGCAGCTACGCTGTTCACGAACAGAGGACGGCCGGTAGAATCGCAAGCGCTGAGCAGGATGCCGCGAGCCTGCGGGCTGATAGCGAAGCCGGACAGGATGCCGCCATGGGTGGCGATGTCGGTGTCCGCCGCCACCAGGCCGTCATAAGTGGATGCATCGGAGGTGGCAATCAGGCTCTGGGTGGTGCAGGTTGCGAAGTTATCGAAGTTTTCGCCGGGCTTCTCAACAGCGCCGATAACGGTCTTGTCGAAGCAGGTGGCGAGAGCGCCAGGCAGGCGGGCGATCAGGGCGTCATACAGAGCAGCCATGTCGCGAGCAAACTCATCGGAGAAGGTCTCGATGACGGCGATCTTGTAGGCCTGCATGATCTTGGTGTTGATTGTCGGATCGGAAACGGGCTTCACGCCAGTCTCAGCGACCCACGCGGCAGTGGGATCACCAGTAATGACAGGAATGGTCAGGCCGCGGCCGGGAAGGGTCACGCGGCGGGACAGCTGCATAACAGCAGATGCGTCCTGAGTTTTCTGAAGGATCTCGCTTGCAATATCAGTCGGGATAGTAATCGCGGTGCGATTGATCTGAGTTCCGCTAGGCATAATTCATTCTCCTTTTCAAAAGTTATCTTGTTAGGTTGGCGCTGGCCCATTCAGCGAACTGCTCCCGCGTTGTTCCGGAGGACGTTGGTGTTACTTCTCCTCCATCGTTCGTTGCCGGATACTTCGGCTGAGTACCGCGCCACTTGAGAATTGCGTCCGCCTGGGACCTGGCGGCTTCTTCCGTGTCGGCAGTTATTAGCTCCGCTGGTACCCCAGTGTCGTTTGAGACGGACTGCCGCATATCGCGCACGGCGTTTGCGGCTTTTAGGCTGTTTAGTTCTGCCCGAAGAGATTCGGACAAAGTCTGTGCCTCGGAAAGCTGGCCAGCTGCCTGTTCCAGTTCCGCCACCTTGGCCTGGGCGGCGTTAAACTGCTCCTGCAGCTCTGTCAGATTTGCTTTGGCACTGTTCACATCGTTTCCGTTGAGGTTCATGATGGCATCAATCTGCTCTTTGGTTGCATCAGGAAACAGATCTGTGATGTCTGAACGTTTCATTGTCGTTCCTTTCTCCGCTCCGCTTTTTTACGTGGGTCGCATCCACTGCGGTCGATAGTTTTACGACATCCCGGTCAAAAGTTGTATGAAAAAAGTGCGAATAACCGCACTTAAATCATCTTCTGCTCAAGTTCCTCGACCAGATCCTGATCAGGGAACCATTTTGCACGATTTACTTGTATGTGTCTCTGTTTGTTGACCAATGTGCCACCGATAAGGTAGTCAATGTGATCCACCAGGCATGGCACCAGGTTGTTAACATATTTGTCGCGGTGTTTCTCCAGGATGAACTCGCGGAAGAACCAGTCGTCGTGTTTTTTGTCAACAACGTGATCCTGATATATTGGTCGGTACTGCGCGTCACCGCAGAACCAATCCACGAACTCTGCTGCCATGTCGTTCGGGATTCTGATGCACTGGAATGAGTACCACATGAAACATGCGGGGACAATACCCTGCTGTTGAAGAGACGGACCGAAATTCTGGCAACAGAATCCGCAGACGATACCGTCGTCTAGTTCCTCTGTTCTTTTCGCGAAGTCACGGCTTATGATTACATCGTCCTGTATGTGCCAGGTCCCGCCGTCTTCATTGCCGCAGGCCTTGAAGCTCTCCATGCAAGAAAACAGGTTGCCCCTGCCCTCCGTGTCGTTCCAGACGATGATCTCGTCCTCAGAGACGCCTTGCGCCCTCATGGACGGGATCAGAAAGTCGTTGATGTACCACATTCGCTGTGGGCTGGCATGGATCATGATGTTCACGGGAAGTCCTCTTTTCTGTATTTCGCTAGGTGCCCAGCTCTGTACACCGTTGGATTCGTCGCCCAGTCATTTATTCCAGCGTAGTGGACAATTGCCGGCGATCCGGAATAGCCGGTGCAGAACGCCTCGTTGAATCTGCATGGCATCACGGCGGATTTGTCCGCTCCGAGTTTATTCCAGGCGTCCTGGTCAATATACGGCACGTACTCTGTATTCAAGAACTCAATCAGCCGATCGTCTATGTGCGTTTTCCTGATTTCTTCCAGATTGAGCATCATAACGCCGCAGTTGTAATAGGTCGGTCCATACGGCTTGAAGTTGCCAAGATATTCAGGCACGGCGGCAAAATACTTGTTTGTCAGATCTATTTTCCAGAGTTCATCAAGGCTGTCTTCAACAATGGTATCGACGTCTAACTGCAGGACTCTGTCCAGATCATCCGGGAGGAGCTTTGCTGTCGCCGCCCTCATCAGGCAATACGGTGTAAACCGCGTTTTCATATTCGGCCCGCCAGGCGCGAAGAGCATGTGCTCATTCAAGTTAATTGCTTCAACACAATCCGGCACTGGGAGCGGGAACTCGTCGTCCTCGATCAGGAGATAGATCTTGTCAACAGGTGAATTGATCATGAGGCTCTTCATTGCGGTGACCATGTGCTCATACAGGTTTCTTGTCCCGGTATATACCACAGCTTTCATTCTTCTGCCGCCTTCTTCCTGGCATAGATCTCTCTTCGCATAGAGTTGATCTTCTCTCGCGGTGTACGGCCTTCGGCATCTGCGTATATACGTGCGTACGTATCCGGGTTATATCCCTCCACAACAGTGTTCGGAGTGTGCCGGATACAGTACTGGCAATCGCAGTTGGCGTGGATGTGCTCGGCGTGGCCGTTCTTGAGTGCTTTCGCGCTCATGTATTGCCATCCACGTGATGCGAGCGTTAAGCAGAACGCACAGGTATCTCCCATCGGGATCCACGCAAACTGTGCTCCGTCCCGCTGGGCGTTCTGGAGCATGGTGTCAGCTCCGGCCATCTTGACAAGCCTTCCAACGGTGTCTGCTACAGTGTTGTCCATGTTCTTCATGGTTCCACGCACCGCCTTCGCCGTTTCACCGTATGTCGCGGTTGGCGCCGGTTCCGCAGGAGCCAGTGCGACACCTTCCGCCGCCGACACGGCGTCGTACATCTCGCAGGCCAGTGACGCAGCTGCTTCGCCGTACTTTGTGGCAAGGGCATTTGCGTATTCTACGATCGCGTCCACGTTATCGTAGCCGTTATGCTGCCCGTAAGCCTGCATTTGCTTCGAGGCTTCTTTACTGATGGCCGACAGCTTGGTTATATATTCATACCAGGTTCTCAGCGGTACTCTCATCGCCGAATTCCTCCATTAGGATCGTCATTCCTCTGGCTCTGGATTCCTGCGCCTTGATCCGCCGGATATCCGCCTGGTCGAAGCCCACCATCTCTAGATATACGTCAGTATTGCCGAAGCCTTCACGAGAAGAAGCAATCTTGACAGCGGCGTCTGCCGTTGATGCGATAGACGGCATGCTTGGATTCTTGAAGTGGGCGACAACGTCCCGCTCCTCTTCCGTCAGGTCTTCCATCGTGACGTTTCTGGCAATCGCCTGGGCCATCAGAGCGATGGTGTGCAGGCTGTCGCCGTTACCAGCGTTAAGCTGCTCCGCCATCAGGATCAGCGTCTGGCTCTGAGCCATGATAGCTTCTGAGCTGGTTGGATTGGCATCGTTTATGACTCCGACATCAGTCTCGGTCAAACCGGTCGCGGCAGAGAACTGTGTGGCCAGCATCCGAAGCATCTGGACGTGTGGGCTGATCGTGCCCTGAGCCAGCTGGCCAAACTCCGGTTTCTCGCCGGTCTCCGGATTAACAGTGGATGCCATAATGGATCCAACGTAGTTCCGGAATTGCTGGCTAATCACCTGGTCGTATTGGTCGTCCGTCAGGCCCAGCAAATACTTCTGCGGAGATGTGGCAAATTCCAAGCCGATTGTAGCGTTTGCAACCGTGCGGACGTAGCCCTGGATCAGGCGACGGATGGGCTCTTTGATTCTGGATCTGCCGAAAGGTTTTTTCGTGGTTGCGTTCCAGATCAGCGGCTCCATTAGCGGGCGTCCCATGATATGCGGATATCTCGCAGAAGCCCATTCGTTGTCGTCACGTCCGCGCTGGATCTTCCAGATAGCATCGTCGGTGTACATGTATATGAGCGAAGGCTTCTGTTCTCCTGTCGTAGCATCCTCAGCGCAGTCGATGATCGCGAAGCCGGCACCAATGCGGCCCTTCACTCCGTTCCATTCAGCTGCGGCATTCTCCGGGCTGTGGAACCGGATCCGGCAGCCGAGCTCAGGATCTGCAGACAATGTGGCAAATGTGCAGCCGTATTTCAGCTCATCTCGGCAGGCTTTCATATACTCGTTCATGAGCCTGTTGGCGTTCATGATCTCGTTCATGGCTGCGGCATCCTCGCCATTCCGGCCAACAAATCCATCAAACATGGATCTGGATGCCAGGACATCCACGCATTTCTCTCCCCACGAGCATCCGATCTCCAGCCCGCGCATCCCCTTTGGCAGCGCGAGGCCGAGATTTACCTCGTTCAGCGTGATATGCCCTTCGTAGTATCTGCGCTTTATGGCATTTGCACTCTGGTGCCGGTTGAATATGTCGATCAGCCGGTTCATTGTTTGCTGTTCTGCTTCAGGCAACGCCAGCGCGATGTTTTTTGTGATCTGCAAGTCAGCACCCCACCTTCATTTTTCGAGCCGGATCTCGCTTACTGTTCCGGCAGCCCCAAAGAGCCAGCGCAGCTGCCTCGATCGGTGTCGAATCGTCTCCACCGAATCCCCAGCCGCCGGAAATGGCCCTTTTTGTTGAACTCAGCGCCGAATTTCTCAGCGCTTCCTGCTTTGAATACCAGGTTACCGTCTTTTCTGACAGCTCGTTGGTCAGGAGACTCGCCGCAGCTATCACATCCGATACTTTCGGTCTGAGCACGCTGTTTTTGAATCTCCATGTGTCTTTTATCTTGTCTATCAGTAGATCTACGCCATTCTTGCCGTCAATGACAACACAGCATGCCTTGTCATTACGCTCGTTCAGCCAGTCTGCAAGCCACTGGATACCAAGTCCTGTTGTCCTGCGTTCTATTATGGATATCCTCGCAAGGCCGTCTGCTGGACACACGGCGCCGCAAAGGCACACTTCCGAGCCGTCTGCTGAAAATTTCACGCCGTATGCCGTCTTGCCTTCAGGCTTCTGGTCGTCTGACCGGCAGGCGTTCCAGACGTCGGCATCGATAGCGTGGATCACTTTCTCCGTGACGACAGGCGACCACCAGCCGAGCCGTTCTCTTGCAAATGTATCAGGATCCATCTGCTCACATTCGCCTTCAACTGTGCTTTCCAGTATCCGGAGTCCAAGAGCGGGGTTCGTCGCCGCCCAACGTTTATGGTCGGTAACGTCACCGATCTGATCCACGCTGAACTCGAACCATGACGTCTTCTTAGACTGTTTCTCTCTGGCTCTGTCGCGGATCCCGCGGAACACTGTGCCAACTGCGCTCGGATCAGGCGGAGTGCCGACATAGATCGTCTGGGGATTCAGGCTGGCAGATATCGCCGGCAGGAATGATGCCTGCTGGTTCTCATCCAGCTCCTGGGCCTCATCGAAGATCAGGAGATCTCCGTGCTGGCCACGACCACCGTTCCGAGTCCTGGCAAGAAACTTAATCCGCGCTCCCGTCTTCAGAATTATCTGTTCACGGCCAAGCGCGGTCTTGATCTCACTCACGTATTTACTTAGTCTGGGACCTTCAAAGAAGTCTCGCATTTCTTCAAAGGTTTCCGTAGCTGTCTTTTGCAGGTGAGCTGTGTATATCACCTGCTCATTAAACAGGATCATGCCGGCAGAAGCTCTGCCCTGTATCAGTAGTGTCTTCCCGTTCTGTCTGGGGACGCTTCCTCCACATGTCGCGCTGGACCAACGTCCGGCTGGGTTCCTTCCCATCCAGTCGTCCATGACGTCAGCCTGCCATGGATCCAACGCGAGGCCTCCGGCCTTCAGAACTCTCGCGGCATCAAGGCCGTCCGAGGTTTTATACTTCGGTGCGATTCTTACGGACGGCTCCTGGCTTCCCATCAGCTTCCCTGCTCTGGAGGATGCTGCCGATTTCGTCATCCGCTATCTCCGCTCCTTCTATTTCAGAGATCTCCTTGATTGTTTCACGGTACTGTCTGGCCAGCGCGGGGAGTGTTTTCTCGTCTGAGGCATCCATCATGACCAGCAGCCTGGCTTCCAAATCTTTTAGTTTTTCGAGCCTGTCAGCCATCGAAAATTCTCCTCGTGTGTAAATTGGCGCT
>JAEIGA010012827.1_pt1 | contig 12745 bp, 8 predicted proteins | sample 9270691 | NCBI WGS metagenome assembly JAEIGA01 (sample SAMN17057246, study PRJNA624740) | gut metagenome | biome: biome; isolation source: fecal sample | host: Bos grunniens | place: China: Xizang | collected 2019 | reverse complement strand
TGCATTTCAAGTACGCATGAAGGAGCACTCAAAGGACGAAGCACATATCTGTCTGTGCTGTATTTATGAATATACCAGCGTTGTTCCTTGCCTGTGTTTACTTCCTTCAAACAAACATTTGTGCCTGAAAGATATGTATAACTTTCCAGCGAAAGCGCAAGTCCTGCAGTTTTATTAACAATAGTATAGGAGCCATCACTATTACGTGTGAATTGCCATACTTGTGTAGAGTCAAATGTTGTTGCAGTATCAAGAATAACATTTGTTTCTGCATAATCTAAAGCCATACCATTTGCACAAATAATTCTTGTTTCGAATGTGTCGCCAAAATTCATGTATGGAGCAGTTTGTGTTCTGAAAGACTCTTTCCATCCACTGTTAACAAAATGCTTCATGCCTTGAACGTAATTGGTAGCACCATAACCATTGGCCAAGTCGCTGTTATTTTGCATATAATACTTGATGCTGAAAATCGGGCTTGCCTGACGTCCTTCTTTAATGCCGTGATTATAAAAATGCTTATATAAACCGGCTGCAGTTGAACCAAATCCCGGAATTACGTCAGAACTGTATTCTGCATAATAATTTGAATCAAAAATAACGGGTGTTACAGTATCAAATGAAGTATTATTGCTAATTTTAAACAACTGATTGTTACCGCCGTTATATGTGTAAATTTCAGCATTAATACCCGGCTTACTTGTTAAACCTTGCATTTCAAGAACGCAAGAAGGCGCACTCAAAGGACGAAGTACGTATGTATCAGGACTAAACTTATGAATATACCAACGTTGTTCTCTTCCCGTGTTTATTTCTTTTAAGCAAACATTTGTGCCGGAAAGGTATGTGTAACTTTCAAGAGAGAGTGCAAGTCCCGTAGTTTTGCTGACAATAGTATATGAACCATCGCTGTTACGAGTAAATTTCCAAATCTGTGTTGCATCAAAAGCAGCTGCAGTATTAAGAATGGCATTTGTACCTGAATAATCCAATACCAAACCATCCTGTCCGATAACTTTTGTCTCGAAACTTTCACCTAAATTCTCGTAAGGAGCCGTTTGTGTTCTGAATGACTCTTTCCATCCACTGTTAACAAAGTGTTTCATTCCTTGAACATAATTGGTTTTACCATAACCATTGGCTAAGTCACTGTTATTCTGCAAGTAATATTTTACATTGAAGATAGGACTGCCCTGTCTGCCTTCACCAATACCGTGATTATAGAAATGCTTATATAAGCCGGCCTCGGTAGAACCAAATCCCGGAATAACATCCGAACTGTATCTTGCATAATAATTACGATCAAAAACAACAGATTTTCTAGCTGCAGGAATGTAATCTGCTGCATTAACAGGAAATGCCGTCGTAATCATCGAAAACACCAAGACAAGTAAAAGTAACCTTTTAAAATTTCCTTTCATAGTTAAATCCCTTTCTATTTTTTTTATTAAAAATATTTTAACACTTTTTATAATTATGTCAATTAAATTAATTAGACATAAACATGGTTTTTTGATTGATTTAAACATCAGAAAATGATATAATAATAATCGTTGTTTTTTTATACATAACAAATTCAGCACAATAATTATTTTTCTTAATGAGGGGTATGTTTTCATGCAATCTGCTTTTAACAACAAGATTTATTTTGAGAAACAAACAAAACATATAAAAGAACGTATAAGCCAATTTGGCAACAAGCTTTATCTTGAATTCGGAGGTAAGCTCTTTGATGACTATCACGCAGCAAGAGTATTGCCCGGGTTTGAACCTGATAACAAAATCAAGTTATTACTCGAATTCAAAGAAATATGTGAAATTATAATTTGTATTAATGCTTCAGATATTGAGAAAAATAAAATTCGCGCAGACCTGGGCATTACATACGATCGTGAAATGCTTAGACTTATAGATTCTGTACGTTCTTTGGGTATTTTAATAAACAGCGTTGTTATAACCCAATATACAGGACAAGCGGCTGCCGACGTATTCCGTAGCAAGTTAGAAAAGCGTGGCATAAATACATATTTGCACTACCCTATCCCCGGTTATCCTGCAAATGTTGATTTAATCGTTAGTGATGACGGTTACGGTAAAAACGACTATGTAGAAACGACGAGACCACTTGTTGTTGTTACTGCGCCCGGTCCTTGCAGCGGAAAAATGGCTACATGTCTTTCGCAAATGTATCACGAACATAAGCGCGGCATAACAGCAGGTTATGCTAAATTTGAAACTTTCCCTGTGTGGAATCTTCCTTTAAAGCATCCTGTTAATCTTGCGTATGAGGCGGCTACTGCTGATTTAAAGGATGTAAATATGATTGATCCTTATCACCTTGAGATGTATAACATCAGCACAGTAAATTACAACAGAGATATAGAAGTATTCCCTGTTGTTAAGACTATTTTAAATAAAATTCTCGGCAAGGATGTTTACCATTCTCCCACCGATATGGGTGTAAATATGCTTGCTTATGCTATTGACGATGACGAGGCTGTGCGCAAAGCTGCAAACGATGAAATCATTCGTCGTTACTACAAGATTCATTGTGATTATATTCAAGGACTTTTTGATTCTGATACTGTTGATAAAATAGAATTAATAATGAATCAAGCCGGTTTAAAGCCAACAGACAGACCTGTTGTTGATGCTGCTGCAAAAAAGGCAAAAGAGAAAAATGCACCTGCTATGGCTATTGAGCTGCCAAATGGTGAAATTGTAACAGGAAAGACAACTAATCTCATGACTGCCCCGGCAAGCTGTACTTTAAATGCTTTAAAAAAGCTATCCGGACTTGACGATGCTCTTCTTATGATTGCTCCGCTTGTTTTGGAGCCTACACTTAAGTTAAAAAAAGATATTTACGGCACAGACAAGCCTCTTTTAAGCCTTGAGGAAGTTTTGATTTCTCTTAGCATTTGCGCTGTTACAAATACACTTGCTGATATTGCGTTAAAAAATCTCAGCGCTCTTTCAGGTTGCGAGGCTCATTCTACTGTAATTCTTTCTCAAAGTGATGATATTGTATGCAAAAAATTAGGATATAATCTTACTTGTGAACCTGCTTTTGCAAGCAACGACTTGTACGACGGGAATATTTAATTCTATAGGAGATTTTTTATGACTGCACCAGCCACTTTATATATTGTTGTTCCGTGTTATAACGAAAGTGAGGTTTTTCCCATAACCTCAGCAGAATTGACTGCGCTTTTAAAAGAAATGGTTGCACAAGATAAGATTTCTGAAAGCAGTCGTATATTGTTTGTGGACGACGGCAGTCGCGATAACACATGGGAGCTCATCTCTACGGAATACTCTTCTAACAAATATGTTTGTGGTTTAAAGCTTGCATGCAACGTTGGTCATCAAAATGCTCTTTTTGCCGGTTTAATGGCTGCAAAAGACAAATGCGATATTACTGTTTCAATTGATGCTGATCTTCAAGATGATACTAACGCCATTATTGAAATGGTCGATAAATTTTATCAAGGTAACGATATTGTATACGGTGTACGAAGCAGCCGAAAAAAGGATTCATTCTTTAAACGCACCACTGCACAAAGCTTTTATAAATTTATGAATAAAATGGGTGCAAAAACAGTATACAATCATGCAGATTTCCGACTTATGAGCAGAAGAGCTGTTGAACAGCTCAGCAATTACAGCGAGAGAAATATGTTTTTAAGAGGTATAGTACCTCTGATCGGTTATAAATCGGATTGTGTTTATTACGACAGGAAAGAACGTGTTGCCGGAGAATCAAAATATCCATTAAAAAAAATGATTAATTTTGCTTTTGACGGAATAACCTCTTTTAGTATTAAACCAATTACTTTTATTTTTACTTTAGGTATTATTATAATTATCTGTTCCTTAATAGCCGCTGTTTATGCCTTTGTGGCATATTTTTGCGGAAATACAGTTCCCGGTTGGACATCATTAATGCTTTCAATATGGTTTTTAGGCGGTGTACAACTCGTTTCTGTAGGCTTAATAGGACAGTATATAGGCAAAATTTACATCGAATCTAAGAAACGTCCAAGATATAATAACGAGATATTTTTAGGTGATGAAGATCGCAATTAATGTAAGGATACGAAATAATTCTTAATCCCTTCTGCGATTTTATCCTGATACTCAGCGGAGTTTAGCAATTTATCTTCTTTCTCATTAGATAAAAAGCCGCACTCTATAATTATACATGTGTTTTCACACCAATTTATGCCTGTATAATCATCTGTTTTGTGCACATATCTTTTTCTCGCACCTGTAGCGTTACAAATATATTCGAGAAGATCTGCGGCAATCGCATAATCCTTATCTGATTGTGCCAAATATTCTTGTGTACCTGTTCCTTTTCCACGAACAAAAAGATCAATACCTTCTGCTGTACTTGATGCTGCAGAATTACAATGAATTCGAAGTGTAATATCTGCTCCATATTCATTTGCCATTTTAGCTCTTTCAATATTTGATATGTCAACTTCATGGCTCTGTCTTGTCATTAAAACATCAGCGCCTAAATCAACAAGTTTATTTCGTATTTTTTCGGCAATCTGCAAATTTATAATGTACTCATCTACCCCTGTAAAATTTCCGGTTGTTCCTGATGTACATTTTGTCTTTAAGGCATCACTCCACGGAGCACATTGTTCTTTATTATAATTTCCTTTAATTTGATGTCCCGGATCTATACAAATTTTCAATCCTGACAAAATATCTTGATCTACAGGTGTCTTTGTAGGTTTTAATGTAGGTGTAGCAGTAGGCATTGCTGTTTGTGTAACAGTAGGCATTTCTGTATGTGTCGCAGTAGGTATTGATGTAGGTGTAGATGTAGATGTTACCGTAGGTTTTGTTGTTGGTGTAATAGTATTGGAATTTGTGGGAGATAAAGTAGACGTTGGTTTAACGGTTGGTGTCATTGTTGGCTGTATTGTCACCAAAGATGTTTCTTCAATCTTTGACGTTGTAATAATAACGAGCGCATTTGTAGATGTTTCATCTGTCGGCTTGTTATTAAAATTATCACATGCCACAATAAATATAAAAATTGAGACAATTAAAAATAAGTATAAAATTTTTTTATTAAACATATTACACACCACCATTTACAATTTCTTTAACTCTATTAAGAGCATTTTCTGCTGTATAAAGTTTTTTCAATTTTTTATCTTTCACTCTACCATATACAGACTCAACATCAAAATGCATAATGCCGAAATTAGCACCCATAGGTTGAAAATCATTCCCGGCATAACTTGATACATAATTAGCAAGTGCCCCAATTTGTGTATCATTTTTAAAGATTATTCTTTCTTTATTTAAGTGCTCTCTTGATGCATTTATACCCGCTATAAGACCTGATGAAGTAGATTCCATATATCCTTCTACCCCTGTTATTTGTCCGGCAAAATAAATCGGCACACCGATACTATTCTTTTCATCTTTAAGTCTATATGTTGAATCAAGCATATCTGGTGATTGTATATAAATATTTTTATGCATAACGCCATATCTTACATATTCTGCATGTTCAAGTCCGGGAATCATGCCGAACACTCGTTTTTGCTCGCCAAACTTTAAACGTGTTTGAAAGCCAACCATATTAAATAAAGTACCCTCTATATTATCTTGACGCAACTGAACAACTGCATAATATTCTTCATTAGTTATGGGATGCCTTAAACCTACAGGCTTTAAAGGACCAAAACGCAAAGTATCTATTCCTCTTTTAGCCATAGATTCAACAGGCATACAACCCTCATATAAATCAAGCTTATCAAAATCTTTAACATCAGCACACTCAGCATTAATCAATTCTTCATAAAAGGCAAAATATTCATCACGCTTCATAGGACAATTAATGTAGTCTGCTGTTCCCTTGCCGTACCTTGCGGCTCTGAAGACCTTTGATTCATCAATGCTATCTTCTAAAATCACAGGAGCTGCAGCATCAAAAAAGTGAAGCTTTTTAAAGCCAAACATTTCAATAATTTCATCTGATAAGGCTTTAGAAGTAAGTGGTCCTGTAGCAATAATAATGCATTCGCAGTCATCGTTTTCTGATAATAGCTTTTTTAGAGAAACAACCTCATCTCTGATTACGGTAATGTAAGGAGACTCCTCTATTTTTTGCGTTACCTTATTTGAAAAAACTTCTCTGTCAACAGCAAGCGCTCCACCTGCAGGAACAGAACTTTCATCTGCACACGAAATAACCATTCCCCCAAGCAAACGCATCTCTTCTTTTAAAAGACCCGTTGCATTTTCTAAATTCGTTGCTTTTAAAGAATTACTGCAAACAAGCTCGGCAAGCTTATCAGAAGAATGCGCCTCTGAAAATTTAACAGGCTTCATCTCAAACAATTTTACATTTATTCCATATTTTGCTATCTGCCATGCTGCTTCACAACCGGCAAGGCCGCCGCCAATAACATATATTGCCATATAAATCTACCTTACATCTTTTAATTATTATAATTATGATTTTTTCTTTTTAAAGAAAGAAATATAATCACATTCTTTATTACTGCACTTTAGATACTTACCGCGTTTACCCTGAGCAATTTCAATATACTCACCACATTTGGGGCATTTGTCATTTGTGGGAATATTCCATGAAGAAAATTTACAATCAGGATAGTTACTGCACGCTACATATTTTTTTCCTGTTTTAGTTTTTCTATATATGAGTTTTTGACCGCAAGTAGGACAGTCTGCGCCAACTTCTTCAATGATTGGCTTTGTATTCTTACATTCAGGATATCCGGGACACGCTAAAAACTTGCCGAATTTTCCCGTTTTAATTACCATCATTCTTCCGCATTTGTCACATGGCACATCACTCTCAGGATCAGATAACTTAACATGCTCAAGTTCCTTTGTTGCCTTGTCAACTTCCTTAGAGAAATCTCCGTAAAATTCGCTGACAACATCAACCCACTGACGATTACCTTGCTCAATCTTATCAAGATTTTCTTCCATTTGAGCGGTAAACTCAATATCAACTATATCTGAGAAACTGCTTTTCATTAAATCATTAACAACTCTGCCCAATTCTGTGGGATACAAGCTTTTTTTCTCTTTGCCTATATATCCGCGAGCAAGAATTACGGAAATCGTCGGAGCATAAGTACTAGGCCTACCTATACCGTTCTCTTCAAGAGCTTTTACCAACGAAGCCTCTGTATATCTTTGAGGTGGTTGAGTAAAATGCTGTTCCGGCTTAATATTGTCTACTATTACCCGTTCTTTTGCTTCTAATGCAGGAAGCTTTCCATTGTCACTTTCTGTTTTTTCATCGAAAGATTCCTCATAAAGTTTAGTAAATCCTGCAAACTTTACTGTGCTGCCTACTGATCGGAAAGTATGTCCGACTACATCAAAATCAACTGTACAAACATCATAAACAGCATCTGCCATTTGACTGGCAATAAACCTGTCATATATCAATTTATATAACTTATATTGGTCATTTGTAAGCTTATCCTTAATCTCTGCAGGTTTATATTCGATATGAGAAGGTCTTATTGCTTCGTGTGCATCCTGAGCCGCATTTTTATTTTTATATATTCTTTTGTGATTAGGTAAAAAATCACTACCAAATTCACTTAAAATATGTGCTTTAGCTGCCGCTGCCGCCTCATCGGAAATACGTGTAGAGTCAGTTCTTATATAAGTCACTAAACCGGTAGGACCGCCTTTTCCTACATTTACACCCTCATACAAACCTTGAACAACTGACATTGTTTTCGATGCAGAAAAGCCAAGCTTTCTTGAGGCTTCCTGTTGAAGTGTACTTGTAATAAACGGAGGAGCAGGAGATCTTTTTTTCTCTGTTCTTTTAACAGATGACACTATAAAGTCTTTATTTAATATGTCATTATATATTTTATCTGCTGAATCCTTATCTTTAATTTGATTTTTTTTACCGTTTTCACCGTAATATTTTGCAACAAAACAATCTGCCTTAGATATTTTCTCTTTGCCCGTATTCTTCCTCAAATCAACACTTATGGACCAATATTCTTGAGGTATAAAAGCTTCTATTTCATCTTCTCTGTCACAAACCAATCTGGTGGCAACAGATTGCACTCTGCCTGCACTCAAACCTTTTTTAACCTTTTTCCACAGAACGGGACTTATTGAATAACCCACAAGACGGTCAAGAACGCGTCTTGCTTGGTAAGCATTTACTAATTCAGCATCAATTGTACGAGGCGATTTAAAAGCCTCAGTAACTGCATTTTTTGTGATTTCATTAAATGTTACTCTGCAAATTGATTTTTCATCAATTCCAAGTATTTGTGCAAGATGCCACGAAATTGCTTCTCCCTCACGGTCAGGGTCAGTTGCAAGAAAAACTTTTGAAGCCTCTTTAGCTTCTTTTTTTAAAGTTTTAATAATATCTCCCTTACCTCGTATATTCATATATTGAGGAGCAAAATCATTTTCTATATCTATAGCCATCTTACTTACGGGCAAATCTCTTAAATGACCCGCAGAGGCTTCAACTTTATATTTTTTACCTAAAAATCTACCTATTGTTTTTGCTTTTGCAGGTGACTCAACAATAACAAGATATTCGGACATAAACCACTCAGCCTTTCAAAAAATTCAATGTTCTATATAATAAACAGAAATAAAAAAAAAGTAAAGCTAATTTATTTCTTTATTATGTAGGCTCCGTCTAAGCCTTTAGTTACAATACCTTTTATTTCCAACATTGTCAAGGCACTTAAAACATTTCCCATATTTCTGCCTGTTACACAGCTAATATCATTTGCTGCATAGTTCCCTTCTAAAATCGCCTCCGCAACAGCAGCTTCCGCACCTGTCAGACCAAGAATCCATTTATTTACTTTATTTGGATCGTCACACGATATATTAAATTCTTCTAAAATATCACCGTACGAAGTAGTACAAATTGCACCTTGCTTTATAAGAAAATTACATCCGAAAGAATTTGCAGAATTAATATTGCCGGGTATTGCAAAAATATTTTTCCCTTCATTTAATGCATAATTGACAGTAATCATTGCACCGCTGTTTTCTGTTGCTTCCACTACAAGCACACCTCTTGACATACCCGATATTATTCTGTTTCTTGCCGGAAAATGACTTTTCAGCGGTGGTGTTTTAGGCGGAAACTCTGATATTACACAACCACACTCTGCTATTTGCTCGAATAATTTAACATGCTCCTTAGGATAAATACATTCTATACCACTGCCCAGAACAGCAACAGTATACCCGTTTGATGCGATAGCACCCTTGTGTGCTTCACCATCAATTCCCCTTGCCATACCGCTAATAATTCCCATACCGCATTCTGATAATGACTTAGAAAATTGGTATGCATTTACTCTCCCATAAGCGGAACATCTTCTAGAACCAACAACACCTAATAAATACTCATCTTTAATTCCTGCTTCAGCAGGCAAAGAGCCTTTATAATATAATAAATACGGTTTATTTTCTGAATATTTTAAATTCAACGGATAATTATCATTCTCATGTGTTAAGATTTTTATATTATTGTTTATGCACTCCTCATAAATTTTTATTGACTCAATTCTGACTTCAGGTTTTATAAAATTCTCATAAAAGAAACAATCCTTACTCAATAATATTTCATCGTCATTTTCTGCCGCAAACCACGCTTCATCTATACTACCATAAGTTTTATTTAAAACATCTGCCACCTTATTTACCGGTCTTCCCAATAAAGTTATCCAAATACGTATAATAATATTTAAATCTGTTATCATACAGCAACCTCCGGTCTAAAAGAATCAAGAAAACGATATTGCAAAGCTTCTGCAATATCCTCTTCATTTATATTTTCTCTGCCATCCAGGTCTGCAATTGTTCTACCTATTTTTATAAATTTCTCATATCCTCGCATGCTTGATTCCGCAAGGTCGGCAGCACTTTTTAATAACAGTTCACATTCTGTTGTGATGTGACAATACTCTCTGATTTGTTTTCCTGTCATTTTGCCGTTTAGATGAATATCAGTGCCGGCAAATCGCTTTTTTTGCTTTTCTCTTGCTGCAATAACTCTTTCTCGTATAATACTTGATGTTTCATTTGACTTTTCACTATTAAAACATACTTGTCTTACAGGAACATGAATATCAATCCTATCAAGTAAAGGTTTTGATATTTTAGATAAATACTGTTTTGCTTGATACGGAGTACATGAGCATCTGCCGTTTCCTTCAAGCAATTTACCGCATTTGCATGGATTTGTTGATGCTACTAACATAAAATCAGACGGAAATTCAACAAAATCACCGCATCTTGAAATCAAAACTTTTCCGGTTTCCATCGGTTGTCGCAAACTTTGAATTACATTTCTGTCAAATTCAGCCAGTTCATCTAAAAACAAAATACCTTTATGTGCAAGACTTATTTCTCCCGGAACGGGTCTGTTACCGCCTCCTATCAATCCGGCTTTTGTCACATCAGGATATACAGTCCTAAACGGTAAATTCCTTATAAGCATTCCTTCTTTACCAAGCATTCCCAAAACACTGTAAATCGGTGTAATTTCCATTGATTCTTCAATTGAGAGTTTTGGCATGATACTCGGAATTCTACTGGCAATCATTGTTTTTCCGCACCCCGGAGCACCTATAAAAAGAATATTATGCCCCCCTGCTGCTGCTATTTCAGCAGCTCGAATTGCCTCTTTTTGACCTTTAACATCTATAAAATCTCCAAATGAAACATTATTATGCAGATTATTTTCGCAAATCTTCCATGGATTGCGTGAATTCTCTGTAATGTATAAAACTTCATTTAATGTAGCTGCAGGGAAAATTTTGCAATTATTTACAAGAGCAGCTTCGTCTGCATTTTCTAATGGTACAATACACTTATATATCCCACTTTGAGCAGCTGATTGTATCATTGGCATAATTCCTTTAACAGGTCTTAAAACACCATCTAACGATAGTTCTCCGATAAAAGCATATTTTTCTATTTTACTTTTGATATAACCTGCACATTTTAAAATACCCACAGCAATTGCTAAATCAAAGTGAGCACCCTCTTTTCGTATAGACGCCGGTGCAAGATTTACTGTTATTCTGCCTAAAGGGAATTTATATCCTATATTTTCTATTGCCGGTTTAATCCTGTCGGCGGCTTCTTTTACCGCAATATTTCCCATACCTATAATATCAAAATACGGCAAACCCTTTGCAAGATTAATTTCAGCATCTACAAAGAAACCCTTAATACCGGACAAGCCGAACGTATTAACATGGACTATCAAAAAATCTCCTCCTGACTTATAATTTCATTTCGGATGACCATATTAACAAATTCGGCTTGTTTTTTTAATGTTTAAATTATTTCCCGGGAAATAATATCAGTGCTTATTCTCACTGATGATTTTTGAAAGCTCTGACATAAACGTATCTACATCCTTAAATTGCTTGTAAACAGATGCAAAACGAACATACGCAACTTCATCAAGTTCTTTAAGATGTTTCATTATCATTTCTCCTATCTCAGAAGAATGAACCTCTCTTTTTACAGTATTCATCAGTTGCTGTTCTACATCCAAAGCTAAATTCTCAGCCTGCTGTAACGAAACAGGACGTTTACCGCATGCTTTCATAACACAGTTAACAACTTTATTTCTATCATAAACTTGTCTTGTGCCGTCTTTCTTAACAACCATAAGAGGAGTATCTTCTATTTTCTCATAAGTTGTAAAACGAGAATTACACTTAATGCACTCTCTTCTTCTTCTGATTGCACTACCCTCTTCTGTAGGACGTGAATCAATAACTTTATCTTCCATGTGACCGCAATAAGGACATTTCATAATGTAACACAACTCCCTAATAAATTATGAAAACGACACCAGCAAACCATATCCGCCGGCCTCTTTTACTATAATATAACTTTTTTCTTTGATTTTTTCAATATTCCGCGACAAATTTTTAATGCAAGTATCCAAAAACTCGCGCCCTCTTCCGAAGCGATCGCAAATTGTCAGATAGAACGCATCACCGCCCGATACATCTTCGGAATATCTGAGCATAGCAAAAACATTTCCGTCAGAATCACCAAAATATTCTGCGTCACCCGTAACAAGAGTTGTTAGCGATTTTCGCATGGCAGCAAGCTCAGTAAACCACTTAACCATGTCAATATCTTCCTTGCCCCAAGGGTATGTCCTTCTGTTGTCCGGGTCTTTACCTCCCTCAAGACATGTTTCATCGCCGTAATAAACAAGAGGAACACCAACAGAAGTAAATTGAATCAGAGAATAGCATTTAATCAAATCTCTTGCCAATCTTCTGTCATTCTTCGTAATATCAAGCATTAATGACATTAATCTTTCCACATCGTGAGAACCGGTCATATTAACCTGCGCGTAAAAATTGTGCTTCGGATACGTTTCTTTGATATTTTCAAAAACCTCAGCCGTATCATAACCGCTTGCTTTACCTTTAAAAAAGTCAACTAACGAATCGCGAAAAACATAATTAGTATGTGTATGCAACTCCGGTTTAGTAAAATACATTTTTCGTTGTCCGTAACTCATTTTGTTTGAAGCATTTTCCCAAACTTCCCCTATGATTACAGGCTCATCAATTTCTTTTTCGGCTGCACTTCTTATTTTTTGCAACAGCACGTCCGAAAGTTCATCCGCAACATCAAGACGCCAGCCGTCAATGCCTCTTCTGCTCCAATATCTTACTACGGAATCCTCACT
>JAEIGA010012826.1_pt1 | contig 12745 bp, 18 predicted proteins | sample 9270691 | NCBI WGS metagenome assembly JAEIGA01 (sample SAMN17057246, study PRJNA624740) | gut metagenome | biome: biome; isolation source: fecal sample | host: Bos grunniens | place: China: Xizang | collected 2019 | reverse complement strand
TCATGAAAATACTGGAACACGCCTGAAATGATCAGAAGAACAGGTAAGGAAGCGTCAATAAATGATGCCCATTCCATCGTGAACATATCCCCCGGGATCGTAGTTTCATGACTGCGCTGCCCGAACACTTTTCTTCTGGCTGCGATGACCTCCGGAAGATCACATTCATACCAATTGACTCCCGGAAGTCTGTCATGCATACGGTCATATGCTGTATCCAATCCCGCTCCAAGGTAGACAACCTTGCATTCCGGATTCTTTTCAGCAAATGCCATTACCATCCTGTCCATGTTGTAATACCGCGCAACAGAAGCCATGTTGCTGTACTGCGATGAACCTTTTGCGGCGTCAGCAGGAAGGTATGGCTCCAGTTCCAGCGCTTTCTGATCGGTGAAGTACATAGGGAATTCCTTTGATATTGCGATCCTTGCCACAAGCGGTACAAACAGGGTATTAGCTACTCCTTCGAATTTGTCCATCGTTCATATACCTTCTTTTCTAAATACTACTGCTGCGTTCCCAGCCGATGCCGGCATCTGTGTCATGGCAGACAAAACGGAAATCACATACACTGCCGCCCTGGCAAAGTGTCTGGGTCCTGATGAAATCTGTATAAGGGAGACTTCCATAGTTGATGATGTCAGCATGGCAGCACATTGATCCAAGTCTGATCAGACCGCGGGGTTTTAATATCTTCTCGTATATGCATTCATTGCATTCAAAACGGAATACATTTTCCGGATCATCCTTGTGCCATGTATAACGCCAGCCGGTTCCTGAGCCTTTCCGGAATCCAAAAGGCACGATCTTCTTCATAAGCGGCAGGAAAAAGCTCCTTTTTGCCAGTTTCTGCATACCGGAAGGATCCAGAAACTTCCACATTTCCTCAGAAACGATCCTGTACGCCTCATCTTCGCCCTTTCCATGTTTCAGCAGAGTTTCATACAATGCTATGGATATCAGGATCTGCGCCATGTGCTTGAAATTACCCCTGTCGCAGTACTCCCTTTCTTCCTCCAGAAGCTCTTTCATCCGCGCATAAGTATCCTTCTGCATCTCTTCCGAAAGAGTCGGCAGAAAATTCTGATAGCGGCTGACAGCCACAAGCTTTTCCGGTGTATACTGATTCATTTTTTGACCGCCTTTCTCATTACCGCCACAGCACAGGGAATACGTCCGTCTGCCAATATGATCTGTACATCCGGATACCCGGCATCCAGAAAGAACTGTTTGTAACTGTCCGGAGTAAACTGCCGTTTAAAATCAGCTCCCGCTTTTCCTGCGGCCGCCGCAAACCCGCTTGTTTTTCCTTTGGAATTCTTATTTATGTAGGTCGGGATGATCAGCATTCCGTCATCCCTGCACACCCGGTTCAGTTCACCCAAGGCTGTTAATGGATTGTCCAGCAAATGGATGACATTTCCTGCAACGACCTTATCAAAGCTGTTATCCGGACAGGAAAGTGAAGTGATATCAGCCTGCGAGTAAGTTATATTACGGAAAACAGCGCAGTTCTTTTCAGCTTTCTTCAGCATCTCTTCAGAAAAATCCGTCGCTGTAAGCTGTCTGCATTTCGACGCTATAACACCGCTCAGCATCCCTGTTCCGCAAGCGCATTCCAGCACATTATCATTAGTCCCGATCAGATCAGAAACGATAACCTTCAGTTTCTGATGTGTCTTCCTGTTAATGACATTTACGAAAATGTCATATATGCCTGCCACTTTATCCCAGAACATCCTGCTTCCTCCTGATGAAGGCTTCAATTTCTTCTGCATATTCTTTTGGATGGGCAGCCATATAGCCGCAATGCTGGTATCCCGGACGGATCACGACTTCCGCATCCGGCATGTAAACCGGAATCGTCTTCTTTGAATACTTCAGGTCAAAGTCCTTATCACCGAAATCAAGATGGAGCTTTGCCTGTTCTTCTTCGGTCAGCTTCCGCAGATCGTAGTGACAGCAGGCACAGCAAATCGCATCGATATCACTTAGCGTGATCCGTTCAAAATTACCGGTCATCATCTTTGCAAAGTCATAACCATACATCTGTACCAGGGAATCAGATGCCACTGTTTTTGTTTTTGCCAGCTTTTTCTTACGGCTTCTGAAAACCCGCTTCATAAACCATTCCGCAAAACCCGCATTTCTGGTGAGTGCCACACCGTCAAACCATGCGTGATTTACAGTAAAATCCGGATCCAGAAAGAGTCTCCAGCCAATTGCCACACCCAGAGATGCACCGTATACAAGTCCGATCTCCGTAAACCCTTCCTTCAGCAGAAAGTTCTTCAGTGTTTTGTATTCTTCATCTGCACTTACATAAGCTCCGGCTTTCCCGTGACCACCCTGATCCGGGGCTATGAAATGATATTTTTCTTTAAAATACGGACGCATCAATTGATACAGTTCTTCACCGGATACCATCATCGGTGCAAGGAGTACAATTACAGGATCATTTTTATTTCCGTATTCATTGATATACATACAGTCTCCTTTTGTTAGTATTAACTAACCTACTGTCATAAAAATAACATCTTCATTTTTATTGAAATGACAGGCATATCCGGATGCACAAAACCACCATGTGTACGGATACAGTTCATTGACCAGCAGCCTGCTGAACTGACAGATATACTTCGATCTGCCCTTTTTCTGTCGGGAAGAGTTTAAAATACTGTCAGCACAAAGTTTGTTAGTTCTTTCTAACTATCATTTATTATATTCCTGGTCAGTCATAAAATAAAGGGTACAAAGGCTGATCCCGTTTTTCATATTTCAGGATTTCTTCAGTCCTTTTTACCCTTTATTTGTCAGTAAACAGATAGTTTCGATATGATGAACAGCGGCAAAACAATTCACAGCTGCAATGATCTACCATAATCGTTTTTTCTCTTCCGGCTCTATGAATGCATCATACAGATGTTTCCGCAGTTGTGCTTTTGGGAAAACTGTTGACATATCTGCGCAGATCTGAATAATTCTTCTTTTCCTTTTATTCTTCCACGCGTTCCCATTCTTCTGCCTGTTTCAGAAATTCATCTGCATCTTCAAGTTCAGCTGTGAAATACAGTGCGGTCATATCTCTGCAAACAACCGGCGTCAGTCCGAAAATGCACGATTGCAGACCATTATATCTGATCAGTCTTCTATTGTCCTGAGCAGGTTCTGTTTTGTTTTTACGCTGTATTGCAATGTATAGGATGCATCCCCGGCATTCAGTGCATTCTGTATTTCGCCGATCTTTTTTGTTACATCGTCAAGAGTCCTGTACCAGGCAAGAAATGTGTTTTGAGTAAATGCTGTCTCATTCCCATCCGAAGCATACAGTGCATACTTTGGGCTGTTTTTGCCGCTTTTCATCTGCTGTGAACGGATTACCTTTCCAGCATTGATGATCACCCCTTCATTCGGTGAGATGATCCTGATCATATACGAAGGTGTTCCTTTATCGGAAACAGTCATCGTATCATTTTCTCCAAGTAAGCTGTCCAATGAAACATTAAACTTTTTAGACAGGATCAGAAGCTTGTCTACTTCCGGGTACCCATCTCCCAACTCCCATTTTGACACAGCCTGTCTGCTTACACCCAGCATTTCTGCCAATCCTTCTTGTGAGAGCTGATTCTTCTTGCGAAGTTTCTGCAGGTTTTCTCCAAAACTCATAATATCAATCTCCTTACAATTGGAGTTTATAGCTTGATGCGCCTGATATCTACCAACTCACATTTGCATTTGAGCAACTTGAAGTTGCATTATCTCGAATCACTTAATCAATACGGCAAATTCCCGATTTTCTGATCCAGTTAATGGTGTTGCATATACAATAGCCTCTGGCTCATACAGTTCTGAAATAATTTCTTTCTTTGGAACTGTAAACAGCCAGCAGTTTTTATGCGGCACAGTAAAAATGAAACAGGTACTCATTTCCCGTCCCCGTTCATAATGAACACGTCGATCAGCTGCTATTTACAGATTTTCCCAATCAATGCGTTCTTCTTTATAGAAAAATACCCGATCCCGTTCTGATACTCTTCGTAAGATACGGCATGGATTGCCGACAGCAACGACATCATCAGGGATATCATGTGTAACAACACTGCCTGCACCGATCACCGTATTCTTCCCAATACTGACACCCGGAAGAAGAATCGCACCTGCTCCGATCCATGCATTTTCTCCGATCCGGACATCTTTGTTATATTGAAGTCCACGGGCGCGGAGCTCCGGGTCCACCGGGTGGTTCGCAGTGGTAATGATCACATTTGGACCGAACATGACTTTATCGCCCACGTAAATATGCCCGTCATCGACAAGGGTAAGATTCGAATTGATGTAGATTCCTGATCCAAGGTGGAGATGGTGTCCGCCCCAGTTGGCCCGAAGCGGCAGTTCAATATAGCAGTTATCTCCGCATTCTGCGAATACCTCATGCATATACTGCTGCTTCTTTTCATAATCGGAAGGTTTGAGCTGATTGAATTCCCATTGTCTGTCCTGAAAAGGAACCTGCTCATTCATGATTTCAGGATCACCGGGATCATAAAGCAGCCCTCTTACCCTTCTTTCATATTGTGTCATCCGTGGTTTCCTCCCTGCTGGATCCCAAGCTTTCATTCTTTAATTATCTTCCTTAATAAGAACAATACTTGCAATTATCCATCATTATTCTGCCATAATAAGAGCATTTTGTTTCCAAACGCATTAATAATTCCGCATTAAATATGGTAAAAAAAAACCAGCCGAAGAAAAATTTGCTTCGGCCGTAAACTCATAATTTCCTAAAGCATCTTTATCCCAATGATGATATGTGCAATTACAGTCATTACGCATGTGATCCGCAATACCCATATTTATGTCTCTTCATTGCTGTATTCTCACATATGCTGATTTTGCGTCATTCTGAAAAACTGAAAACAGTATTTATATAAAAATGATCATCAGCAGATCTGAAATCAAATGAGCAAATCCATGAGCGATCATTGCATAGCCGATCCCATATTTCCGATACAGCCAGCCAAAGCACAGACCCAGGCCGCCATTGAACAAAAAGCATCTGAACAGCAGTAACGGGGTTAATTCTGTCATTGCCATTGTGCCGGGAAGATGCCCTGCCGCAAATAACAATGCGGAAATAATATTGGCTGCAGCGAATACCCTCACCGGTATTTCTTTTTCGTTTTTACAGAATAGTTTCGATAAAATGAGTACCAGCAGAGACATGAAGAACAGTCGCATCATGACTTCTTCAATAACTCCGCCAACCAGCAGGCCGGCAATGATTTTCGCCAATCCCGGAGATACATTATACTGATTATTTACCCAGCTGCTGAACGGGCCGAATATCAGTTTGTCACCGGGGAATAAACAAAATGCACCTGTTACAGCGATAATCGTTGTCGGCACGACAGCATTTTTATTAAACCGGAATTCTTTCCATAAACCGACCTTCTTTGAAATAACCAAACCGATCGAAGCAAGAATAATACCATATAAGATGCCATATTGGACCGCACCGCTGAGCGCTAACATATCAGTAGTGACACCCTGTTCCTGCAATTGCTGCAGCATCTCCTGCGAATACATTTCAGGGATATATAATCCGGTACAGTATCCTCCGATCAATCCGCTGCTTAAAACAAAAAGCAGAAACTTCCAGTTGTTTTTAATATAATCTTTCATGTGAATCTCCTCATTACCCGATTCATGGTAAGACCTTAACGATTTTGAAAAGTTACAGCCCCTTCTTTACGTGCAGCCAATAGGAATATACGCAAGGCACAAGTGTCATGATCAGTATTACGCCGATCAGCCACTGATCCGGAACAAACCGTGTCAGAGAGATCAGAATAATCAGAATGCCGCAGATCATCCACAGATATCCGGCGAGCCTGTGTGTCCGATTCCAGTTTTCCTCGTTTGCAAGCGTCCAGGGAATCTTTATCCCGATCGTATAGTTCTGTCTTGCTTTTGGCATATAGTTTCCGATTATGATGAACATCAGGCCAAGCAGCAGCCCGCTGAAAAAAGTAATGTCCAGTTCATAGCCCAGATTGACGGGATATATAGTTGCTGCAGCGACAAGAGAGATGACAGGAGCGATCCATAGCACAAGCGAGAACATCTTTGGACTGATGTTCTGCTTTTTGGGATCGCTTGATGTGACTAATGCTCCAACCCAGAGTATAGCCAGAAGAAGCGCCGGTAATCCAAACACAGCAAATGCTTTGCTGCTGAACCCATTTGCTTCATTATTTATCCCGAAATGTGTCGCCATTACATCCGGCAAACGATTCCAATAGATAATGCCGATCAGTACAGGAAGAATCGTCACGATACTCGTGATGATCATAGTTTTTCTATTTGCCTTCAGCATCAGAATTGCCTCCTTTCAGTTCCGAGATCCACAGCATGATCTCCTCTAATACAGTTGTGTTTAACTGGTAGTAGATGAAGTTCTTTTCCTTGCTCTCAAAGATCAGATCTGCCTGTTTCAGAATCTTGAGATGATAAGAGATCGTTGCCCCTGTCATTTCAAAGTGTGATCCGATCTCTCCGGCAGAAAGAGGCCCTTTTTTCAACAACTCAAGAATCTGTCTTCTCACCGGATCAGACAGAGCTTTAAACGTTTCCGCAAATGCCATACTAATCCTCCTTCTTGAAAAGTAATTTAGATAATCTTCTAAACAGACTATATATCTCCCGGCACTGAAAAACAACAGGTATTTAGAAATTGTTCTAAATACCTGTTGTTACCCTATACATATTAGCAAGCATACAGTTTCAGCGTGATACTCCTGAATGAACATATAGACAGGCAATGATCCAAATTACAGATCGTAAGCCTTGGACTTGATAACGGTAAGCTTATCGCCAAATATCTTGCGGCAAATACGCAATTCCAATGCCTGTCTGTGCTGCAGATGTTCTATCAGGTCTTCGTATTTATTCAGAGAATGTTTCTTTGCATATGGTGAGTTAGTGAAGAAATCCATCAGCATATTAAACCAGATTTCATTTCCGTCTTTGTCTACGCGTTCCTTCTGTACAGTACTCAGATTTTTCCTGATATCAGGCGACTCAATGTAGCAGATCTCATATTCTTTGTCTATAAGCGCAGACCGCACTTCTTTATAAAAATCATAGATGGCATCATCAGACATATTTCTGAAAAGAATCATATCTTCTACGGCATTCTGAAGCAGTGAGCATTCAAAGATATTGTTATCTCCCTGCCAGTTTCGATATCTTGTCAACACGATATTCTTATATTCTTCAAATTCTGTTCTTCCATTGTAGATCTCATGATTTTCCAGCTGATGATAAAAATCCTGATTCCTGCTTTTAACCTGTGTATAACAAACGATCCAGCAATCATCTTCTTTATGCGACTTGCTGCTGATCTGATCCTTCAGATCATTCCATTGTTCTAAGACTTCCGAATACTGAGCCTCATTTATTCGGGCGCACCATGCCAATTCTACCGGAGAATAATCCCCTTCCATGAATATCGTACAGCCGGGGTGCTTTTCAGATAGTTTTCGAACCAGTGTGCTCTTCCCGCTGCCCTGTAAACCTTCAATGAAATAGTTCATACTTTACTGCCCTGTTCTATGTTTTTTTTGATTTGATTAATGCTGTTTCAGATAAGGTGCTGCTAATACTTTATATTAATATTCCCGGTATAAAATCTGATTCAGTGATAACCATGCCGGGTGAAAGCTGTAAGTATTTAAATATCGGATGCCAGGATCCCATATACGTAATAGTCACACCAGGTATTTACCATTTTCCCCTGTCTGATCAGTCCTTCTTTTGTATATCCGCACTTATCCAGCATCCTCGATGAAGCGGTATTTCTGACATCAACCTGAGTCCACAACCTTTGCAGTTCCGTGTTCTCGAAACAGAATTTTGTCATAGCAGACAGCGCTTCTGTTCCATATCCTCTGCCCTGTTTCTCTTTTGACAATCTGATCGCAATCTGTGCCATTCTGTCATTTTCAATCAGATAGACCCACAGATCACCGATCACTTCATTGTTTTCTTTTTCAGCGATCCCCAGATGAAAGCTTTTTGTCGGTCTTTCCGTTTTTTCGAACAGCAGTTCAGGATGTGTTTCGGCTTTGCCTGGTCCTTTACCCCAGTAAGTATAAATCGACTTGTCCGGCATCCATTTCTTCAATGCAGGAACATCCAAAACTGTCATCGGCCTGATGATCAGCCGTTCCGTTTTAATGACTGGTTTATTATTTATGTAATCCGCAAGTGCCATAAATTCCTCCCAGAATAGATATATTTCATTTAACAAAGTATCCCGGAAACTTCAAGAGTATCATTTTTGAACGACAATCACGGACAGATGGACAAAATCAGCATTATAAGAGCACCTGTTAATTACAGATGCCCCTTTACAGTTCAGAGCCAGGTCACTTTGGCGGGTTTTCTGGGAACGGTACGATAGTACTGCACATCCGGATATCCGAATCCCATAGCGACCGCTACATGATCTTTATCGGACAGCCCGAGATATTCCTTCAGAGGCTTGCTTACGTTCACTAGACGCATGAAGAATCCCACGTAGAGCATGCCAAGTCCCATACCGTTTGCTGTTAATTCCATGTCTGCAGCCGCGATCGCCGCATTCACATCCCCGGGACAGACCGCAAGGATGATAGTATCCGCTCCCTTAAACAGAAATTCATCATCCTCAAAATCGATACGGCTCAGGTCAAAAGGCGGCGGGAAGACAAGGGAAAAACGATCCGGATGCTTATAGCTCCGGAACTCCTTCATCGCCAGGGCGTTGAACTCATCCCGATGCTCCTTGATTACGATGTAGGAGACATTCTGCGAATTGCTTCCGGTGGGAGAAAACCTTCCTGCATCGAGGAGCATTTCGATCTTTTCCCTTTCTATTGGACGCTTTTGGAAATGCCGGATCGTACGACGGCTTTTGATAAAGCGAAGCATATTGTCCGCATCAACATGGCAGGACTCATCGATGGGAAAAACCTCATCCATCGAGTAATCGGGGTCATCTACGGAAACTGCAGCTGCGGGACAGACTGCGATGCAGTGCATACATTTGAAACAGTTACGGATATATTCCGCTTTCCCTTCCCTTATTTCAAGGGCTTTATTCAGACAGTCCCTGACACAGGCACCGCAGCCGGTACATTTTTCTTTATCTATGATAATCATGGTACACGCATCATCCAATCAACAATGATGACTGGATTTCCCTTGCTCCCGGTGGTCTTCCGGGTTATTTCCGTCCATATCTGGTTTACGTTTTCTGGTGTTGAGGATCTGCTGTTATAGTTTTAATGCCCTGCTATTCTCGCAATCATTCTGTGTATTATTTCTGCGTTCATCCCGGTTCTTCATTATTCCAAATGAATTTCCTAAATTTATCCGAAGTCAAATGCCTTATATATGATCATACATTCGCGATAATTATCATCCAAACAAACTCTTTGATGGACCATCATTATTTGCTGTCATCACGAACATGGAATGTATTGCGGCCTGAGCCTTACTGGATCATTATACCTTCTTCAATCAGTTTTTTCAGTGCTGCAGCTTTTGTTGATTTGCCTGCATAGATCATACCTGAATGAGAATACACATTGTCAAATCTCACAGCTTACTCTGTGCACTCTTCGCTGCACATAAATCTCTCGAATTCCGCTTCTGATTACTCACAGTTCTGCAGATATAACTGTTATCTGCTTATTAAAACAAATTGTCGAAGATCACCATGGCATTCTCTTCCGGCGATTTCATGCTGGTATCAACCACCAGATCATATCCCTCCCTGGGAAACAGATACTTTGCTGAGGCTTCTGCAGATCCAGGGTTTCTGTCTCCTCGACCACGTTCCCTCTTTCTCAGCAGATGCAAAGGACAGAAAACGTGCACCATACTCAAATGACCGGGAGATAATTTCTCTTTCAAATGTTCAAAAATCCGTTTGCTGGTTATCACATGATCAATTATGACACCATCCCTGGTCTCCAGCATTTCCAATGCCTTATGGCATAAGACGTCAGATACTTCAAAAACGTCGTCTTCATATATTGTTTTAGATATCGACATTTTCAGATATTCGTCTATTGAAACAATGCCATATTTTTCTGACCTTTTATCCAGGATCAGTTCCTGTAAAGCTATTGCCAAAGTGGATTTTTCGCTGCTGGAAGGACTATTCAGCAAAATAATCTGTCGTTCCGTATTCTCACTTCCCATATTACGTTTTGCTCAATTCACCTGTTTTCAGACAGTCAAACGTCCTCGGCTCAACTGAGCGGGATTCGTTTTATCTTGGAGAACATGATGGTAAAGCCTTTCTGATCCAATGTCATTTCTGACAAATCTTTCCCCATGCCAAAGTCCTCCGCAAATCGGAGTTCATCTTTCTCTTGCCTCGTACAGAATAAGCGTTTGTATATATTCGGCTGTCTTTTGATTCAGCGTCATAAGGAATGCCATACTGCGGCATTTTTTCAGCAGCTCACCGTCCAGTGTGTAGGTATATCCTCCGGGACAGGTGGGAGTGCAGGTCAGCCCGTTCAGTTTTTTACAGTCGGTCGCTTTTTTCAGTTCTGCTTTCATACTGTCTGGGAGCACAGCAAGGTAATCCTCATAAGCTGCTATTCCCGCAGCATAAAGCCGCACCTTGATGCCTCTTTTCCTATATACATAGTTGAGAAGGACCTTCTTGTCCTTTATGTACGATAAAACAGGACCGCTTTTCGCTTCCTTGATTTCTTCCGAAAAACCCATTGCGGATAATTCAGCATGAATTCTTTGTACGGTTTCACGTATTTCCAATGGCAGCAGGTCCTGATATTCGGAAAATTTCATTTTATCCACCTCTTTTCGGTAAGCATTTATTTACTTTTCAGTCTTTCAAACGATATTGTCTGGTCTTTCATGGAGATCTTTCTGACCATGAAGCCATATTCGTTCAATTCTTTCTTATATGTCAAAAAGGAATGATCAATCGGAATCCCGGCAATCTTTTCAATATTGTCAAAGGTCAGCATAAAATTATCTGTGCCGTTTTCTTGTATCCATTTCCATAAAGATTCATATTTACTCATCTTATCCACCTCTAGATCATAATAAAAACAGATATACAGGGATTACACAGGTGTGCCCACTTCGATGAGGTTTCCGTCCGGGTCATAGAATCTGACGACCCGCTGCCCCCAACTGTGCGTCATAAGGTGATTGACATATTCAGTGTCAGGATAGAGCCTTTCAAGTTTATTTACGAAGCTGTCAATCTCCGGTTCTTCAAAATACAGCTCAGTTTGATTGTTTTGCGGAATAACACGCCTTCCTGTAAACCGTTCCCAGTATTTTTCTTCCTGGAGATACAGATTTCCGGAAAGTTCCATATTGCCGTCATTATCCCGAATCAACTCGAATCCGAACATGTCCTGATAGAATTTCAATGCTTTATTACAGTCTTTTACAACGATAAGAGTTCCTTTGAATTTCATGGTCTGCTTTTCCTCCCAATCCCGGCTCCGCAAAGCCGGAGCTGGTATTCTCTTTTTGCTCTGATGAAATGGCCTTCCTGAACTGCGGCAAACGTTGCTGCTGCACACACGACAATCGCAGAGTGTTTCAGCGGCAGAACGTGAATCGTCAGCGGTAAAAGAAACAGCATAGCTCCTGTCGCTTTGTTCATAACCGAATGAACTGCCACAAACTTTTTCTGTACAGCAAATCCCGATACGATATTGAATGCCTTCATAAGAGCGATCATTCCGATCCAACAATACAGCCATGCAGGAATACGCAGGCTTGGAAGCAGTTTTATCAGGCATACAACCACAAACACAAAGTCTGCAATCGTATCCAGCCTTGTCCCAAGATTGCTGACGGTACCCGTTTTTCTCGCCACAAATCCGTCGAGCATATCAGACAGTCCGGCTGCTATGTAAAACACATAAAAGACAGGAGAGAACACCGGACAGAAAAGAAGAACGATACTGACAGCTATTCTGAAAAGCGTTATTATGTTTGCCATCTCTCTTTCATTCCTCTTTCAACGGGATGCAGGTAAAAGATATCTCTCCCTTTGCCCGATGGCCCTTAACAGAGAAAAAGTAACTGCCGGTTTTCGGGATCGTCAGAATGAAATCTGCATTTTCCTACCCGGTCCCTTTGTATATCGGTTCTTCGCCATTCTGCCCGACTATCACATCTATATTTCCTGCAGTATGTGAAATATGCACCTGTATCTGATCGCCTTCTGTCAGTTTCATTTCAGCGGATTCTTCTTTGTTCAGAATGCTGTATTCCATCCGGAATTCTGTTTCGCTCGATGTCCTTACGCCATCAAAAGTGCTTTTTCCTCCGCACCCGGTAAACAGAAGGCACATTGCCAGAACAGTCATCCGTTTTACAAGCTGCTCTTTCATTGTCATATCCTCCATTCGTTGTATATTGATCCTGCACTTTTTACTTTTCGTCCTTTTTATCAGAATCGAACAGACCGAATGCAATTCCAATCATCAGACCCATACAGATTCCCATCGTCAGGCTGTGCATGACTGTAGTAAAAACGGTCCCCCATAAAACTGTCATTAAAATTGGAAAGGTTTTCTTTTTCATAGATTATTTCTCTTTTCCGTCCTATCGTTCGTTAGCCTAATATCTGTAAGAAAACCGGTCAGCCGTATCGGATCCGACCGGTAATATTACATCCTGTTTTAAAAGGATCTAT
>JAEIGA010012825.1_pt1 | contig 12746 bp, 29 predicted proteins | sample 9270691 | NCBI WGS metagenome assembly JAEIGA01 (sample SAMN17057246, study PRJNA624740) | gut metagenome | biome: biome; isolation source: fecal sample | host: Bos grunniens | place: China: Xizang | collected 2019 | reverse complement strand
GTCGTTTGCGTAAAATTATTTTTCAATCAACGGGGGGGAGGTCAATACTCGTCCGTTCTCGTCGATTCTGTATCGTTTTTTCAATCGGCTGTGTTCTTCTGCATGACAATTTCTGCATAAAAGCTCTAGATTATTATAACTACAAGTTATATTATTATCGGCTATATTGTCAGGTGTTAGGTGTATCTTGTGATGTACGATAACTCCCGGAGTATATAAGCCTTTACTCAGACATCGTTCACATAGACCGCCGACGCTTTTCATGTAAGCTTTGCGACAATGATTCCACGCCGGTGATTTGTAGAACGACTCAGCCCAGTCTTGCAAGTGCAATCCACCCCCACCGCGTACTGGATCGCTTCCCGTCGGCGCTGTGTCCGACCCCGCCATATACAGAAGGAGAATAAAGCAATGAGCGAAGCCCCCCGGAAGCTTCGCCCATTTCTTGATGCTATCAAATCTATCACATTTTTCGCGCAAAAAAAGCTAGTCTTTTTTGATTGCCACATACACCGCCGTCAGCGCCTCGGTATTCCACGACTTGACCGTGTTAATGTTGTAGCCGACTTCCATCGCCGCGCCTTGCATCGTATGCGTCCGTGACCAGTAGACGAGCTTGATCATCCGCAGCCGCGCGTCGGCGTTGTAATAGCGCGATTGCATATTCAGCATGAACTCCACGGCGCTGATGATATTCTCCTCGCGCTCGGTCAGCGTGGAGCGCAACGCCACTTCCTCGGTCGTGCGGGACGCGCTGTGCTGGACAGCCGCCCCGCCATAGACCGGCGTGATCTGCATCCCGTTGTCTGCCTGTCTGCGCTTGATGCGAGGATAGTCCCGCAGCGCCCGCCGCGCATCAGCTCTCCATCCCATCATCCCACCTCCACTTGCATCCGTAGGCGCGGGTCTTGTTTCGGATCGCCGCGTAAAGATAGCCGATGTCCGCGAAGTTTTTCTTCGCCGCGATCTTCGCGTTCCTGTAGCGCGTCTGATTGCCGTCTGCGTCCGTTCGGATGACCGGCAGATTGTAATGCCGCAGCGTACCGCTCAGCTCCTTCCATCGCCGCACGACGTCAGATCCAGCGTGGTATCGCTCCATCAGCGCGTTCATGCCCTCGGTCGCGTGTTCAGCGAAATCCGCTGGCATTGGTCTGAGATTAGCTCCTGTCATTCGGTTACCTCCTGTTTCAGCCAGTCGAGCAACTTGCCTCGCTTGTTTGCGCCTCTGATTGTCGCATAAGGCGCAACATTGGATGTCAGCACCGCATTCAGCCAATCTGCCAGCTCCTCCGGCGATTTGGAAATGATGCGGTCATAGTTGGATGGCTTTGATTCTTTCTTCGCCCAATACCGTTGAAGGCGCTCGTTTGCTATGGCTTTTTGTTTTTCTCTCTGCAATTTTTGTGGTGACGATGGCAAAAATCCGACGCAGTTCTCGTCATAGTCATAATAGCAACTATCAAATTGCTGGCATTTTCTGCAATCAACCATCACTCGCCCTCCGCCGCTTCGATGATGGTAGGAGCTTCATTAACGCACCGCTCGATAAACCAACCGCAGTCAGCGTTAAATGTTGCGATTATCAGCGCATCCGCATCAATGCATCTCCCATGCGGCGGGACGGGGACGGCATCTGTATACTGCTGCATCTTGCCATTATCTTTGAAAACTATGGCGTACCCATTCGGATATACCCAGACGGCGGTTGGATTCATATCCTCGTTTGTCGGCATCTCCATGCCCTTGATGTAAACTCCCATCATCAGCACCTCTCAATCGACAGGATGCAGTACCCGTCTGCAAGTCCGTACTCGGAACAGTTGCGGAGAATATGCGTTACTCTGACGGCAATACCGCTTCCCGTGTACTCCTCACATTCCCACTCGCGGAGAATCAGAATGTCACCAACGTGATAGTCCCTATCATCCTTGCGGAGTTCCGCTTTCTTTCTGCCATCCCATACGGCTTGAAAGTATTCCGGCTTGATTTTTAGTTCGTGTCTCATGTTTCCTCCTTTGGCGGCGTGGGGAGCGGCATCCAATGGGTAACATTACGCAGCGCAAGCGCAAATGAATCCTCTCCGCAGAATTGACCGATGTATTTGTCTACCATAATGCCGTACTTCCCGTAAGTTAGGACATCCTTGAATTTCTCCGGCAACCGCTCCGTCACGGGAATCCAACGTGGCTTGGTCAGATACGCTTGGTGCTGTTTGATAATGTCGAGCTGAGCGTCCGTCAGCTTTTCCAGTTCCTCAATGGCATCGGCGGCTTCCATCAGTTCAGACAGCAGTTCAGCGTTGCGGCTGAATTCCTCCTTGAGATTTACTGCTCGTTTTCCCAACCGCTTTATCAGTTCCTCATACATCTTCCGTCTCTCCTTTCAGCCCTTTCAGCTCCGCTTCGGCTTCTTCATAAGAGTCAAAGCAACTCCATGCTTCAAACTCTTTCAAAGGAACTTTCCACCAGTCGTTCTCGTTGTCAATATTTTCAACCCACAAAACCCACCCATATTTGTGGTGATAGGTAATCTGATACAAGCGAACACGTATCACTCTTGGGTCTGAATAGGCAACTGCCCAAAACAAATCACCGACTCTATAAGGTGTCCGCACAAGCAAGCCCTGTTCCTCTGCGTCCTCATATGCGGCAAGTTTGTCATAGATCTTTTGTGTGAACTCCCCTAAGATATAGTCGTAATCCGTTCCGTTCGCAACGTAAGGGCAAACAGCACCGTCTGCGCGTCTCCATGTTAGTCTCATTTTCCGTCACCATCCATTCTCGCGCCGCAGTTGGGGCAGTATAAGCACCGTTTGATTTCGTTCTCCGTTTTGCTGTCTCCGTCACACAGAGAACAGACATACAGTTTTATGCCTCCCATCGTGGTATCGTAATGCCTCCAATATGCGTGACGCACAGGCACAACATCAGCGGCGGGAAACCGATTCAGAATCGCCACACCGCGCATCGTAATCGCGTCTGATTCGTATAGCGCTTCTCGGAGTGCCTCGCGATCGATATACTCTTTAGTCATTGTCAGACCCTCCAAGCAATAATCTCAGCACCGCACAGGATGGCAAGGACGATGAAGTCATAACTCGTCATATGTTCTCCTCGCTTATCGGATATATTTGATACGATAACTGCAAGAACAAGAAACAAACCTATAACCATCAGCTCACCCCCGGAATCCCACGGCAGATGTATGTCGTGCTGGCGTACCAGCCAGTATCAACGCGAAATATTTTCCATATCTCGCGACCTTGCGGAAATTCCGCTTGCCAATACGCATCCGCTGGTACATCATGGTCACCGTCAAGCGCAGCTTTCGCCGCTTCGTAACACAGCCTCGGCGTTCCTTCGAATCCGTAGCAGTATGACGGCAAATACTGACCGGGAGCCGCCACAACTGCTTTTACCGTATCTGGGAAATGCTCACTAGCTACCCTATTGCAGATGACCGCTCCAACAGCTACAGAGTGTTCCCATTCGCAATACTCAGGATTCGCTTCGTATCTGATGACCTTTGCGATAATGTCCAGCGCCTCCTGATCCGCCCACCATTCCACTGACAGCGCCCTGATCGCCGGATCGTCCTCGCGCAGCCCCGCCATCCGCAGACTGTCTGCCGCATGATGCAGCGCGTCCTGTCGCGCCGTGGTGATGCGCGTGCCGTCGTAAGCTCCGACCGGCATCGAAAGCAGCACGCAGAGCGCAATGAACGCGATGCAGATGATTGCGATCAGCAGCGCTTCTATGTGTTTATGATTCATTCTTCGACCTCCTTCACCGTGATGACCGTCCGCGGATTCTTCCTGTCATATCCCCCGGCGATGTGCAGCCGGATGTGAGCCATGTCATCGTCTATGATGACGCCCGCCTTTGTCAGCCCGTCGAGGAGAAACTTGCCCGCGTAGTTGTCCGCGTCGTGGCGTGTTTTCGTCGGGAAATAGTACTTGATCTCCACATCTGCAAACTCATACGGCTCAGCCGGTCTCTTGAGAGACAAGCACGTCGCCCAGACGAGCTGCGTCCAATAGCTCTTCGCCTTGCGATAGTCCCAGCTATTCTCCCGACCGGCGAACTGATTCAGCGACGGCGGACAGCCCTTCAAAACGATTCGCATCATTTCGGTTTCCCCTCCATGTGTTTCAGCATCTTCTTCATGCGCTCAATTTCGGCAGATGGGTCGCCGTAGTCCATAGACGGGAATCCCTTCGGCGTTTTCTTGGACGGCTCATATTTCTCCCACGTCAGGAACTTCTGTTTCCAACTCCTGACCGACTGTCCTTTTGCGTCCTTCCAGTTGCCCGCAGAGAAATAGTCATAGAACGCCTTCGGATCAACGGGACTATTCCGCTCTTTTGCATAAGCAATGACTTCTTCAAGCGTGGGCGCGGTCTTTGCGCGTTTACGCGCTTCCCCTTCGGATTCGGATTCGGATTGTATTTGGATTGGATTGGATTGGATTACGGGAACATTTGCATTCAATTGATTGCAATTGATTTCAATTGCTTGCAAGTTGTCGGGAGGTGCCGGGAATTTGCTTCTCTTGTTGCGGATGCTCTGATGTTTCTCCCAGTTCGGGAAGCACAGGTAGGGCCGTCCGTCCACCGCGTAGAGGACAACGCAGCCAATGCCCGCCAAACCAGTGAGAGCGGCATCAATCTCCTTCAGAGTAAGCCGTTCCCGGAGCGGGAAGCACGATCCTTTGATGATCGCCGGTCGTGCATCCCCGCGTCCGTAATCGTCAACGTAGGCAATCAAACTCACCCAAAGCCGAAACTGGAAATCAGTCATTGCATTCACTTTGTCAGACGTATGAATGCTCTCTTTTATGATCCTGTTCGGCATGGCAGCTCACCTCAGAACGGGAGCTGACCGTCTGCCCCGTCAATATCCATCAGCTCGGCCTTCGCGTCAGGCGCTTCGGCCTCGTTGCGGATCGCCTCGCGCTCCAACCCGGCGGACTGCATCTCTTTCCATGTTTCAGACTCTTGGATGCGCGTCTGAATCCATTCGGGCAGATCCGCCATCTTCGCCTCGGCATCAGGCTCGTCAAGGTCGAAGATCGTGAAGCCGTTCGTCAGCGTCGGAAGCGGCATCCCCTTCGGAAGTTTCATGATGCCGCCGATTACGGCGCGTTTGTTGCCGTCCTGTCCGACTTTGTGGATCACCGAGAGCATACAAGGCGCTCCCACGATATTCCGCAGATCGAACTTTTTCAGCTCCTCGACCGTGAAATCGCGGCCCCGCCAGCTGATCAGATCCTTGCGGAGATTGCCCTTGCTGTTCAAGCTTGCGGTGTAGGTGTTCGACAGCCGCCTGGTCTCCCCGTTGTCCAGCTTCTCGCCGGGCAGCTCCCACGAGATCAGCACCTTGCGCTGCGTGTTGTTGAAGCGTTCGCTGTACTGCTCGCCAAGATCGACAAGCATACAGCAGACTGCCGGATAAACGTCCTCCGCCAACAGCGGGATCGTCGTTCCCGCGCCCTCGTTTACAAAAAGACTCATGATTATTCCTCTCTTTCCAGCGGGCAGAATTGCCCGACATATTTATTCGGATATGCACAGATTTTGTGATTCAGCGCACAGCTTGAAGATGATGCTCTGAAATATTCGCACTGAGCGCAGCAGATGTCCGCGTTGCCCTTCGCGTCCACCGGGAAATAGACCTCAATGGTCGCTACGCCGCGAATGTAACCGGCGACGCCAGATTCAAAATTCGCCATCAGTCCACCTCGGCGATCTCATGCCGGATGCAGTCATCATGCACCCATCCCCAATGCGGGACGAAATAGCACCATTCGCCGACATAGATCGGCTCGTCGCAGACAGAACAGGTATAAGCGACCTTCGGCGCTGGCGGCTCCAACCGCGGATCATGAATCGATTTGTCCATCATCTTCCTCCGTGATGAGCGAATACCGCACGAAGCTGATTCGCTCCCCGAATTTGTTTTTGGCATTCTCCCATTCCTTGCGGATCGGGAAACCGGCCCGCGTGATCTCGCTGATCCGGGAGCGAAGCTCCGTCATGCCGAGATCGTTGATCGCCTGTTGCCCCGTGATGGAGCCGAAATCCATCATGTACTGAAGGACGCGCTGTGCGCTCGGCTTGAGGTCAGTCGCCATCATTTACGCCACCCCCATTGCTCTGAAAATGCCGCCAACGAGCCAGCAGATCGTCCAGATGCAGACACCGCCGAGGAACAGGATGATCGCGTCCTCAATGGCCCGCACGACCAGGCCGCGAAAATATGCTTTACTAGCGCGGCATTTTGTGATAAAATGTGCTAAAGACATGAATACCTCCAAGTTTCTGTCTGCCCGGCTTTGCGGCCCTAACGCAAGCCGGGATTTTTATTTTTCCGCGATGATCGTGCCGTATTCGACCTTCACCACGTTCTTCAGATCGGCCTAGGTGATATAGCCTTGATTGATGCTGTCCACGACGTAATTGAACGCATCCGAGAACTGCGTCAGCTCCTCGTCTGTCGCGCCGAACTTGTCGCGCATCGTATAGAGGAACATGATCAGCGCCCCGTTGATGCCTTCCTCGCGCCCCTGTTCAAGCGCCCGATCCACGTCGGCCTGTGTCCGCGGAATCCGCCGCGGATTCGTTTTTCCCGCCATGCCGTCACCCTTCAGTCAGGAGCCGCGCCAGCGCGAGAAGCACCTTCTCCGGGTCGCACGGTGTCATGATCGTCATGCGGTGTCCTCCTTTTTCTGCTTTGCGCGGGCAAATGCTTCGTTGAGCCGCTGTTCCGCGCCTTCAGGTTTACGCCGCCCGTTCAGGATCATGCACACATAAGCTTTGCCGCAGCCCAGCTCCGCCGCGAGATCGTCATAAGTGATCCGTGCATTGTGCATCTTCCCGATGAGCTTGCCCGTCCACGCTTCGGGCATATTGTCACCACCTTTCATAAAAAAGTGTTGCAAATGTTTACAAAGTATGTTATTCTGTCGTTGCGACACATCAGAATACCTTCAGGCACAGGCCATCAGGCCGAGGCCAGCTTTGCTTTTGCAACCGTTGGCCTAAGTATAACGTAAACAAACGCAACAGTCAAGAAAAATTATTGCCTTTGTTTACGGTTTGTAAATGTATACAAAGGCAACAGGTGATTATTGTGTTTTATTACAACTATGTCGACAAATGCAATCAGATCGGGAAATCACCGTCTGCCGCTGCGGAGGAAATGGGCTATCAGCGTTCTGTAGTGACCAGATGGAGCAAAGGCGCTGTCCCGCGTCAAGCGACATTGCAGAAAATCGCTGATTATTTCGGGTGCGATGTTTCTGAGCTTACCAAAGAAAAAACCGCCATCCCGGAGGATGACGGTAATCGTCAGGAATTTATTCGTGCATGGGACGAAGCCGGCCCGGAGCAGCGTGCGCTTGCTCTGGCGACGCTAAAATTGAAAGTATCTCCCGCTGGATCTCAGGAGAAGCCGAAACCATAAGCATCATGTATTCTTCAAAGTCTGTCATGCTGTGTTCTCCTTTTTTGCTTTCAAGATACTATGAGCATAGCATGGGATTTTGTCAAATGTCAGGACAGAAACCAAAAAAATTATAAAGAACGGGAGCGACCGCTGACGCCGCCAAGCCGTTGATCGCTCCCTCCTTGCTTTGGATGGTTGAATTTTAACAGATAAGCGGAATGCTATTCAAGTTCCGCATCTGGCGAAAGGAGTGCTTTATATGAGCGCAAAACCGTCCGAGCATGACACATTTGACGCCATGGAGGTATCATGCATGGAACACACAAGAGCACAGGAACTCATTGCCCAGCTGAAAGAGGTCAAGAAGGCCAACGAGATCACATACCCCCGCATCATGGAGCGCATCGAGAAGAACGGCAAGTTTGTCAGTTTGACCACGCTCCGCCGCGTGTTCGCCGACAATTCGGAAGCAAACGCCGACAGCTTCAACTATGAGAACACATTGCTTCCCATCGCCGAGGCGCTGCTGAATGTCGAGGATCTGCCAACACCGGAAGATTCGCCGCACGCAAAAGAGATTGACGGCCTTAAAGCGGTCATCCACGTCCAGAACGAGGAGATTGCCCGACTGCACGAGCTGAAGGAGCATCTGGAGCAGCGCATCACGTTCTTGCTGGAACAGATCGAACGCAAAGACAGACGCATGGACGAGAAAGACGAAACGATCCGGCGGCTGATGGATAAGGTGCTATAAAAAGAAAGGATGAATTACAATGACTTGCCCGAAATGCAAAAGCGAAAACGTAACTACTCAGATAATCAACGAGGTCGAAATCAAAAACAAGCATCACGGGATATTTTGGTGGCTCTGCGTCGGCTGGTGGTGGATTCCTATCAAATGGCTCTGCTTCACGCTCCCCGCGCTGATCTTTAAGATCTTCGGCAGAAAAAAGCAAAAGGCCGTCAATAAGCAGAAAACGGTCTGTGTCTGTCAAAACTGCGGTCATTCTTGGACGTTGTGATGCGAGTCGCATTGTACGCCCGCGTCAGCACGGAGGAACAGGCACGGCATGGCGTGAGCATTGAAGCCCAGCTTGCCGCGCTGCGCAAATGGGCCGATGACGCCGGGCATAATATCATCGGTGAATACATCGACAACGGCGTGTCGGCCCGTAAATCGCCGTCTAAGCGGCCCGCGCTTCAAGCGCTGTTGACGGACATCCCGGCGAAGAAAACGGAGCTTGTAGCATTTACAAAGCTCGACAGATGGACGCGGAACGTCAAGGGATATTATCAGGTGCAAGAAGTCCTCGATAAAAATAACGTCGCATGGAACGCGATTCTTGAACGATATGAGACAGAATCGGTCAATGGAAGATTCACCGTCAACGTCCTCTTGGCAGTCTCGGAACAGGAGGCCGACCGAACGTCCGAGCGCATCAAGGCCGTTTTCGATCACAAGGTCATCATGGGCGAAGCGATCACCGGCGCTTTGCCGCTGGGCCTCAAAATCGAGAACAAGCGCATCGTGCCGGATGAGAACGCGGAGGCTGCGCGGGCCGTGTTTGAGCATTACGCCGCGAACGGCAACAAACAGGCGGCGCGGGATATGCTTCAGGAGCGTTTCGGGATCTCGCTGCCGCACCTGACGATTAGTCATATGTTGCAGAATCCGCTCTATAAAGGGCAATACCGCGACAATACTGATTATTGTGAGCCGATTGTCCCGGCGGAGCTGTTTGACCGTGTTCAGATCGACCTTGCCCGCCGTTCGACATGGACCCCGCCGTCGGGCCGCGTGTACCTGTTCGCCGGTCTGCTCGTCTGCGCGGAATGCGGTCGCCGCCTGACCGTCTGCACCAGCGGCGGAAAGCGCACGAGATACCGATGCCCGCAACACTACATGATGAAAACATGTGATCACAGCTCGTCAATCAGGGAATCAGTAATCGAAACGCAGCTCCTTGACTATCTCGCGGATCAAGTCGCGGATCAGGAAGTCAAGGTCGCGCCGAAGCAAAAAAAGCCGCGCATAAACCGCGTGGCGATTGAAGGAAAATTGACCAGGCTGAAAGATCTGTATGTTGACGGTGACATCACGAAAGAAAAATACACCGCCGAACGTGACCGCTTGACGGCGATGCTGTCAGAAAAACAGGAATCGCCCACAAAGCCGAAAATCGTGCTAGGACGGGATTTCCTTAAAAACTATGTAGACATACCGCCAGAGCGTAAAAAGGCTTTCTGGCGCGAAATTATCGACCATATTGACGTTGATACAGAAAACCATCTGTATATTTATTTTAGATAGGCGACTACAAAGTTATATTCGCCGACCGGAGCATATAATTTTGTAGTCAATACAAAGGGAGGGCGATTGCCCTCCCCCGTTTTACATCTGTGCCAGTGCTGTCTGCAAGGCACGCTTCACGCGCTCGTCGCTCGTGTCGCGCATCATGCGCTCCAGCTCTTGCCGCTCGTCGCCGAACATTGCCCGGCCCTCATAGCTTCCGTCGCGGGATCTGCCGCGATATGCGCGGCCTTCGTAGGCACGGCCCTCATAGCTGCCATCGTCCCACGCCATCGGATAATAGTGACCGGCGCGGTCGCCGTAAGCGTAGCTGTTCCGGGACGAGAAGCGGCCCATACTGTCGCGGCCCCGCGCTTCGGAGTAGCCGTAGCCCTCCATCGCCATCGTGGTCTTGATGCTCTTGAGGGAATGCGTCAGCGCCTCGATGAACTTCGCGTCCTCAAAATCAATCTTGCCGCCTTCGCTTGCCAGCTTGTTCACCGCCATCTCAAGGCGATCCTCGACATACTTGCACAGTCTTTCCAGCGTATCAGGATTCATGTTTGCCCTCCTTCCGTCATGCAGTTCTGCTGATGCTCAGGCTGCCGTCGATCACATTGATGAACGGCGTCGGCGTGATGGTCGGATCTGCGACATTCCCGCTGACATATTCAACGGACACGGTGAAGCAGCAGCCGCAAGGCACGTCTATCGTTGCGCGGCTCGTCACGTTGCCGTATTCGTCCGTTTCGGTCGGCGTGAAGATACTGCGGCTCCCGATGCGGCTCTCGCCGTTGACAACGATTGCCGTAGCAATCGGCGTGATTTCCCCTTCTTCTTCTTCCGGGATTGCGATGTTCGCAGTAAATTCGACCTCATATCGAGCAAAGCAGTTGTTGGTTTTGCCACGCAGAATAAGAATCCCCGTGCCATTCTGGTGATACACCAGTCCCTTCGTGCAAGGGATAGAGTCAATGAACGGGATCGGCGCGTTCAGCGCCACGGTTTCCACCGCGTCCCTCGTCAAATATTCCGGCATGGTATCACCTCAGTTCCCGCAGCCGCAGCCGCATCCGTTGTTATTGCATCTGAAGATCGGAGATTCGCCGTATACCGGGACTGTGCCGACGGGACAAGTCGAGAGCCGATTATAGATGTTGTCGGTGATCTGCGCGGTCTGTGCCACCTGAGAGGCCGCGAAGCGTGCGTCGGTCAGCTGGCTGCGGAGATTATCGGCTTCGCGCTTGTAGCCATCCAGTTCGAGCTGGCACAGCTTGTCGAGCACGGTCTGGACAGCGCCCTGAATCGTGCTGCGCGTTGCGGCGGATTCCGTCGCCACCACATTCTGAGTCTGCACGGTCGCAAGGCGATTGTCGCAGCAACACTGCGCAAGCTGGGCCTGAATGCCGTTGAAGCTCTGGAGATTGGTCATGGTCGCGTTGGTGATGTTCGCATTGATGCCCGCAAAGCCGTTGCAAAGCGCGTTCTGGACGTCGCCGAAGCCGGTCGTGATGCGGTCGCCAATGCCATAGACGCTCGTCTGGAGCATCTGATCGCGGAAGCCGTCGGAGATATGCTCGGAATTGTTGATCCACGGATAGAGGTCGCCGCCTCCGCCCATGCCGCCACCGCCGCCGAATCCGCCACGGCCCCACGCGCCACCGAACACCAGGAACAGCAGAATGATCCACCATCCGTCTGAGCCGAAGCCGCCGTTGCCGCCACCGAAACCGCCGCCGTAAGCGGGCGCTACGGGCATATACATCCCGCCGCCATTTTCTGAAAGTGCCATGTTTAATTGTCCTCCTTTAACTGTTTTGGATATGCCAGCGACAGTCAGATTTGCCGCCGGTTTCTTCAACCGCTATGATCACTCGCGGATGAATGCTGTTATCTCCTCCCCATCATCTGCATCGCCGCTTGGAGCGCATTGTTGCTGACCTGCCCGGAGCTGATAAGATGCTGGACGATCTGCTGAGGATCGTTCATGCCGTCAGGCACGTTCAATCCGCGCTGTTTCAGCACCGCCGCGGGATTGCTCCGCAGCTGGGCCATCATCTGCATGGGATTCATCGGCGCTTGCCCGCCGAGCGCATCAAAGATGCTCATTCGACCGCCTCCTTCTTCACCGGGCGCTTCGGCAGCGCCGCGGCGATCATTGCCTCAACATCGGCCCGCGTCATGTATTCCGGCTCCGGCGCTTTCGGAGCTGGCGGGCGGTGATCATAAAACGATGTGCTGATCTGCCCGTTGGCGCTGTTCGTCTTAAACGCCACAAAGCTGTCGTCCGTCGCCATGAATTCCTGTGTTACACCGACTGCGACAGGGAAATCCAGAACGGCCTGCTCATTCGGAACAGGCACGACCTCCACTGTCCGCGTTTGCACCGGCTGTTGCTGCATCTGCGGATAAATCGGCTGCGGATACATCGGCTGATATGTCGCCGGGAAATAGTTCTGCTGATTCCATCCCATGATTAACCCTCCTCAAAATAATACGTCGGCACGGTGTCGCCACTGTCCCAGCTATCCCACCAGTCGCCGGATATGACAGCAACGGCGTGTTCATGCGGGCCGAGGATGTAGCGCCCACGCGGATGATCGCGTGCGAAATCCGCGACGGTGTAGCAATCCGGGCAAGTGTCGATCAGCCGGAACTGCGTGAAACCAATGGCGCGGAGAAATGCCCACCATGACCGATTGCGGTCGGGCATCTCCCCCAGCTCCCCGGACAGTTCGCAAAGGATTCTGTGCGCTGTCCGCCAGTCAAGGCCTGTCACAGCGCATACAGCGCGAACGGTGCAGTCGCTCGTCGATATGTTAAAAGGATTCGGCTGGAATCGTTTCCACATCCAGACCGACCTCCCTCAAAATCTCGTCAATAATCTGTTTCATTGTCTGTTCGTCCATGTTCTTCACCTGAATATAGGATATAAAAAAAGCTTCCCATCCGCAATGAAGCGAACAGGAAGCTTTTTTACACTTTTATGAAATTTTCTTACAAAAGGCAAT
>JAEIGA010012824.1_pt1 | contig 12747 bp, 6 predicted proteins | sample 9270691 | NCBI WGS metagenome assembly JAEIGA01 (sample SAMN17057246, study PRJNA624740) | gut metagenome | biome: biome; isolation source: fecal sample | host: Bos grunniens | place: China: Xizang | collected 2019 | reverse complement strand
TTTACAAAAGATGGAACGAAGGTCACCCAATATGTGCATAATGCCATAACCGGTCCGTTCTACCGCTCTAAATACTGCGTGGACGGCTCACCTTGCGGGCTGACAGATTATGATTTCACAGGAACGGAATTCAGACGCAAATCGTTCGCCTACCATGACGACTGTGATTTTCAGGTGAAGTTCTATACGGAAGGAGCGACGACCTCATCTGGAGGGGAATCCTGCCTGCTGATGAACGTTCCGGCGTATGCAGAAGGATGGTCTGTGCGTGTGACTGAGAATGGCGTGCAGGTGAGGGAAGTTGATAGGGTATTCCGTACAGATCCCGACTATACGGCTGAACATGCCGCCAATAATAATTTTGCAAGTGCGAACACTACGACTGTAAATCCAGTAAACAATAGTCATATGTTTGAATATATTCCTATCAACCCGGCTTCCCGCATAGTCATGACTGTGACCGGAAAGGACGGCACAGTATACAAAAAACATATAAACTAACCTTTTAATATGAGATATTATATATTAACGGCTCTTGTACTGCTGTCAACTTTTGCTTCTGCCCTTCAGATGTCTGCGCAGAGCATGAAGGTGACAGGTACTGTCTTTGACAACGAGGGGCTGCCTCTGCCCGGAGCCTATGTTATCTGCTATGATGCTCAGAAGGTCAATGTCCTGCAGAGTGTGATGGTGGATATAGATGGAAAGTTTTCCATAAATGCAGATCAGGGAAATGTACTTGAATTCAGTTTCCTCGGCTTTGACAAGAAGACTGAGGTCGTTGGCTCGAAATCAGTCCTTGATATCATCCTTTATCCAGACTCCGCCCTTAAACTCGAGGAATCTGTGGTCATCGGCTATGGCTCTGTACAGAGAGGAGACCTTACCGGCTCCGTGACCAACGTCAGGATGGGAGACATCAATGACGTGACTCATCCATCGGTGGATGCGGCCCTTCAGGGTCGTGTGGCTGGTATGGATGTGATGTCTACTACCGGAGAACCTGGTGCTACGACAAGCATTCGTGTCAGGGGTACACGTTCAATCTCCGCATCAAATGAACCTCTTATCGTCGTTGACGGTGTGATGGATGCCATTAACGATCTCAATGATCTTAATCCCGCTGATATTGAGGATATTACCATTCTTAAGGATGCGTCTTCTACAGCTATTTATGGTTCACGTGGAGCAAATGGTGTGATCCTGATTACCACTAAGTCAGGAGGTGCAACAGGAGGAAAGAAGGTCAACATCAATTTCAAGGTCACAGGAGGTTTCTCGCAGCTTCCCACTAAACTTGACCTGATGGATGCGACCGAGTTCGCCTTGTATAGGAATGAATACAAGATGAATACAACTTCATCTCTCAAGACTACAGCCACAACTCAGTCGACATCACTTATTGCAGACCCGTTTTCATATGGTAAGGGTACGGATTGGCTTGACGAGGTGACAAGGACTGCACCTTTGCAGGACTATTATCTTGCTCTCAGCGGTTCTCCGGCAAAGGGAACAAACTATTTTCTATCCTTTGCTTACATGGATAATCAAGGAATCATAAAGAGGAGCGCCCATAAGAGATACATGGCCCGCGCTAACTTTGACCAGAAGCTGTTCAACTGGCTTAAGCTGAGCTATAGGATGAACTATAACCACCATGATAAGGATATGAACCTCATTCCTCTTGGCGGAACTAATATCTCTGCAGGAGCAATATACCTTTCTCCTATCATCAAGCCTACCGATAACTATAATCCGATCTATTATTCGGGAGAATATATCAACACCCCGTCTGCTCTGATTGATCAGAACATCTATGACATGATTCAGAATTCGATGACGCAGACAGTGGTGCTTGATGCTGATATTCTTCCGGAACTCAAGTTCAAGGCGCTCTATACGTATTATCTATATGAGAGACAGTCCTATCAGTACTATCCGTCCACATTGCCAAAGAAGACGGAAGGCGAAGGCGGTGAGGCGTACCGTGCCAACGAAGAGCTATACAAGCACAATTTCGAGGCGTCCCTGACTTACGACAAGACATGGAACAAGACTCATCATCTGGATGCTGTGGCTGTGTTTACAGGATATAGTTACAAGCAGGACATCTTCTCGCTCCGTGGTACAGGCTATCTGATAGACGACAATCTCTGGAACAACATGGGAGCCATAACAGACAAGAACGCATACACGGCTTCTTCTCAGTCAGCAACCATCCGTAAGATGTCTTTTGTGGCTCGTGTGAACTACAATTGGAAGAAGAGATATTACCTTACGCTCAATGGTCGTTATGACGGAGCTTCCAATTTTGCGGCCAACAAGAAATGGGGATTCTTCCCTTCAGTGGCGTTGAAATGGAACATCTCTCAGGAAAATTGGCTAAAGAATGCAAGGGATGTGGATGAACTGTCGTTGAGGGCCTCTGTAGGTCAGACAGGTAACGATGCCATCGGAGCCTATGTTTCACAAGCCTCACTTTCGTCTTCTTCCGGCGGATATGTCTTTGATAATCAACAGCCTGTGGTATACTATCCTGGACGTATCACCAATGATGACTTGACATGGGAGACCACCACTTCCTACAACATCGCCCTCAAGGGAGCATTCTTCAATAACAGGTTGACTGCTGAATTGGAAGGTTACTATTCAAGGACAAAAGATCTTCTTCTGCAGGTGCGTTCCGGACATGTGACCGGATATGACAACCGTTGGGAGAACATCGGAATGACATCCAATGCCGGAGTGGAACTTTCCATCAACACCCGCAACATTGTCAAGAAGGATTTCAGCTGGGATACGCAGTTCACGATTTCGCATAATCGTCAGCAGGTGCTTGATATCGGTCAGGAGGCCTATGTGCCGACATATTCGGCGCCGGGAATGGGAGGAAACTCTTACATGATCTATGGTTATGTGAAAGGCTATCCCCTTAACTCTATCTGGGGTTTCAAATACGCCGGAGTATGGCATAATAAGGAAGAAATCGAAAGAAACAAGGTCACACATTCAATGGCCAGCATCATTCCTTCGCAGACTACCACACTTGGCATGCCTCGTTACCACGACATCAACCATGACGGAGTACTCAATATGGATGACCTCTGTTACCTCGGCAATGCCGATCCGGTAGTCTATGGAGGTATCAATAACTCATTCAGGTACAAGAACTTCAAGCTTTCCCTCTATTTCACATATTCAATAGGTGGAAAGATCTACAACTTCTCGGAGCTTTACATGGCCGGAGGACAGTTTACCAACCAGTACCGTTATATGCTCAATGCATGGAGCGAACGCAATCCTGATTCGGATCTGCCTCGTGCCGGTTTCTATGGTATAGCGGCTCCAAGCGACTTCATGGTGCATGACGCAAGTTACCTGCGTCTTCAAGACCTTTCATTCTCGTACAGCGTCCCTCTCGGAAGCAAGGTCAAGAAGTACATAAGCAGCCTGACACTTATGATGAATGCATCCAATGTATATCTTTGGAAGTACTACAACGGATTTGATCCGGATGTGTCTTCGGAGGGCAAGAGCTCTACATTGAGAAGAATCGACCTTGGAGCATATCCTAAGGCTCGTCGTGTAAACTTTGCGATTCAGATCAAATACTAATGGGAGGAGTATATATGAAGAAGATAATAAATAATATAGCGATATTGCTTTTCCCTTTCCTGATTGCATCATGCAGTCTTGAGGAAGGAAACGACAACTTTGCAGTGCCGTCTGAGTTCTACTCTTCTTTGGGTGAATGTAAGGCAGGGGTTAGAGGATGCTACCAACCTATTAGGGGTATCTACGCCAAAGATATGATGATGGCTGTGGAGAGTGTTACAGACCTTATGAATGCGGCCGGATGTGCGACACAGGATGCCTTGCTTGAAATATCACCGGCCACAGCACGTTTCGGTGTAACTATGTGGAGACAGGCGTACATTGGTGTGAGAAATACCAATATGTGCATTGATGGGCTTGAGAAGGCACATGTGGACTCAGCTAAAGTTGCACCTCTTCTTGCCGAGGCGAAAACTCTCAGGGCATTCTACTATTACCTGCTTACATCCTTGTTCGGAGATGTCCCTTATTATACTGATGTGATAAGGAACAGGAGCGATCTTGAGCGTATAGAAAAACTGGGCAGAGTGTCGGCGGTGCAGACGAGGGAGACTCTTATTGATGAACTTCTCGAATGCGTGGAGGCATTCCCGGAAGGGACTCCATATAAATTGAACACCCAGCATGTGGGCTCGGCTTTCTGCTACATGCTGATTGCCAAGATGGCCATGTGGAACAAGGACTGGGATACTGCGGAAAGCGCACTCATCAAACTCAGGAGTGAGGAATTCTTCGGAACATATACCCGCGAGAAGTATCCTATCGAGGACAACTGTTTCAGTGCAAAGAACACACCGGAGTCCATCTTTGAGGTGCAGCACACTTATATGGAAGGAGGTCTGAATGTAACTACCAATCTTGCCTGCTACATGATGCCTCACAGAGGAAATGGAGAGACTGATATATATGACGGTGTTCAGATTCCGGAATTGGGAAAACTTGCCACAACATATGTCGGCCTGCGTCCAAACAAGTATTACTATCAGAATCTCATGGCCAAGGACTCCAAGGATCTCAGAAAGGCGATAAATCTTGCATGGGACTACAATGGGAAAGCTTTCAATGCTTCAAAGCCGTGGCTTGGGCCGAAGTTCTGGTGCTGGGATATGAACAAGACATATGATTCAAATAACTATCCTGTATTCAGATATGGTGACGCAGTTCTTATGCTTGCCGAGGTCTATAACGAACAGGACAGGATGAACGATGCGCTCGTATGTCTGAATGAGGTAAAGGTGCGCGCCGGACTGGACCCGATGAACTCAGCATCTTCAAAGGAAGCCCTTCTGGAGGAAATACAGAGGGAGAGAGGTCGCGAACTTCTCGGGGAGTTCCAGAGGAAGTTCGACCTTGTCCGCTGGGGAGTATGGTACAATCAGACATATAATTACACGGACTTTGCGACTGTGCGTGCGAATATCCTTCATTGTCACGAATATTATCCTATCCCAGACGAAGAGGTGGCACTTTCAGACAACCAGCTGGACAACGATGCCTATGAGGCAGAACTCCCAACTTTTTAAAGACTGAGACTCATGATGAATAAAATATCATATATATTTGCATCGGTGGCAGTTCTGCTGACTGCCTGCCAGCAGAAGATGGAGTTTCTCCATGGCCTGACTCTTTCCAACAGCACCGTTAACATGCCGGCTCAGGAGAGTTGGCACGTGGTTGCTGTCTATTCCAACGACGACTGGACCGCCTTCTTCTCAGAACCTGTGGAATGGGCATCGTTGGATGTCGTGAAAGGTGAGGCAGGAGTAGGAAGAATCCAGTTGGACTGTGTCCGGAATCAGGGGCTTAAAAGGTCTGTTAAGGTTATTGTAAAGAGTGGTGCTCAGACAGATACGCTTCATGTAAACCAGTACAGCAGCGTGAAGACACCTGAATTTGCCTTTGAGAAATCTTCGGTAGAGATTTCTGGTGAGGCAGTGTATGTGTCGGTGGGCCTGTCTACCAATCTCGGACAGGATGTGGAACGCGCTATAGTGTCGGTATCTGACGCTGAAGGCAATCCGGTAGACTGGGTGTCTGCTGTCGATGTGACACCTGATGCGGTCACTTTCAATGTGAAGAGTGCTGTAGAGAGCAGAAAGGCTGTCCTGCTTCTGACTCTGTCGGACTGTGATGGAAATATTTACCAGACAAGACTAAACATCATTCAGAACGTATAATGAAAATGAATAATACCATGAAATATATATCAATATTCGCAGCCTTTTTCCTGCTTCTGGCCGCTTGCGAAGACACATCCGGTGTTTTGGAGGAACTCGGACTTCCGGAAAGGGAGTTTGTTGTGAGCAAGGAATCTGGCATGCTGTCAGTGGATGTATATGCCAATTTCCCGGGTAAAGTGACTCTCGTGAACGATGCCCCATGGTTGAGCATAGAGACTGAAGCTTTTGCGTCAGACGGCATGCTCATGTTCTCTTTCAGCCAGAACGACGGCTTTCCACGCATGGCAAAGCTTAAAGTGTCGCTTGATAGAAACACAGCCTACTCCTACGATCTGATAATAAGACAGGAGGGGGCTGTGCTCCCGTCGTTCGTGTTACCACAGTCTGCATTCAGCCTGACCAATGATGGTCAGAGTCATAAGACTTTCGCAGTGGAGACTAATGTTCCGCTGGATGATATAACCATTTCAACTCCCAGGTTCCCAGAAGGGACTGTAGAGTGGGTCAGCAATGTAACCCTCACTGAAAACGGCGTGGAGCTTGACGTGGTAAACAATACCGACATGCAGAAACGTCTGGCGGTATTGACTTTCAGTTATAATGATGGATGGGATAACGTTGTTACAACAGACCTTCATCTGGTACAGACAGGTATAGATAACAATCTCGGTGCTGATGTTACTTTCAGCCAGATTAAGCAGATAGCCACGACTGAAGGAACGACTATTTCTGAAGGTATCCTGAGTGCCCATGTCATAAGTGATGTGGCTTCGGGCAATGTACATGAGAACACACAGGTTGCGTCCAAGAAGATTGACTACACCATGTGTCGCAGAAGTGCATATATACAAGATATAGACGGTTCTTCAGGTCTGTTGCTGATCATGAAGACGGAAGCGGACAACTTCCTTTCAAATGACACAAAGGTCACCTTGGATCTTTCCGGTGCGGTGATAAGAAAGTATGAAAACCCCGAACGTTATGTCGTGGAGGGGCTTACTGAATATGCTGTTCTTGAGGTTGAGGATGCTGCAGGTCAGGTGATGGCGAAGTCTAAGAATATTAAGGAACTGACTGATGCGGACATTTACACCAGGGTGAAGTTGACAGATGTTGAGTGGCCGGTGAGAAAGGGTTCACTTACCCCATGCTACGAGTTTATGACCAACGCAAGCAACAATGCCTCTGCAAACAAGTTCGCCACGCTTCTGCGCGGCAAGGATGGCGGCAGCATGTATATCTATACAAACACAACCTGTCCGTACCGTCGTGACGGTTCACGTATGGGATATGGCAAGGGAAATGTTACCGGCGTCATCGTGCATGAGAATCATCCTCCGTTTGAGTATGCTGACGGAGTGGGTAATATAGGCAACTATCAGATCCGCCATATGTCACGCGCTGACCTTGATTTAGCCGACAGTTTTTCCGACAGTTTCTCGGAGATGATATGCGAGTTCAGATATGCTCTTCCTTCCGGAGATTCCCGTTCTCTGAAAGCTACTTACGGAGAAGGCTCTATGGCACATACCGGTCCGTACAACACCAGCTACGAAGAAGATCTTGATGGCGACAATATCAAGGAATTCAAATATGGATTCCGCGGACTCACATATTATGATTTCTCTTATCTAGGACCTATTGGTAGTGACAGCACATATCCTTTTGGCCTGAATACAGGAACGGAAAACGGTTTTGGAATCATCCTGGAGGATGGAACTGACTACGGTGTGGGAGGTGATGTGACCATAATCGCCAATCCGGAAGGCTATGGAAGAACATACCGCAAGCATGAAGGAAATCTTGCCTGGGGTGCCGTGCATTGGTGGAATTCCAGCTTCGACAGACCGTATTTCTGGCTTGTGGAGTTCTCTACAAAGAACATAACGACGGATCATCTTTCTATGCAGTTGTCCATGTTGAACCAGTGTCAGTCCGGAAAATCTCCAAGGTACTGGAAGGCGGAGTGGTCGTTGTCGGACATTGCAGAAGAGGATGAGGGTTGGAATTTTATTGCTGAATTTACGGTTCCGGATGTGATTCCGGACTCGTTTGATCCGGCAGTGTGGATGAGCAGTGCCTTCAAGCCTATGGACATCCCGCTTCCTTCCGAGATGCTTGGACATGACGAGGTGTTCATCAGAATAGGTCCAGCAAATAAAATGGCGTCCGACAGGTACGGTTATGACAATGCCACGATAGAGAACAGCAATTACTGCGGTGGTACTATGAACTATTTTGCAATCCGTTACAACAAATGAGAATATTTCTGACACTGCTGATGCTTTCAGCAGCATCAATTCTGAATGCCAGACAGATTGTCTCTTTTTCTCAGCTGCGGGCTATGGCCGATGCTGCACCTTCCCAGGAAGTGGATATGCATGTCAACAAGACATTTGCTGCGCCCGGAACCATACGCCATAGTATAGAGATAACAGAAGATCTCTTTGTCGAGGGCTATGTCCTTACGGAACCCGACAATCCCAACAAGGACCTGCACTACTATATCCATTATACGACGGCCAACTCAGCAACGAACAGCCAATGCGCGTATCTGCTTGGTCTGGACGGAAAATACGGCATCAGAATAAATTTTACTCATGATGACCATACCAAGCCTCTTAAGAGGTATCATCGTGTGTGCCTGAACATAAAGGGAGGCCTTCTGTGCAAGGAGGCAGAGTCCTACGTCGTTAACGGTCTGACGGATAAGGCTATCGTTGACATAAAATATGGCGACGAGACGACAATGCCTGCCCATCCGGTCAAAAAGATATCTGAGCTTACAGACGACGACATTTTTACCTATGTCACCCTTACCGACTGTGAGTTTGTCTTCAAGGACGGAGCATACATCAATATTTATGAGCAGTATGGCAGAAGCGGAGGTCCTAAGTTCGAAGGAGTCTATCCCAACAATGCCATGAACAGCTGGGCGTCAGTTATCTGTGATGACACATTCTCCGATATATACATGCTGATGAATTCTCGTGTCAAATGGCGCAGGAGTGGTACGGGGGTGCCTCAAGGCAAGGGAAACCTAAGCGGAATACTCGTGAAGACCTATCTTCCGCGCTACGGGCTCAAAGGGAGATATTCTATCCGACCTCTGTCTCAGGACGATGTTGATTTTGAGTTTTCAGGAGAGTCTTCATACAAGACTATTGCAGAGTGGAATTGGTCTGACAACCTCAAGACATTTCGGACAACCACAGGTGTCACTGAAGAGGTCATAGCACAGGGTATACTTGCCGACATAGGAAAGGGTGAACTGACTACTGACCTTCCTCATGCCCGTATATATCGTGGAAAGGACTTCAATAATACCGAGGTTGTCAAGGTCGGTACTCCGGGAGCGAAGGGGGACAGGGGAGCCGTGGATTTCGGCGCCTTGAAGATACAGACTGCAGGAAAGAACTGGTGGAACTGGAGATATGACTGTGCTAACTCAGTTATCCTCACTGTCTCTACGGCAGGTCTGAGTGGAGAAGGAATGTATCTTGCCTACACTTTCTCTTCTGGTATACAGCAGGCATATAATTCTGCATTCTATCCGTCATTCTGGTGTGTTGAGTATTCTGTGGACGGTGTGAATTATTCCATGGTGGAAGGGAAAGAGGCAGTGATGCGTTCTTTGCCGTGGTACAGTACATACGACAATCTTAAAGATACAGGATGTCCGATGTCATCGGAAGCAGGAATGGGATATACGGAACATATGTTCAAGCTTCCTTCTGATCTGCTCGGACATGAAAAGGTTTGGCTAAGGATATCTCCTGCTAGAAAAATAGTAAGTACTGTCGCTTATAGAAATCAAGAAAACGGACTGCTTACTCCATATCTGAATGGAGAGTGTGTCGTTAATTTCGGAACAATAAAAGTAGGTTACAGATAGTTATGAAGAGAATACTCATGCTCGCAATAATATCTGCTGTCACATTTGTAATGGCACAGGCCGCAGATTACAAGCTCGAACAGGCAAATATGATAGAGGCCGAAGGTATTGCCGTCACTCAAAACGGCCGTATCTGGATGAGTACGCATCGTCTGATGCCGGGCGGTGCAGAAGGTCTTGTGATCTCATACTCCGACGATGCAGGTCTGACATGGAAGGACGCCCGGTCAGTGGACGGAGCAGAAGGAGGCGTACTGTGGATCGCTCCAAATGGAGGGCTTATGGTCTTCTATAGTCTTGATGAACAGATATATACCTCAGCTTGTCCAAATGCGGCGGATGCGTCTCCGGCATGGATGCCACCGGTGTCTGTCGGAGAAGGTGTTGTCACAGGCACTCCGGTAGTATGCAAGGATCGCAGATGGGCTCTTGCTGTCCAGAAGGAAGGGATAGGTCCGATGCTTTATAAGAGTGCAACCATGGGAATGAGCTGGGAGGCGCTTGACGGTCCGCGCAATGTTCCGGAATACGTTAAGGCTCATGGTAACAACCCTCACGTATATGTTTGTGCCGACGGAAGGCTTGCTATGGTATGCTGTTCCCATGGCACATCGTTTAATTATGTCTGCATTTCTGATGACGGGGGACTGACTTGGGGAAATCCTGAGCCGTTTGCGTATAACCCGGACAGGAATGTCGCTCTTACATCACTTGCTCCGGGAAATGTGCTGATGGTCAAGAATAACAGGATAGATCACAGGGCCTACAGCTATTCCAAAGGACTGTATGCCTATCTGACCCCACTTAATGGGAAATACTGGCATGGAGGTCTTCAGATTGATGTCCGCGAGGATTCAGTCAATCCTGTGGTCGCAGTGTCGAGAGGTGTAGTATATATAGCCTATACTAGAAATGTCAAGGGTGTCAACGAGATTTCACTTGTAGTGACATCAGAGAGGGAGGTCGCGGATGCATGGGGACATCTTGCTGCAGCTCCGAAGGACAGGAAGACCGTTATGACGGCAGGACGCGCCCGAACATATTTTCAGGAAAGGCTCGATGCTGCAAAGAACACCGGTAGAAAGCAGGTGTGGTCAAAAGAGACCATTCGTGCGGCGACCTATAATATCCAGTGGCAAGGCTATGTCAAGAAACCGACTTGGGACGAGCGTTTAGTGGCCTTGAAGAGAATTTTTGCAGATATTGATTTTGATATTGTCGGTGTTCAGGAAGCAGACAGCATGATGTCGAATAGTCTTGCCCAAGTACTTGATGGCAGATATGCATGGGTAGGAACAGTTGAAGCTAATGACGAGACATCTTCCGGATTCATCCCGCTCAATCCCATTTTCTACAAGAAAGATCTCTTTGAAGTTCTTGAACAGGATATATTCTGGTTCGGTCATGCACCTGGTACCATTGGATATGATAGCTGGGGAATGCGTCTTTGCAACTATGCGAAATTCCGTGACAAGAGGAACGGGATGGAATTCTACGTGTTTAACTCTCACTTTGATCACCGGGGCCAGGAAGCAAAGGAGTACAGTTCTGTACTGCTCCTGGACAAGGTTATGGAATATGCTAATGGATTACCGGTAGTACTTACCGGAGACTTCAATATGGACGAAAAGACCCCGGGATATGCCAAACTCATAGAGTCTGGCATCGTGGAGGACAGCATGCTGGCCCTCCCAGCTCCAAAGAGAGAAAATGCACAGTACTTCTCGATGGCCAATTATAAACCAAAGGAAAAGATATCAAAGAGCGGACTCCACATCGATCATGTGTTCTATACACCTGCAAATTCGAAGGTTTTGTCCTGGAAACTTATTCTGGACAGTTATGACGGAGTATATGGTTCTGACCATCTCCCTATCATGATTGACTGGAAGATAGCTAACTGATCAAGGAAATTTAAAGAATAAAACTAATATGATGAGAAAAGCATTACTAATGTTTTGGGCCTTTACATTGGCCTGTGGCGCAATGGCGCAGGAATGGTCTCCTGTAGGAAGCAATATCAAGACTGAGTGGGTTAAGGATGTCGATCCATCTTGCCCTCGTCCTGAATATCCTCGTCCCCAGATGGTGCGTGGAGACTGGATGAATCTCAACGGATTGTGGAACTATGGAATAACCTCTGCAGATGCCTTGGAGTTCAAGTCGGAAGGGCGGATTCTTGTGCCTTTTGCAATTGAATCCTCGCTATCCGGAGTGGGACGTCTTGTCGGAAAGGATAATGCTCTTTGGTATGAGCGGACATTCACTTTACCGAAAGGTTGGAAAGGGAAGGATATTCTTCTTCAGTTTGGTGCAGTGGATTGGAAGGCAGAAGTTTGGGTAAACGGACTTTATGTAGGTTGCCATACAGGCGGTTTCGACCCGTTCAATTTCAACATCACTCCATATCTCACAAAGTCATCTGAGCAGAAACTGACAGTAAAGGTGTGGGATGGAACCGATTCTTCATGGCTTCCTCGCGGAAAGCAGGTGGAGAAGGCTGCATACATATGGTATACTCCTGTGACAGGTATCTGGCAGACTGTCTGGCTTGAAGCGGTGCCTCAGACTCATATAGATTCGTACTATGTGGTTTCAGACATTTCGAATGGTGAGTTGGAAGTAGAGGTTAAGGCAACTGCTATGAAAATAGGAGATAAGTTCAGGGTAGAAGTACTGGAAGGCGGCGTAGGTTACAACCCTGCCAAGCCTGATGGCAAGGTGGTCGCAGTGTCTCAAGGCGCCGGCAAGGTCAAAGTATCTGTTCCTGAGGCTCGTCTGTGGTCAGTGGATGATCCGTATCTTTATGGCCTGAAAGTGTCAGTCATTCGTGATGGAAAGGTCGTGGATTCTGTGGATGGATATACCGCTCTCAGGAAGATATCAAAGGTGAAGGCGGATGATGGCTATCACCGTATGGCGTTGAATGACAAGCCTCTTTTCCAGTTCGGACCGCTTGATCAGGGATGGTGGCCTGACGGACTCTATACAGCTCCGACCGAAGAAGCGATGGTTTGGGATATTGTAAAGACCAAGGAACTCGGATTCAATATGATC